>Ga0224723_1000474_pt1 | contig 27492 bp, 25 predicted proteins | sample Balambano_FR2_Me_FD_161647 | JGI IMG/M metagenome (GOLD analysis project Ga0224723, IMG submission 161647) | Freshwater sediment microbial communities from Lake Towuti, South Sulawesi, Indonesia - Balambano_FR2_MetaG | ecosystem: Environmental > Aquatic > Freshwater > Lake > Sediment | place... | reverse complement strand
GCCCGGGGTCGCGGCCGCCGGCGGTCGGGAACCCGCGGGCCTGGGCAGGCTGCGCCGGAACCTTGCCCCCCGTGGCGGGTTTCGGTTGACGCGCGTCGCTTAGCCCGGAATGCCGCTGCCGGGCAAGTCCGACCGTGGCGCCGGGCGCTGCCGGCGCAAGGTCAGTCCACGATTTCGCCCGGATCGACGCCCCAGAGCGCGGCCTTCGGCACCCATCCGCGCTGCCCGTCGGCGAGGAGGCGGCACCAGTCGGGGTCGCAGTGCAGGATGCGGGCGACGACGCCCTGTTCGGCCATCAGGACCACCGGCGCGGCGGCATCGGGCAGGCTGCGGAACGGCGTCATGTCCTCCGCGATCAGAACGGCGCGGGTGCCGGAGAGGAGCGCGTAGTGCACCCAGCCGCCCATGCCCTCGGCATCCTCGACCCGGCGCCAGTTCTCGAATTCGGCCGTCACCCGAAGCGGCATGCCGGGGCGGGTGAACACCCAGTCGATGCGATGGGTGCGCCCGGGGCCCCGCCGCGCATTGCCCTCGCTGCCCTTCAGCGTGACATAGCGCGGCAGCGGCAGGTTGGTGACAAGGCCGCGGTTCGGGTCGCGCGGCGCGGGTGCGGTTGCGGCGGCGGGCGCCGCGGCGATGACCGGGCCTTCCGGGCCGAGGGCGGCCGGCGGGCGGTTCGGCGCCGGCCGCGGCCGCACCTGCTCTGCCACGCCGGGCGCGGCCGCCGCCAGCAGCAGCGCCGCTGCCGCGATGATCGCCATGGGTCGCCGCATGTTCCCGGTCTGCCCGCGTCCTGCCTCGGTCCTGCCTGCTTCGGTCGTGCCTGCTTCGGTCCTGCCGGCCGCCGGCGCCCGCCGGTTCGGCTCGCCGTTGAGGCCGGATGGCGGGGCTTGTGCCGCGCTCCGCTTGCCGTCACCCTGCCACCGGACGAAGCGGTTTGAAAGCGCGGGGAGACACGCGATGCCCTCTGGACGCCTGAGTGTTGTCGTGACGCGACGCCTGCCGGCCGCGGTCGAGACCCGGATGACCGAGCTGTTCGACGTGTCCCTCCGCGACCCCGACACGGCCATGACCCCGGACGAACTGGCCGCCGCGATGGCCGGGGCCGACGTGCTGGTGCCGACCATCACCGACCAGATCGACGCGGCGATGCTGGCCAAGGCGGGGCCGCGGCTGAAGCTGATCGCCAATTACGGCGCCGGGGTGGACAATATCGACCTCGCAACCGCGCGGAGCCGCGGCATCCTGGTGTCGAACACGCCGGGCGTACTGACCGAGGACACCGCCGATATGGTCCTTGCGCTGATCCTGGCGGTCGTCCGCCGCATCCCCGAAGGTTTGGCCGAGATGCAGGCGGGCGCCTGGCCCGGCTGGTCGCCGATGGCGCATCTGGGCGGGCGGCTGGCGGGCCGCCGGCTGGGCATCCTCGGCATGGGCCGGATCGGCCACGCGGTGGCGCGGCGGGCGCGCGCCTTCGGGATGCAGATCCACTACCACAACCGCCGCCGGCTGCGCCCCGAGGCGGAGGCGGAGGTCGAGGCGACCTGGTGGGAAAGCCTCGACCAGATGGTGGCGCGGATGGACATCATCAGCGTGAACTGCCCGCACACGCCCTCGACCTTCCACCTGATGAACGCGCGGCGGCTGAAGCTGATGAAGCCGACGGCGGTGATCGTCAACACCTCGCGCGGCGAGGTGGTCGACGAAAACGCCCTGGCCCGCGGCCTGCGCGCGGGCGAACTCGGCGGCGCGGGACTCGACGTGTTCGAGAACGGGCCCGAGATCAACCCCCATCTGCGCGACCTGCCGAACGTGGTCCTCTTGCCGCACATGGGCTCGGCCACGCTGGAGGGGCGGCTCGACATGGGCGAGCGGGTGATCGTCAACATCAAGACCTTCGCCGACGGCCACCGCCCGCCCGATCAGGTGGTGCCGGGGATGCTGTAGCCCCGCCTGCGGCCCCGGACCGCGGGCGGGCGCGTTTGCCGCGGGTGGTGGCCGCGCTAGTTCCGGCGCGGCGGGGCGAAGGGCGGGGACGAGGCGCATGGCGGCGCGCAATCTGGTGATCGGGGCGTCGGGCGGGATCGGGGAGGCGCTGGCGGCGGCGCTGGCGGCGCGGGGCGAAGCTGTCCGGGGCCTGTCGCGGTCGCGCGACGGGCTCGACGTGACCGACGAGGCTTCGGTCGCGCGGATCCTCGGCGCGCAGGACGGGCCGTTCGACCGGGTGATCGTGGCGACCGGCGCGCTCGCGATCGCGGGCGCTGGGCCCGAAAAGAGCCTGCGCGCGGTGGACCCGGCGGCGCTCGCGGCCCAGTTCGCGCTGAACGCCGCGGGGCCGGTCCTGGTCCTGAAGCACGCGCTGCGGCTGATGCCGCGCGAGGCGCCCTGCCGCTTTGCCGCCCTGTCGGCGCGGGTGGGGTCGATCGGCGACAACCACCTCGGCGGCTGGTATGCCTATCGCGCGGCCAAGGCGGCGCTGAACCAGCTGATCCATACCGCGGCGATCGAGATCGCACGGACCCACCGGCAGGCGGTCGTCGTCTGCCTGCACCCGGGCACGGTCGCGACCGCCTTCGGTGCGGCGCAGCGCGGCAGCCATTCGGCGCTCAGTCCCGGTGAGGCGGCGGCGCACCTCCTCGCGGTGCTGGACCGGCTGACCCCTGCCGACACGGGCGGCTTTTTCGACTGGCAGGGCGCGCGGGTGCCCTGGTGAGCCGGCTGGTCCTGGTCTTGGGCGACCAGTTGTCGCGCAGCATCGCCGCCCTGCGCGCGGCCGACCGTGCAACCGACACGGTGGTGATGGCAGAGGTCATGGGCGAGGCCGGGTCGGTCGGGCATCATCCCCAGAAGATCGTCCTGATCTTCGCCGCGATGCGCAAGTTCGCGGCCGCGCTCGCGGGCGATGGCTGGCGCGTTGCCTATGCCCGGCTCGACGACCCCTCAAACAGCCAGACGCTGACGGGCGAGCTTGTCCGCCGCGCCGCCGCGACCGGGGCAACGGGTGTGCTCGCCACCCATCCCGGCGAATGGCGGGTGCTGGCCGACCTGCAGGCGCTGCCCCTGCCGGTGACGGTCCTGCCCGACGACCGGTACCTGTGCGCGCAGGCCGACTTCGACGCCTGGGCCGCAGGGCGCAAGGCGCTCCGGATGGAGTTCTTCTACCGCGAGATGCGCCGGAAGACGGGCCTGATGATGGAGGGCGACCGCCCCGCGGGCGGGCAGTGGAACTACGACCACGACAACCGCGCGCCCGCCGCGCCCGACCTGTTCCGCCAAGGGCCGCTCCGGACCCCGCCGGATGACGTGACCGAGGCGGTGCTCGACCTCGTCGCGGCGCGGTTCCCGTCGAACTTCGGCCGGCTGAGGCCGTTCGGCTGGGCGACCGACCGCGCGGGCGCGCTGGCGGTGTGGGAGCATTTCGTCACCCATCACCTGCCGCAGTTCGGCACGACGCAGGATGCGATGCTGGCGGGCGATCCGGTGCTGCACCATGCCACGATCTCGCCCTATTTGAACCTTGGCCTCCTGGAGCCCTTGGAGCTTTGCACCCGGGTGGAGGCGGAATGGCGCGCGGGCCGCGTGCCGATCAACGCGGCCGAGGGGTTCATCCGCCAGATCATCGGCTGGCGCGAGTTCCTGCGCGGCATCTGGGGCCGGGAAGGGCCGGACTACACGGCGCGCAACGCGCTCGGCCACGGGCGCGCGCTGCCGGCGATGTACTGGGGGGCCGAAACGCGGATGGCCTGCATGGCGTCGGTCATCGGCCAGACCCGCGATCTGGCCTATGCCCATCACATCCAGCGGCTGATGGTCACCGGCAACTTCGCGCTTCTGGCGGGCGTGGACCCGGCCCAAGTCCACCGCTGGTATCTCGAGGTCTATGCCGATGCGCTGGAATGGGTCGAGGCGCCGAACGTCATCGGCATGAGCCAGTTCGCCGACGGCGGCGTGGTGGCCTCCAAGCCCTATGTCAGCGCGGGCGCCTACATCCGCCGGATGTCCGACTACTGCGGCGGCTGCGCCTACCGGGTCAGGGACCGGACCGGGCCGAAGGCCTGCCCGTTCAACCTGCTCTACTGGCACTTCCTCGACCGCCACCGCGGCCGCTTCGCCCGGAACCCGCGGATGGCGCAGATGATCCGGGCGTGGGAGCGGATGGAGGCGGGGCACCGGGCCGCCGTCATCGCGGACGCGGAGCGGTTCCTGCGCCAGATGGAAGCGGGCGCGACCGTGTGAGGCGCAAGGCCGCCGGTCAGTTGCCGGCCGGGGCGGCAAGGGGCAGCTCGGGCGCGGCGACCAGACCGCCCTGGTCCCACGCGCCCGCGGCCTCCTGCCCCGAGGCATAGCGCATCACGCCCTGTCCCTGCCGGCGGCCGGCGACGAAGCTGCCCTCGTAGACGTCGCCGCCGGGATAGGTGGCGATCCCGGTGCCGTCGATCTCGCCGTTCGTCCACTCGCCGACATAGCGGAAGCCGTCGGCCATCACGATCTCGCCCCGGCCGTGGCGCTGGCCGGCGGCGAAGGTCCCGGTGTAGGTGCTGCCGTCGGGATAGGTGGCGGTGCCCTCGCCGTCGCGCTGGCCGCTCGTCCAAGCGCCGTCGTAGCGCGTGCCGTCGGGGTAGGTCATCACCCCTTGGCCCTCGATCCTCGCGTTGCGGAAGCTGCCTTCGTAGACCAGACCGCCGGGGAAGGTGGCGCGGCCCCGGCCCTCGGGCACGCCGGCCATCCAGTCGCCGTCATAGGACGCGCCGTCGGCATAGGTGATCCGGCCGGGACCCTCGGCCCGGTCGGCGCGGAACCGGCCGACATGCACCGACCCGTCGGGATAGGTGACGCGGGCCTCGCCCTCGCGCCGGCCCTCGACCCAGTCGCCGTCATAGACATAGCCGTCGGCGGCGGTGAACACGCCCCTGCCGTGCTGCCGGTCGGCGGCGAAGTCGCCCTCATAGGCATCGCCGCTGGCATAGCTGATGCGGCCCTTGCCCTCGCGCTGGCCGTTGACGAACCGGCCCTCGTAGATGTCGCCGTTCGGCTGGGTGAGCTTGCCGGTGCCGTTGATCTGGCCATCCGCCCAGCCACCGACATAGGTGAGCCCGTCCGGCATGATCAGCGTGCCCTCGCCCGACCGCTGGCCGCGCACGAGGTCGCCCTCGTAGGTGGCCCCGTCGGGATAGGTGATCTTGCCGCGGCCCTGCTTCTCGCCCGCCACCCATTCCCCGTCATAGATGGTGCCGTCGGGATTGGTCTGGCGCCCGAGGCCGTCCTGCACGCCGTCCTTGAACTGGCCGACATGGACCGCGCCGCCGGCATAGCGCGCGGTTCCCTGGCCCGTCATACGGCCCTCGGCCCAGTCGCCTTCGTAGCTGCCGCCGTCGGGGAAGGTGATCGTGCCCCGACCCTCCGGCCGGCCGGCGGCAAAGCTGCCCTCGTAGCGGCTGCCGTTCGGGTAGCGCGCGACGCCCTCACCCTCGATCGCCCCCATGACCCACTGGCCGGTGTATTCATAGCCGTTGGGGAGTCGGTAGGTGCCGGTGCCGTCCTGCCGGCCGTCCCGGAAGGTGCCCTCGTAGATCGAGCCGTCGTCGTATTGCTTGGTGATCACCTCGCCCGACTGGGCGAGCACCGGGGCGCCGCCGCCTGCGAGCAGGAGGGGCAGCGCGAGCGCGCCGCCGCGCCAAGTCCCGTAGCCCGCCGCCGCGCCGGTCACCTCGCCCGTCTCCTGTCCTGCGGCGCCCAAGGCGGGGGCGGCGCGCTCGTCCAAGGTTACTGCTAACCCTGCGCGCCGGGTGTGGCAAGCGCCGGGCCGGCCGCGCGGCCCGGCGGCTTTCCCTCGGGGCGCAACCTGCTAGAACGGGCGGGGCGCGCCGCTGCCGGGGCTGACAGGAGTTGCCGATGCCCGAGACCTTTCGCCTGACGCTGGCACAGCTGAACCCGGTGGTGGGCGAGCTCGACGGCAACGCGGCCAAGGCCCGCGCCGCCTGGGAAGCGGGGCGGGCGGCGGGGGCGCAGATGGTGGCCCTGCCCGAGATGTTCATTACCGGCTACCAGACGCAGGATCTGGTGGTGAAGCCGGCCTTCGCAACCGCTGCCGCGGCAGTGATCGCGGCGCTGGCGGCGGATTGCGCCGATGGCCCGGCGCTCGGCCTCGGCGGGCCGGAGCGTATCGGCGGCCGGCTCTACAACGCCTATCACGTGCTGGATGGCGGGCGGGCGACGGCGGTGGTGCTGAAGCACCATCTGCCGAACGAAGGCGTGTTCGACGAGCGCCGCGTGTTCCAGTCGGCCGATGTGCACGGACCCTACCGGGTCGGGCCGCTTCGGATCGGCACGCCGATCTGCGAGGACAGCTGGCACCCGGACGTCTGCGAGACGCTGGCCGAGACCGGGGCCGAGATCCTTCTCGTGCCGAACGGCTCGCCCTACCATCGCGGCAAGCTGACGCTCCGGATGAACCTGATGGTGGCGCGCGTGGTCGAGACCGGGCTGCCGCTCGCCTATCTCAACATGGTCGGCGGTCAGGACGACCAGCTGTTCGACGGGGCCTCCTTCGTGCTCAATCCCGGCGGCCGGCTGGCGGTGCAGATGCCGCAGTTCGACGAATCCGTCACGCATGTGGATTTCGACCGCACCGCCGAGGGCTGGCGCGCCCGCGGCGGCGTGCTGGAGCGGATCCCGACCGGGCACGAGGCGGATTACCGCACTATGGTCGAATCCTTGCGCGACTACCTCGGCAAGTCGGGGTTCGCGCGGGTGCTCCTTGGCCTGTCGGGCGGGGTTGACAGCGCCATCGTGGCGGCGATCGCCGCCGACGCGGTCGGGCCGGCGAATGTGCGCTGCGTCATGCTGCCCTCGGAATTCACCTCGGCCGCCTCGCTGGACGACGCGGCGGCGGTGGCGGGTGCGCTCGGCTGCCGGCTCGACACGGTGCCAATCTCCGGCGCGCAGGCGGCGGTCGGGGCGGCGCTCGGCCCGCTGTTCGCGGGCACCGCGCCGGGCGTCACCGAAGAGAACATCCAGTCCCGCCTGCGCGGCCTTCTCTTGATGGCGCTGTCGAACAAGTTCGGCGAGATGCTTCTGACCACCGGCAACAAGTCCGAGGTCGCGGTCGGCTACTGCACGATCTACGGTGACATGAACGGCGGCTGGAACCCGATCAAGGATCTGTACAAGACCCGCGTCTTCACCATGTGCCGCTGGCGGAACGAGAACCACCGCCCGTGGATGCTGGGTCCGCCGGGCGAGGTGATCCCGCCCCGGGTGATCGACAAGCCGCCCTCGGCCGAACTGCGGGCAGACCAGAAGGACGAGGACAGCCTGCCGCCCTATCCGGTGCTCGACGCGATCCTCGAGGGGCTGGTGGACCGGGACGAAGCGGTGGCGGATCTGGTCGCGAAGGGCTTCGACCCGGCCACGGTGCGGCGCGTGGAGCATCTGCTTTACCTGAGCGAATACAAGCGCTTCCAGTCCGCGCCGGGGACGCGGCTGTCGACCCGCGCGTTCTGGCTCGACCGCCGCTACCCGATCGTCAACCGCTGGCGCGACCGGGGCTAGGGCAGGATCAGGCCCTGTGGCACCAGGCCGCGTGGCGCCGGGGACCCGTCTTGCCGGGTTTCCGGCAACAGTGCCGGCGGGACCTTGGGGACGCCCGATCCGCAGGGATCGGGCATTCGGCGCATTCGCTCCGGCCGGGGCCCGCGCCTCTACCCCGGGGCGTTGACGCCCGAGGTCAACCGGGATCGGGAAGGCCTCCCGACACTCCTTCGGCCGGGGTCTCGGCCGCGTTAACCCGATGCCCCTCCGGGACCGCCTGCCGCACCGCCGGAGCACGCCCGTGCGGTGCCCGCGGCGCGCCCGATCGACGCAAGGCGCCGGCGCCCGGGCGCGGTCAGATCGCGCTGACCTTGCAGTCGGGCAGCAGGCGCTCGACGTCGGCGCGGCGGCAGAGCTCGGTCGCCGGCGTGGTGACGGCGGCGGCGGCGGCGGCCACGCCGAGCGCCAGCGCCTCACCCGCGCTCTGCCCGCGCGAGGCCGCCAGCACATAGCTGCCGACAAAGCTGTCGCCGGCGCCGACCTTCGACACCACCGTGACCTTCGGCGCCACCGCATGCAGCCGCTGCCCGCCGTCGGCCAGCACCGAGCCGTCCGCGCCGCGGGCCACGATCACTTGCCGGGCGATGCCGCGGCGGACCAGGCTTTCGGCGAAATCGGCGGTCTCGGTCCGGCTGTCGAGCGGCCGGCCGGCGAGTTCCTCGGCCTCCTCGCCGTCCATCCGCAAAAGGTCGAGCCCGGGGATCGGATGCTCGACCGCCTCCGCCAGCGGCCTGCCCGACGTGTCGAGCACCACCCGGAGACCCGCCATGGCGCCCGCGAGCCGGGCTGGGAAATCGACCGGCACGCCGGGCGGCTGGCTGCCTGAGATCACCGCATAGCCGCCGGGCTTGCCGGCGGCGCGGAGCAGGTAGAACACCCGCGCCTGATCCTGCTCGCCCCAGACCGGCCCGGGCAGCATGAAGCGGAACTGCCGCCCGGTCGCGTCCTCGGTCACGGTCAGGCTCTGGCGCGTCTCGCCCGGGCCGGTGATGCCGAGGAAGCGGACGCCGCGCTGCCGCAAGAGCGCCGCGAGCCGGTCGCCGGTCAGCCCGCCAAGCGCCACCAGCGCCAGCGTCTCGCCGCCGAGCGCATGGATCGCGCGCGCGACGTTGATGCCGCCGCCGCCGGGATCGAGCTGCGGGTCGGTGCAGCGCAGCTTCTCGTCGGGCACGAGGCAGGGCAGCGTCGTCGCCATGTCGAGCGCGGGATTGAGCGTCAGCGTCAGGATCGGCACATGGCCTGCGCCGGACGGCGCGGAACCGGAAGGAAGCGGCGGGGGGGTCTCGGTCATGCCCGTGGGTGCCTCTGGTTGCGGATGACCCCTATTCCACGAAAGGCCGGGGCGGGTCAAACCGGCAGCGGCGCGGGTGGACGGCGCCGCCGGATCTGTGTGCCCCTGCACATTTCGATTGCTCGGATCACGAATGGTGCGGCGTGGCCGGCGAGGCTATGGTTCCGCCGCAACGCAACAGGAGCGCGCCATGACCGTCAAACTCGCCATCCTCTACTATTCCACCTACGGCACCAACCGGGCCATGGCCGAGATCGCGGCCGAGGCGGCGCGCGGCGCGGGCGCCGAGGTCAAGCTGCTGCGGATCGCCGAGACCGCGCCGGCCGAGGTGGTCGCCAGCCAGGAGGGATGGCAGGCCGAGGCCGAGCGCGGCGCCAGCGTGCCGGTGGCCCAGCCGGCCGACATGGAATGGGCGGATGCCTATCTGTTCTCGGCCCCGACGCGGTTCGGCGGCGCCCCGAGCCAGCTGCGCGCCTTCATCGACACGCTCGGCGGGCAATGGTTCAGCGGCAAGCTGGCGAACAAGGCGGTCTCGGCGATGACCTCGGCACAGAACCCGCACGGCGGTCAGGAAACGACGATCCTGAGCCTTTACACCACCTTCTGCCACTGGGGCGCGGTGATCGTGCCGCCGGGCTATACCGACGCCTCGATCTTTGCCGCCGGCGGCAACCCCTACGGCTACAGCCACACCTCTGGCCAGCCGCTCGACGACAAGGCGCGGGCGGCGATCGCGCATCAGGCGACGCGGCTCGTCGACATCGCGGCGAAGCTCGCGGCCTGAGCGGCCGGTGCAAGCGAAGGGGCGGCGTGGGCCGCCCCGTCGCCTTCGTGCCGGAAGGCCGGGTTCAGCCGGCCTGCAGCATCATCTGATAGGTCATCGGCACGTAGCGGAAGCCGTCGCCCGCCACCTCGACGAAGCCCACTGCCGGGAACGGCATGTGATAGCCCGTGAAGGGGATGCGCTCGTCCGCGATCATGCCCAGCAGCGCGCGGCGCGTCGCGGCGGCGGCTGGCTTGTCCATGTCGAAGCGCACCTCCCAGTCGGGATTGGCCAGCGACCAGACGTGATGGATGGCGGTGTCGGCGATCAGCACCAGCCGCTGGCCGTCGCTTTCGATCAGGTAGGCCATATGGCCCGGGCTGTGGCCGAAGGCCGCCATGGCGGTGATGCCGGGGACCACGCTGCCGCCGTCGTCGAGGAAGGCGAAGCGGTCGTTCAGCGGCCGCACGTTGGCATCGAAGCCCTCGTTCGCCGCGCCCGACCAGTGGTTGTGCTCGATGGCGCCGGTGACGTAGCGGGCATTCGGATAGGTCGGCGCGCCGTTCGTCATCATCCCGCCGATGTGGTCGCCGTGCATGTGGGTCAGCACCACCGTGTCGATCTGCTCGGGGCTGTAGCCGGCGGCGGCCAGCGCGGCGAGCGTGCCCTCGGCGGCGGGCCCGGTGTCGAACAGGACAAGTTCGCTGCCGGTATTGACCACCACCGGGGTGAAGAAACCCTGTGTCCGGTCGGCCGGGATGAAGGCGGCGGCCGAGGCGGCGGCGAACTCCTCGGGGGTGACGTTCAGGCCGAAGGTTTCCTGCGGGTTGTCGCCGGTGCGGGTGCCGGCGAGCAGGGTCGTCACCTCGTGGCCGCCGAGGCGAAAGCGGTTGAACGAGGTCGGCGCGGTGCCGAGCATCTCGGCCGCGGCGCGGGCGGGGGTGGGAAGCGCCAGGGGCAAGCCGGCGGCGGCGAGCGGCAGCGCGGCGCCGGCCAGCAGGGCCTGACGGCGCGGCAGGGCGGAAGCGGTCATGGCGGACTCCTTTCGGTTGATCGTCAGCCGAAACTATCCCAACCGGCAGGTGCCGCCATTCACGGGCTCGTCAGTAGTTGTGCACAAGCGCACGAATTCTTGTGCGTTCATTCCCACCAGGGATCGATCGCGGCGATCTCGTCGTCCGACCAGCCGAAGTGATGCGCGACCTCGTGCACCAGCACATGCGTCACCAGTTCGCCGATGCCGACATCGCCGCGGTCTGCCCATTCGTCGAGGATCGGGCGGCGGAACAGCCAGATCGCGTCGGGCCGCACCGGCTGGTCCGCCACTGATCGTTCGGTGAGCGGCGTGCCCTCGTAGAGCCCGGTCAGTTCGAACGGGTCGGTCAGGTCCATCGCCTCGAGCATCTCGTCGCTCGCGAAATCCTCCACCCGAAGCGCGATCTCGGCTGCCGCTGCCCGATAGGGCTCCGGCAGCGCGGCCAGGGCATCGCGCGCCAGCGCCTCGATCATGGCGAGGTCGGGGGCGACAAGGTCGGCGGGTGCGGCAGGGGTCATAGCGGCGGTATAGTGGCGCCGTCCGGCCGGCGGAAGGGCGGAGTGCGGGCGGCGTCCCGAAGGCGGCGGCGCCGGAACCGGGCCGGCCGGCTCAACTGGACAAGCGCAGGCGTCTGTGACAGGGAAGGACGCCCGCAGCGAAGGCCCGACGCCATGACCACGATCACCCGCTTCGCGCCGTCGCCAACCGGCTATCTGCATGTCGGCAACCTGCGCACCGCGCTCATGAACTGGCTGATCGCTCGCAAGGCCGGGGGCAGCTTCATCCTGCGGCTGGACGACACCGACCAGGAGCGCTCGAAGCCAGAATACGCCGACGGGATCATGCAGGATCTGGAGTGGCTGGGCCTGACCTGGGACCGGCTGGAGCGGCAGTCGCTGCGCTTCGGGCGCTACCGCGAGGCGGCGGACGGTCTGCGCGCGGCGGGGCGCTTCTACGAATGTTTCGAGACGCCGGTGGAACTGGACCTGAAGCGCAAGAAGCTCCTCAACATGCACCGCCCCCCGGTCTATGACCGCGCCGCTCTGCGGCTGACCGAGGCGGACCGTGCTGCGCTCCGCGCCGAGGGGCGCCAGGGCTACTGGCGGTTCCTTCTGGACCAGAACCGGATCGAGTGGACGGACGGCATCCTCGGGCCGATCTCGATCGACGCGGCGTCGGTGTCCGATCCGGTGCTGATCCGGGCCGACGGGCAGATCCTCTACACCTTCGCGAGTTCCGTCGATGACATCGACATGGGCGTCACCAGCATCGTGCGCGGCGCCGACCACGTGACCAACACCGCGACGCAGATCCAGATCATGCAGGCGATGGGCGGGACGCCGCCCGCCTTTGCGCATCACAGCCTGCTGACCGGGCCGCAGGGCGAGGCGCTGTCGAAGCGGCTCGGCACGCTCAGCCTGCGCGACCTGCGGGCGCAGGGGGTGGAGCCGATGGCGCTTCTGTCGCTGATGGCGCGGCTGGGCTCGTCGCGGCCGGTGGAACTCGCAAGCTCGCTGCAGGACCTGATCGACGGCTTCGATCTGGCGTCGTTCGGCGCGGCGCCGACCCGGTTCGACGCGGAGGACCTGTTCCCGCTGACCCGCGCGCATGTGCAGGCGCTGCCGCTTTCGGCGGTGGCGGGGCGCATCCGCGACCTCGGCGTGCCCGACGACCTCGCGCCCGCGTTCTGGGCGGCGGCGCGGGGGAACATCACCGTTCTTTCCGATCTGGACGGCTGGTGGCACCTGTTCCGCGACGGCGCCGAGCCGCTGGTGGACCCCGAGGACGCCGGTTTCGTCGCCGAGGCGCTGCGGCTTCTGCCGCCGCGGCCCTGGACCGAGGCGACCTGGGCCGACTGGACCGAGGCGGTCAAGGCCGCGACCGGCCGCAAGGGCAAGGCGCTCTACCGCCCGCTGCGCCGCGCGCTGACCGGACGCGATGCGGGTCCCGAGATGGCCGAGGTGATGCCGCTGATGCAGACGCTGCCGCGGCTCTGACAATACGGGGGCGGACGGTCCGGCCCGCCCCCGGCACGTGATGAAATCTCAGACGGCCCGGCGGCGCAGCCGCAGCGCGCCGAGCAAGCCCATCGCCAGCGCCAGAAGCGGCAGCGCCGCCGGCACCGGCACCGGCGCGACGGTCAGCATCGGCCGCAGGCTGGGGTCGGCGAAGGCCGAGGAGGCATAGAGCGAGGCCACGTAGCGGTCGCGCGCGCCGTCGGGTTGGGGTATCTCCACCACCTCGCGCTGCGAGAACTCGACGCCGAAATTCATCGCCGGCTGGTCGAGCCACAGCTTCACCAGATGCGTGACATCGAACTCGAGCCACTGGTTCACGCCGCTCTGGATCACCGTCGCGGCCGGGTCCATCGCCACCATCGGCGCAGTGTCCCAGGTGGCGGTCTGTTCCGACCAGTCTTCCGTCACCTGCCGCAGATCGACCGTCACCGGATTGTCTTCTGACGGGCTTTCGAAGGCACGGAGCGCCGGCAGACCGAAAAGGCTGATCGTGGCGCTCTTCACCATCGCTGCGGTGAGCCCGAGGCTGTTCAGGTCGAACTGCAGGAGCGACCGTGTGCCATGTTCGCGCAGCGGGCCGCCGGGGGTCAGGCTGAACGGGTCGGTCACCGCCGAGCCAAGGAAGTTACCGAACGGCACCGGCGGCGGCGAGATCATGTTCAGGGTCTCGGTGTCGAGGTTGGTGCTGCGCGGCGGCGTCGGGATGCCGAAGACGCCGGGCACGTCGAATTCGTACAGGAACACGTCCTTGCTCGCGGCCTCGTCGGGCTGGAGCGTGGTGACGGCGAGGGCAGGGGCCGCGCCAAGGGCCAAGGCGGCCAGCACGACGGCCGGCAGGAGATGTCGGGACGGCAGGGGGGGCATCGGATTCTCCGCTGTTGACATGCGCCGCGATCGGGCCGGCAGGGCATCCACGCGCGCACGGCCGAAGCTACGTTGGCCCTCGGCCGAGAGTTTCACCGGAACCCAAGCTTTTTCGCCGCGGCGGATCGGCGTCGGCCTTCTGTTCGCGGTCATGATCTGGGCGGCCCTCCCCCGGCTTGTCGCCGCGCTTGGCGCGACCGGGCGGACGCAGGCGCTGGCGGTGGACTATCTGCGGATCATCATCCCGTCGCAGCCGCTCCTGATGCTGAGGATGATCGGCGCCGCGATCCTGCGCAGCCACGGCGACCCGGCGCGGACGATGCGGGCGACGGCGGCCGGGGCGCTCGCCAACGCGCTGCTCGATCCGATCCTGATCTTCGGCCTCTCGCTCGAACGGACGGGCGGCAATCGCGCGCATGGTGGCGCGGGTGGTGATCGCCGTCGTCGCGCTCCGGGTGATCGCCCGTGCGGGCGCGCAGGTGCCGGCTCCGCGCCCGGCGACGCATGGTCCCCCCGCGGCGCCCTGAACCGCCCCGCGGCGCCTTAGGGCTTGCCAGCCGCCGCGGCGCCGGGTTAGGCACTGCGTGTCAGGCCCGGGAGAATCCGGCTCCGGGGGCAACCCCGGCACTGGTGCCGAAGGAGCAATCGCCCCGACACACTCTCAGGCGCAAGGGACCGGTCTGGCAGCGGAACTCTGGAGAGACCCCGGGCGAGCGGCACGGGGCGCCAACGGGATGATGATCTCAGGCGCAAGGGACAGAGGGGGCGCAGTCGGAACATCGGGGAACCGGGCGCGGCCGGGCCCGGCAGGACCGGCGCCGCCGGCCCGGCGACGGAGGGAGCGAGGCATGGCCGACCCGGACGCGACCCAGTTGCAGCGACTCGGCCTGCACGCGTTGCACCTGTCGCTCGGTGCGCGGATGGTGCCGTTCGCGGGTTACCAGATGCCGGTGCAGTATCCGGCCGGCGTGATGGCGGAGCATCTGCACACCCGCGCCAGCGCCGGGCTGTTCGACGTGAGCCACATGGGCCAGGTGATCCTGCGGCCGCGTCAGGGACTGCCGGCGCTGGCCCTGTCGCTGGAGGCGCTGGTGCCGGCGGACATGCTGGGGCTCGGCGCCGGGCGGCAGCGCTACGGCCTGTTCACCGACGAAACCGGCGGCATCCTCGACGATCTGATGATCGCCAACCGCGGCGATCACCTGTTGCTCGTGGTCAACGCCGCCTGCAAGGCCACCGATCTGGCGCATCTGCGGGCGCATCTTGGCGAAGCCGCCGAGGTGGAGGAGATCACCGACCGCGCGCTTCTGGCGCTGCAGGGGCCGGCAGCCGAGACGGCTCTGGTGCGCCTGGTGCCCGGGGCGGCGGCGATGCGCTTCATGGACGTGGCAGTGCTACCGTGGCAGGGGGCGGAGGTCTGGCTGTCGCGGTCGGGCTACACGGGCGAGGACGGCTTCGAGATCTCGCTGCCCGCGGACGCGGCGCAAGCCTTCGCCGAGGCGCTCCTCGCGATGCCCGAGGTCGCACCGGCAGGCCTCGGCGCACGCGACAGCCTCAGGCTGGAGGCGGGGCTGCCGCTTTACGGCCATGACATCGACCGCTCCACCACGCCGGCCGAGGCCGGCCTCGGCTGGTCGATCCCGAAGGTCCGCCGCACCGGCGGGGCGCGTGCAGGCGGCTTTCCGGGCGCTGGGCGAATTCTGGCGGAACTGGCGGCGGGCGCCGCCCGGCAGCACGTCGGCCTGCGCCCCGGGGGCCGGGCGCCGATGCGCGAGGGCACCGTCCTTTATGCAGGAAACACGGCGATCGGGGCCGTGACCTCCGGCGGCTTCGGGCCGAGCCTGGGCGCCCCTGTTTCGATGGGCTATGTGTCGGTCGCCCATGCCGCGCCCGGCACCGCCCTGACCGGCGCGGTCCGCGGCAAGGCGCTGCCGGTCGCCGTCGCTGCCCTGCCCTTCATCACGACACGTTACCAGCGCTGAGGACGAGACCATGAAATACACCGAGGATCACGAATGGCTGCGGGTCGAGGGCGACCTGGTGGTCGTGGGCATCACCGAACACGCTGCCACCCAGCTTGGCGATGTGGTGTTCATCGAACTGCCTGAGGTCGAGGCAATGGTGGCGCAGGGCGAGGAGGTGGTGGTGATCGAAAGCGTCAAGGCGGCCTCGGACATCCTCGCGCCCGTGGACGGCGAGATCGTTGCGGTCAACGACCGGTTGGCCGACAAGCCCGGCCTCGTCAATGAGGACCCGACCGGGGCGGCCTGGATGTTCAAGATGCGCGTCGACGACCTGTCGGTGCTCGACGACTTTATGGACGAGGACGAGTACAACGAACTGATCGGCTGAGCGATCGGCCGGACGGAGAGGACAAGAGTTTTGCCAAAACTCTTGCCAAAATCCTTTGAAGGATTTTGGGGTCCGCGCGCGGGCCAGGCGGCACGGATCGAGATGCGGAGAGCGGCATGACCTTCATCCCCAGCAGCTACAACCCGGACGACTTCGCCAACCGCCGCCATATCGGCCCCTCGCCCGAGGAAATGGCCGAGATGCTGCGGGTGGTGGGCGCGGCCTCGCTCGATCAGCTGATCGACGAGACCGTGCCGGCCGCGATCCGGCAGGCCGTTGCGCTCGACTGGGCACCGCTGGCGGAGCACGAGCTGTTGGGGAAGATGCGCGAGGTCGCGGGGCGGAACCGGGTGATGACCTCGCTGATCGGGCAGGGCTACCACGGTACTGTCACGCCGCCGGCCATCCAGCGGAACATCCTGGAAAATCCGGCCTGGTACACCGCCTATACGCCCTACCAGCCCGAGATCGCGCAAGGCCGGCTCGAGGCGCTTCTCAACTTCCAGACCATGGTGGCCGATCTGACCGGGCTGCCGGTGGCCAACGCCTCTCTGCTCGACGAGGCGACTGCGGCGGCGGAGGCGATGGCGATGGCCGAGCGGGTGTCGAAGTCGAAGGCGCGGGCCTTCTTCGTCGATCGCGGCTGCCATCCGCAGACGATCGCGGTGATCGGGACGCGGGCCGCGCCGCTCGGGATCGAGGTCGTCGTGGGCGATCCAACGACGATGGAGGCGGGCCGCTTCTTTGGCGCGATCTTCCAGTATCCGGGCACGTATGGCCATGTGCAGGACTTCGGCGCGCAGGTCGCCGCGCTGCACGCGGTGGGCGCGATCGCGGTGGTCGCGACGGACCTTCTCGCGCTTTGCCTCTTGCGCGAACCGGGCGCGATGGGGGCGGACATCGCCGTCGGCTCCAGCCAGCGCTTCGGCGTGCCGATGGGCTATGGCGGGCCGCATGCCGCTTTCATGGCCTGCCGCGACGAACTGAAGCGCGCCATGCCGGGGCGGATCGTCGGCGTCTCGGTCGATGCGCGCGGCGGGCGGGCCTACCGGCTGTCCCTGCAGACCCGCGAGCAGCACATCCGGCGCGAGAAGGCGACCTCGAACGTCTGCACCGCGCAGGCGCTGCTGGCGGTCATGGCCGGCTTCTACGCCGTGTTCCACGGGCCGAAGGGCCTGCGCGCCATCGCCGAGCGGGTGCATTTCCTGACCAACCGGCTCGCCCGCGCGCTGAAGGCGGCGGGGGCGAAGGTCAGCCCGAAGGCGTTCTTCGACACGATCACGGTCGAGGTCGGCGTCGGGCAGGCCGGCATCCTCGCCGCCGCCCGGGCCGAGGGGCTGAACTTCCGCCGAATCGGCACCGACCGGGTCGGCATCAGCCTCGACGAGACCTCGGACGAGCAGGTGTTGCAGCGCGTGCTGCGCGCCTTCGGCATCGACGGCCTGCCGCCGCACCGCGCAAGCTTGGGTTTCCCCGAGGCGATGCTGCGCGAAAGCGCCTATCTGACCCATCCGGTCTTTCACATGAACCGGGCGGAATCCGAAATGATGCGCTACATGCGCCGCCTGTCGGACCGCGACCTCGCGCTCGACCGGGCGATGATCCCGCTCGGCTCCTGCACGATGAAGCTGAACGCGGCGGCCGAGATGATGCCGCTGACCTGGCCCGAGTTCGGCTCGCTGCACCCTTTCGCGCCGCGCGACCAGGCGCAGGGCTATCAGGAGGCGATCGCCGATCTGGCGGACAGGCTCTGCGCCATCACCGGCTATGACGCAATGTCGATGCAGCCGAATTCCGGCGCGCAGGGGGAATATGCGGGTCTTCTGACGATCCAGGCTTTCCACCGGGCGCAGGGGCAGGGGCATCGCGACATCTGCCTCATTCCGGTGTCGGCGCATGGCACCAACCCGGCCTCGGCGCAGATGGCGGGGATGAAGGTGGTGGTGGTGAAATCCGCCCCGAACGGCGACGTGGACCTCGAGGATTTCCGGGCCAAGGCGGCGGCGGCGGGCGCAAACCTCGCCGCCTGCATGATCACCTACCCCTCGACCCATGGCGTGTTCGAGGAGACGGTGCGCGAGGTCTGCCGCATCACCCATGACCACGGCGGACAGGTCTATATCGACGGCGCCAACATGAACGCGATGGTCGGGCTGGTGAAACCGGGCGAGATCGGCGGCGACGTGAGCCACCTCAACCTGCACAAGACCTTCGCCATCCCGCATGGCGGCGGCGGCCCCGGCATGGGGCCGATCGGCGTCAAGGCGCATCTGGCGCCGCATCTGCCAGGGCATCCGGAGACCAACGGCGACGAGGGTCCGGTCTCGGCCGCGCCCTACGGGTCTGCGAGCATCCTGCTCATCTCCTGGGCCTATTGCCTGATGATGGGCGGGGCCGGCCTGACCCAGGCGACCAAGGTCGCGATCCTGAACGCCAACTACATCGCGGCCCGACTGCGCGGCGCCTACGAGGTGCTGTTCATGGGCAACCGGGGCCGGGTCGCGCATGAATGCATCCTCGACACCCGGCCCTTCGCCGAGGCGGGCGTAACCGTCGACGACATCGCCAAGCGGCTGATCGACAACGGCTTTCATGCACCGACGATGAGTTGGCCGGTGGCCGGCACGCTGATGGTGGAGCCGACCGAGTCCGAGACCAAGGCCGAGATCGACCGCTTCGTGACCGCGCTCCTGTCGATCCGCGAGGAAATCCGCGCGATCGAGCGGGGCGAGATCGACCGCGAGAACAACCCGTTGAAACACGCCCCCCACACCGTCAACGACCTCGTCGCCGACTGGGATCGCCCCTACAGCCGCGAGCAGGGCTGCTTCCCGCCCGCGAGCTTCCGGGTGGACAAGTACTGGCCGCCGGTCGGTCGGGTGGACAACGTGTTCGGCGACCGCAACCTCGTCTGCATCTGCCCGCCGGTGGACAGCTATCAGGAGGCGGCGGAGTAGCCCCGCGCGGGTCGATCCCGGCTCAGGCCCAGTCGCCCTCGAACCCGCGCGGGACCATCACGGCGTCGGGGCTCATCTGCTTGACGTCGCGCTCGCCCAGAAGGGCGAGCGTAATGTCCATCTCCTTGCGGATCACCTCGAGCGCCTTGGTCACGCCGGCCTGTCCCATCGCGCCCAGACCGTAGATGTAGCTGCGACCGATCATCGTGGCCTTGGCGCCGAGCGCCAGCGCTTTCAGCACGTCCTGGCCCGAGCGGATGCCGCCGTCCATCCACACCTCGGTCCGGTCGCCCACGGCGCGCGCGATGGAGGGCAGCATGCGGATCGAGGACAGCGCCCCATCGAGCTGCCGTCCGCCGTGGTTCGACACGATGATCGCATCGGCCCCGAAATCCGCCGCCCGCCGCGCGTCCTCGACATCGAGGATGCCCTTGAGGATCAGCTTGCCGCCCCAGAGGTCGCGCAGGCGGCGCACCTTGTCCCAGTCGAGCTGCGGATCGAACTGGTCATGGGTCCAGGACATCAGCGAGTTGAGGCTCGTGACACCCTTGGCATGGCCGACGATGTTACGGAATGTGCGCCGGTGGGTGCCGAGCATCTCCAGCCCCCATTGCGGCTTGGTGGCGAGGTTCAGCAGGTTCCTGACGGTCAGCCGGGGCGGCGCGGTGAGGTCGTTCTTCAGATCCTTTTGGCGCTGGCCGAGGATCTGCAGGTCGAGCGTCAGGATGAGGGCCGAACACCCCGCCGTCTTGGCGCGTTCGATCATGTTCGCCGTGAAATCCTGATCGCGCATCACGTAAAGCTGGAACCAGAAAGGTTTGGTCGTGGCCGCCGCGACGTCCTCGATCGAGCAGATCGACATGGTGGAGAGCGTGTACGGGACGCCGAAAGCCTCGGCGGCGCGCGCGGCCTTGATCTCGCCGTCGGCGCATTGCATGCCGGTCATGCCGACCGGCGCGAGCGCCACCGGCATCGCCACCCGCTCGCCGATCATCGTGCTTTCGGTGGTTCGGCCGGTCATGTCCACCGCCACCTTCTGCCGGAAGCGCAGCAGCGCGAAATCGCTCGTGTTCTCGCGGAAGGTCTGTTCGGTGTAGCTGCCGCTTTCACAGTAGTCGTAGAACATCCGCGGTGCCCGGCGCCGGTGCAGGCGCCGCAGGTCGTCGATGCAGGTGATCACGGGCATGGCAACGCCTTCGCTGATGGCTTCGGCTCCTGTTACCGGCCGGGTGGGGCGAGATCAATCGGCGATCGGCCGCACGAGCCCCCGCCCCCGGCCGGGCAGAGCACCGGTCCTGCCGTTCCCGCACCGCGCCGCCACGGGCCCGGTTGCGGCCGACAAGAGGCGGTCGCAACCGGGCGGGCGATCAGGCGCGGTGCGTTGCCTCGGCCAGTCCGGCGACCAGCGCCAGAACTTCGTCCGCGCTCTTCCCGGCGCCAAGCTGCCGCACGATCGCGGAACCCACCACGCAGCCGTCTGCGATGCCGGCGATCTCGCGAGCCGCCTCGGGCGTGGTGATGCCGAAGCCCACCACCACCGGCAGGTCGGTCGCGGCCTTGATCCGCGCCACGTCCGGCGCCACGTCGGCCGGCCGGGCCGCGCCCGCGCCGGTGATGCCGGTGATCGAGACGTAGTAGACCAAGCCCGAGGTGTTGGTCAGCACCCGGGGCAGGCGGCGATCGTCGGTGGTCGGCGTGGCGAGGCGGATGAAGTTCAGACCGGCCGCCTGCGCCGGCAGGCAGAGCTCGTCGTCCTCCTCGGGCGGCAGGTCCACCACGATCAGCCCGTCGATGCCGGCCGCGCGCGCCTCGGCCAGAAAGCGCTCCACCCCCCGGGCGTAGATCGGGTTGTAGTAGCCCATCAGCACGATCGGCGTCGTCTGGTCGGCGCGGCGGAATGCCGCCGCCATCGCCAACGTGCGCTCGAGCGTCTGACCGCCCGCCAGCGCACGCTGGCCCGCGGCCTGGATGGTCGGGCCGTCGGCCATCGGGTCGGTGAAGGGCATGCCGAGTTCTATGACGTCCACCCCGGCCGCCGGCAGGCCCGCGAGCACCGCCATCGAGGTCTCGGGGTCGGGATCGCCCGCCATGATATAGGCGACGAAGGCCTTCCGGCGCTCGGCCCTGAGCCGCGCGAACGTCTCGTCGATCCGTGTCATCCCGGCCCCCGCTGACAGCCCGCCGCTCCTTTGCCATGCCCGCCGCGGCAAGATCAAGCAATCGGGTGCGCCTAGGCCGGGGTGGAGACCATCCAGTCTGTGCCGAAGCGGTCGGTCAGCATGCCAAAGCCCTTGGCCCAGAAGGTGGCGGCGAAGGGCATCTTCACCGTCCCGCCCTCGGCCAGCCGCGCGAACACCTCGGGCGCGCGGGCCTCGGGCAGGGTGACATGCACCGCCGAGCCGGCCTGCCCTTGCCAGGTCATGCCTTCGGGAAAGTCCGAGGCCATCAGCATGCCCTGGTCCAGCGTGAAGGAGGCATGCATCACCGCGTCGCCCGAGGGCTGCCCGTCCGGGCCGGGCGGCGCGTCGGAATAGCGCATGATCTGAAGGTCGCCGCCGCCGAGGATGTCGCAATAGGCGATCATCGCCTCGGCGCAGGTGCCGGGGAAGAACAGGTAGGGGGCGATCGACATGGCACGCTCCGCGCCGGCGGCATGCCGGCAGCAAGAGGTTACCACCGCTCGCCCGGCCCGGCAAAGCTTGATCCGCGCCGCGCGCCGCCCTAGAAGCGCCGCGTCGCCAGCGGGGGAGACGGGGCATGGGCTTCAGGACGGGCATTGTTGGGCTGCCGAATGTCGGCAAGTCCACCCTCTTCAACGCGCTGACCCGCACCGCCGCGGCGCAGGCGGCAAACTTCCCGTTCTGCACGATCGAGCCGAACGTGGGCGAGGTGGCCGTGCCCGATGCGCGGCTCGACCGGCTGGCGGCGATCGCGCAGTCGCGCCAGGTGATCCCGGCGCGGATGACCTTCGTCGACATTGCCGGCCTCGTCCGCGGCGCCTCGAACGGCGAGGGTCTCGGCAACCAGTTCCTCGCCAACATCCGCGAGTGCGATGCCGTCGCGCATGTGCTGCGCTGCTTCGAGGACGGCGACATCACCCATGTCGAGGGCCGCATTGACCCGGTGGCGGATGCCGAGACGATCGGGACCGAACTGATGCTGGCCGATCTCGAATCGGTGGAGAAGCGGCTGGCGAACCTCGCGCGAAAGCTGAAGGGCGGCGACAAGGAGGCCGCCGACCAGGACCGCCTGCTGCGCGCGGCGCTGGTGGCGCTGGAGGCCGGCCGGCCGGCGCGCACGGTGGCGGTGGCCGAGGACGACCGGCGCAGCTGGCGCATGCTGCAGCTTCTGACCGCGAAGCCGGTCCTTTACGTCTGCAACGTCGAGGAGGCGGCGGCGGCCCGCGGCAACGCGCTGTCCGACCGGGTGGCCGAGATGGCGCGGGCGGAAGGTGCCGCCGCGGTGGTGATCTCGGCCCGGATCGAGGAAGAGATCAGCCAGCTTCCCGCCGCGGAGGCGGCCGAATTCCTGGCTGCCATGGGCCTGGCCGAACCCGGGCTCGACCGGCTGATCCGCGCGGGCTATGCGCTCCTCGGTCTCCAGACCTATTTCACCGCCGGCCCGAAGGAAACCCGCGCCTGGACGATCCCGAAAGGCACACTGGCCCCCCAGGCCGCCGGCGTGATCCACGGCGACTTCGAAAAGGGCTTCATCCGCGCCGAGACCATCGCCTATGCCGACTATGTCGCCGGCGGCGGCGAGGCCGGGGCGAAGGAGGCCGGCCGCTTCCGGGTGGAGGGCAAGACCTACGAGGTGCAGGACGGCGACGTGCTGCACTTCCTGTTTTCGGGATGACGACGCCGGCGGCTTGCGCGGATGCGTCCGACCGAAGCGGACAGGGACGGCAAGGCTTGAATTTCCGCTGAGACCGGGGTGCAGCGAGACCACGAGCCCTCGGACCCCGAACGCTTGCCGAGCCCGCCGCTGTTGCCCATCCGTCCGTTAACCAAGCGTTAACTTTTGCCTTGATCGTTCGCGCCTCGCGGGTCATCACCGGGGTGATGTTAACTCTTCGGTCTGCCTTTGTTCTCGCCCTCCTGCTTCTCGCCCTGCCGGTCCCGGCGGCAGAGGTGGGCGGGGTGGTGCGGGTGGTCGATGGCGACAGTCTGCGCATCGGGCAGGTGGATGTGCGTCTGTTCGGCATCGACGCGCCTGAGCGGGGCCAGACCTGCGAGCGCGATGGCAAGCCCTGGGCCTGCGGCGACTGGGCGGCGGAGGCGCTTGCGGCGCTGGTCAGGGGGCGCAGCGTCAGCTGCGAGCGGCTGGGGACCGACCGCTATGGCCGGATGTTGGGCGCCTGCCGTGCGGACGGGCAGGACTTGAACGCGGCGCTGGTGCGGCAGGGCGCGGCCTTTGCCTATCGCCGCTATTCCACCGCCTATGTCGTCGAGGAGCGTGCGGCGCGGGCCGCGGGGCGCGGCATCTGGGCGGGGACCGCCGAGCCGCCGGAGGCGTACCGCCGCCGCATCGAGACCGCGGCCACCGCCGACGGCGACTGCCGGATCAAGGGCAACATCTCGGCCGGCGGGCGGATCTACCACCTGCCCGGTCAGGCGCATTACGACGCGACGCGGGTCGACACCCGCGCGGGCGAACGGTGGTTCTGCACCGAGGCCGAGGCCCGCGCGGCCGGCTGGCGCGCTGCCCGGCGCTGACCTCAGGCCGGGCCCGAGGGCGCGGCCTCGATCGCCTCGCGCAGCTGGCGGAACATACCGTCGGTGCGCTCCGCCAGCATCGCCTCGCGCCCGCTCAGGAGCCGGGCGGCGAGGCCGGTGGCGGTCAGGTGGCCGGCGTGGCCGAGGCTGGTGCCGCCCGGCGCCGGCGCCAGCGTGAGCGTCAGCACCGCCTCCACCGACCCGGCGAGCGCGTTCCGGCCTTTGGCGCGCAACAGGTAGCGGTTGCCGTCCAGCGGCTCGACGCTGATCCGCGCGGTCATCCGGACCGTCATCGGCCCGGCCGTCTTCTCGATCCGCGCCTCGTATTCGGTCGGCGACAGTTGCGTGACGCCGGTGCAGGCCGGAACCATCCGGCGCAGCACCTCGGGGTCGCGGAGCGCCGCTGCCAGCCGGTCCTGCGGCACGCGGAAGACGGTCCGTCCGGAAAGCTCCATGGCAGCCTCGCGTTTCCTCCGCGCGTCAGTGCCAAGAAACCGGAGCGGATGCAAGCGGGCCGGCGGAAGCAGCCGCCGTCGCGGCGAGCCTTAGGGGCCGCTCAGCGCCCGCGGATTTGCCGGGCGCGCCGCATCACCCAGAGGATGCAGAGGATTGACAGCGCCGAGGAGCCGAACATCAGGAGGATCAGCGGCGCGGGTCCCGATCCCGGCGTCAGCAGCGCCGCGGCGAGCGCGGCCAGCGCCGCGCCGCCGCCGATCGTGATCGCGCCGCCAAGGCCCGCCGCCGAGCCGGCGAGACTCGGGCGCACCGACAGCATGCCGGCGGTCGCATTGGGCAGGAGGATGCCGTTGCCGAGGCCGATACTGACGACGAGCCCGAAGAAGATCGCGGGCGAGCGGAGGCCGGCAAGTTCGAGCAGCAGGAGAAGCGCCAGTCCGGCGGTGGTGACGAGCGCGCCCGCCAGCACCATCGGGTTGACGCCGATCCGCGCCGAATAGCGGCCCGACAGGAAGTTGCCGGCCAGATAGCCGAGCGCCGGCGCACCGAAGTAGAGGCCGAGTGCGGCCGCGCTGAGCCCGAATACCGCGGAGCCGATGAAGGGTGCGCCGCCGAGATAGGCAAAGAAGGCGCCCGAGGCGGTGGCCGAGGCGAGGCAGTAGCCCCAGAAGCGCTGCGCCCCCAGAAGCTCCGGATATTCCCGGAGCTGGTCGGCGAAGCGCGCGGCCCGGCCGGTCGCGGTCTCGCCGAGATCCGCCCAGACCAGCGCCAGCAGGCCGAGCCCGCCGAGCGCGAGGAGGACGAAGCTCGCCCGCCAGCCGAAGGCCTGGTCGAGCGCGCCGCCGATCACCGGGCCGATCATCGGCACCACCGACATGCCCATGGTGACATATCCGATCATCGAGGCCGCCTGGTCCTGCGGAACCATGTCGCGCACCACCGCGCGCGACAGCACGAAGCCGGTCGCGACCACCGCCTGCGCCAGCCGGCAGCCGAGGAACAGGGCGAAGGTCGGCGCGACCAGCGCGCCGAGCGTGGCAATGGTAAAGACCGCCACCGCCGCCAGCATCACCGGGCGTCGCCCGAACCGGTCGGAGACCGGGCCGATCGCCAGTTGCATCACCGCCGTCATCACGAGGTAGAGCGACACCGACAGCTGCATCACCGGGTAGGGCACCCCGAACGCCTCGGCCATCCGCGGCAGCGAGGGCAGGAACACGTTGAGCGAGAGCGCCGCCAGCCCGGTGATCAGGATCAGCGTGACGATGTGCGGCGGGGTGCTGCGGTCGAGAAAGCGGATCTGCGCTGGGCCGGTCATGCCGCAGCGGCTATCGCGGTTCGCCGCCGGTGTCCACGCGGGCCGGAGCGCTCACGCCCATTGGTGGAAGATGAAGAAGGCACCGCAGGCGATGAAGCCGAACCCGACGAGGTGGTTCCACGACAGCGGCTCCCTGAGGTACAGCACCGAGAAGACGGCGAAGACCGTCAGCGTGATCACCTCCTGGATGGTCTTGAGTTCGGCCGCCGAGAATCGGCCATGCCCGATGCGGTTGGCGGGCACCATCAGGAGGTATTCGAAGAAGGCGATGCCCCAGCTGATCAGGATCACGGCATAGAGCGGCGCCGCCTTGAACTTCAGATGCCCGTACCAGGCGAAGGTCATGAAGATGTTCGAGGCAAGAAGCAGGCCGATGGTCAGGACGGGGACGGGCAGGGAGGGCATGGCAGGGCTCGCAACGACAAGGGTTCCCCGCCTTCCTAGACCGCGGCGCGCCCGCGCGACAGCGCCCCCGAACCAGGCCCGGCCGCGCAACATTCTTGCCGAAACGGCTTTTCCGCCCCGTCGGGCGCCGCTAAGCTGACCGCCAATCAAGACCGTGGGGGACGGCGATGAAGGACATCCTGCAGGAGCTCGAGGCCCGCCGGGCCGTGGCGCGGCAGGGCGGCGGCGCGGCCCGGGTCGCGGCGCAGCACGCCAAGGGCAAGCTGACCGCGCGCGAGCGGATCGAGCTTCTGCTCGACGAGGGCTCGTTCGAGGAATTCGACATGTTCGTGACCCATCGCTGCACCGATTTCGGCATGGGCGAGACCCGCCACCCGGGCGACGGCGTGGTCACCGGCTGGGGCACGATCAACGGCCGCATGGTCTATGTGTTCAGCCAGGACTTCACCGTGCTCGGCGGATCGGTGTCCGAAACCCATGCCGGGAAGATCTGCAAGATCATGGACATGGCGATCCAGAACGGGGCGCCGGTGATCGGCATGAACGACAGCGGCGGGGCCCGCATCCAGGAGGGCGTGGGCTCTCTCGCCGCCTATGGCGAGGTGTTCATGCGCAACATCGAAGGCTCGGGCGTGGTGCCGCAGATCTCGCTCATCATGGGCCCCTGCGCCGGCGGGGCGGTCTATTCGCCGGCGATGACCGACTTCATCTTCATGGTGAAGGACACGAGCTACATGTTCGTGACCGGGCCGGACGTGGTCCGGACCGTCACCAACGAAGTGGTCACGGCCGAGGAACTGGGTGGCGCCGGCACCCATACACGGAAGTCGAGCGTGGCCGACGGCGCCTTCGAGAACGATGTCGAGGCGCTGGCCGAGACCCGCCGGCTGATCGACTTCCTGCCGCTCAACAACCGGGGGAAGGCGCCGGTGCGGCCGTTCTTCGACGATCCGGGCCGGATCGAGCCGAGCCTCGACACGCTGGTGCCCGACAACCCGAACCAGCCCTACGACATGAAGGAGCTGATCCTGAAGGTCGCCGACGAGGGCGACTTCTTCGAGATCCAGAAGGATTTCGCCGGCAACATCATCATCGGCTTCATCCGGCTGGAGGGCCAGACGGTCGGCGTCGTGGCCAACCAGCCGATGGTGCTGGCCGGCTGTCTCGACATCGACGCCTCCCGCAAGGCGGCGCGCTTCGTGCGCTTCTGCGACGCCTTCGAGATCCCGATCCTGACCTTCGTGGACGTGCCGGGCTTCCTGCCGGGGACGGGGCAGGAATATGCCGGCGTCATCAAGCACGGCGCGAAGCTCCTGTTCGCCTATGGCGAGGCGACCGTGCCCAAAGTCACGGTGCTGACCCGCAAGACCTATGGCGGGGCCTATGTGGTCATGTCCTCCAAGCACCTGCGCGGCGACTTCTCCTATGCCTGGCCCACCGCAGAGGTGGCGGTGATGGGCGCCAAGGGGGCGACCGAGATCCTCTACCGCAGCGAGCTCGGCGATCCGGTGAAGATCGCAGGCCGCGTGAAGGACTACGAGGACCGTTTCGCCAACCCCTTCGTCGCCGCCGAGCGCGGCTTCATCGACGAGGTCATCATGCCGCATTCGACCCGCCGCCGCGTCGCCCGCGCTTTCGCCGCCCTGCGCACCAAGAAGCGCAGCACGCCGTGGAAGAAGCACGACAACATTCCGCTCTAGGCGGTCCGGCGGGGGATGGCATGGGCG
>Ga0224723_1000473_pt1 | contig 27502 bp, 23 predicted proteins | sample Balambano_FR2_Me_FD_161647 | JGI IMG/M metagenome (GOLD analysis project Ga0224723, IMG submission 161647) | Freshwater sediment microbial communities from Lake Towuti, South Sulawesi, Indonesia - Balambano_FR2_MetaG | ecosystem: Environmental > Aquatic > Freshwater > Lake > Sediment | place... | reverse complement strand
ATCTTGGCAACCATGCTTTGCCAGGGCGTGGCGCTCAATCCGCCGCCGATGCCCTGCCACGTCAGCAGGATCAGCGTCAGGATCAGCGCTGCTTCGCGCCCGATGGTCGGAACCAGCAAGGCGACGAGCGCCAGGAACAGGAATGGCAGGCGCTCATGAATCGTCATCAGCAGCACCATCGGCTTGTAGCGTGGCAGCTGGGCAACGCGCTGCGCCGTGAGCAGTTGTGGCAGCTGCCAGCCGACGAGATGCAGCGTCGAGACCAGCCCGATGACGGCGGTATTGTCGGTCAGCGTTGCGACGAACAGCGGGATGACGGTGATGAACGACGCCACGCCGAGCGCGACGCCGAAGAAACCGCCGTCCATGACATTGACGATGAAATTGTGACGCAGATGCTGGCGCAGGTCGTTATGCACGATTCTCTCCGTTTACGGGGTAGTGGTCATTCTACCGTCACAATTCAGGCGTGCATAGCGCCAGCGACAAACCTTAACCTGTTGCTGTGACCAAGCGGTGCAGCACATTTTTTATGTCTGTTGGAATGGTGTGGCGGGCAATGGAATTTTCCCAGAATACGGGTTGCATCTCGTGTCGGAAGACGATCCCGCTCAAGTGCCTATATTGCTTCAGGAAGGCGGATGCGCTTGCAAAATCGCGCCGAGTGAAGAACGCTTCATTTTTGCTTTCTGCAAACTGGCACAGTCGGATGCTCGCCTCGATCACGACGGGCTCAGGTATCGCGCGTTCGGCAGTCAGCCATAACAGATTGACCATTGATGGCGGCATCTGCCCGACTTTATCACACAGCACTGCCATCAATTTACCTGTGCGAGCATCATCGTCATCACCTTTTTCGTCTTCGACACTGCGGATACGCCGGACTTCGACGTTAAAAGGTGTGTGCGTCTTGAAGGTCACGGTGAAATCGGGTCCGCGTTGTTTAGTCGCGGCATACGGTTCGTATACCAGCGTGAAGCGGTCTTCACCTAACAGCAGCACGGCTGTTTCCAGTTCCGCGCGTAAATCCTGAACGCTACTTTCGTCGCCTGCATTCCTGAGTTTGCTGCGAATCTTGTCGCGATAGGTGATGGCGAATGCCTTGAAGCGGCGCGATGCACGTACCCATCCTGCAAAGTCGGCATAGAGTGCGTGCTTCTTGTTTTCAAAAATGTGGCTCAGGAGTTCTTCCACCACTGCCATGTTTGCGCCTCATCCGGCACGCCTTTACAATCGCGCACACACGCGCCGCCATTTTCCAGACGAGGCTTGCCATGTCCGACTTACTGCTGCGTAACGCATTGGTGCTGCAAATCGACCCCGACGGCAGGCGCGCGACGATTTTGCGTGACCATGACGTACTGATCGGCGGCAGCCGCATCGAGAGCGTGCAGCCGACCGGACAGGCGGATCCATCGCACTTCCGCGAGGTCATCAATTGTACCGACCGCCTCGTCATGCCCGGCTTGATCAACACACACGCCCATGTGCCGATGGTGATCTTTCGCGGGTTGGCGGAAGATGTGACCATCGATAAATGGTTCAACGATTACATCTGGCCGCTGGAAAGTAATTTACAGGCAGAAGATGTTTACTGGGGGATGCAGCTTGGGCTGGCGGAGATGATCGAGGCGGGCGTGACCTCGGTTGCCGATCATTACTTTTACATGGATGAGGCGGCGCAGGCGGTCGAAAAGGCGGGGACGCGCGCGCTGCTGGCATGGGCGATCTTCGGCAGCCAGGGCGAGGCGATGGTCGGTCGCACGGCGGACTTCGTGCGCAAGTGGCAGAACGCCGCCAGCGGGCGCATCCGCACCTGGCTTGCGCCGCACGCACCCTATACCTGCGACGACGACTTTCTGCGCGCTTGCGTCAAGGCGGCGCAGACGCTTGGTGTCGGCATTCACATCCACGTTTCCGAGACGATGGATCAGACGCAGGCGAGCGTGAGCAAGCGTGGCAAGACGCCCGTGCAGGTGTTGACGGAAGTGGGCGTGCTGGATGTGCCGACGATTCTGGCACATGTGTGTGGCGCGCTGCCGCAGGACATCGAACTGCTGGCGAAGTATCCGACGGGCATCGCCCACGCGCCCAAGACGTACCTCAAGCTGGCGATGGACATTGCGCCTGTGCTGGCGTTCCGCGCGGCGGGCATCCCGGTTGGGCTGGCGACGGATGGCGCGGTCAGTAACAACACACTCAACATCTGGGAGTCGCTGCGGCTGTTGGCGATGATGCAGAAAGACCGTGCCGAAACGCCGGAGGCAATGCCGATTGCCGAGGCACTGCATATCGCCACGCGCGAAAGTGCGCGCGTCTTTGGGCTGGGGCATGAGCTGGGGGCGGTCGAGCCGGGCAATCTGGCGGACGTGATCGTTGTCGATTTAAGCGGGGTGCATCATCAACCGCTGCACAGCATCACCGCCAGTTTGGTCTACAACGTGCAGCCAGCGGATGTACAGACGGTCATCATTGATGGCAAAGTCGTCATGCGCGACCGCCAGTTGTTGACGCTCGATAAGGCGGAGATCGTCGCGCAGGTGCGGGCGAGTATGGCGCGGCTTGCCCAGCGCCAGCCGGACAAGCGCATCCAAAGCTATAATCCATAATCAAAAGCTTATTCAAGAGGTTAGAGAAGAAGAGATTAGAGGGCATGATCTTGGCGTCCTTTGCGCCTTGGCGGTTCACAGCATATGAAACGCCAAGACGCAAAGGACGCCAGGTCAATAACCCTCCAGCCTCTTGCTCTCTATCCTTTTGAATAGGCACTTTTCTTTGACACATGGACATCATGCTATGATAATCGGTGCATGTCGTCCTTGAGCGTTGGATAAAGCGCGACGAACTGCGCATAGCGTTCGTTGTAGAAGGCGTGGCGTGCTGCGTCCGGCTGCGTCGGTTCGCTGTAGCGGGTGACGCACGCCTTCGCATCCTCAAAACTGTCGTATACCCCCGCGCCAACGCCTGCAATCAATGCCGCGCCAACGCCTGCCTGCTCACTCAGCAGTGGTTTTTGCAGCGGCAAGCCGATTACATCGGTCATAATCGGTCGCCAGACATCGCTTTCCATCGCGCCGCCCGCGCCGATCACGCGCTCTGCTTGCCCGCCGAGCGACAGGCTGATCTCCAACGCCTGGCGCATCGAGAATGCAACACCTTCCATAATCGCTCGCACCAGATGCCCGCGTCCGTGCGCTGCCGTCAAACCGATGAACGCGCCGCGCGCCCGCGCATCCATCAATGGCGTGCGCTCGCCCGTCAGGTACGGCAGGAAGAGCAAGCCCTGCGCGCCGGGCGGGACGGCGGCTGCCTCTCGACTGAACGTCGCGTATGCCTGCGGGTCATGTGTCATGCCCAGCAGGTCGCGCAGCCAGCGCAGTGACAGCCCGGCGGAGAGCGTTGCGCCCAGCACGTAGAACAGGTTCGGCACGGCATGGTTGAAGACATGTAGTCGGGCATCGGTGCGCAGCCTGCCATCGGCAGCAGGCGGCAGTGGCACCAGCACCTGCCCGCCGCTGCCGACCGTGACCGACGCTACACCGGGCGCGATCAAACCGTTGGTGACCGCCTGTGCAGGTTGGTCAGCGCTGCCCATGACGACTGTCACGCCCACAGGCAAGCCCAGCGCTTCGGCAGCGGCAGGGCGCAGCGCTCCGGCGATAGCGGATGACTCCAACACTGGCGGCAGGAAGTGCGTGGGTATGCCAGTCAGTTCAATAATCTCGTGTGCCCAACGCCGTCCAGCCACGTCGAACATGCCGCTGGCGGCGGCGTCGCTCAGGTCGGCGGCGGCGGCGCCGGTCATTTGCAGGCGCACGTAATCCTTCGGGAAGAGCAGACGGTGCGCGCGTCGCAGCGCGTCCGGCTCATGTTCTGCCAGCCACAACAGCGTGGGCGATGTGAAGCCTGCGGCGGGCAGCGTGCCGCAGATTTCGGCGTGGTGTTCAGCGCCGGCCATTTCGATCAGCCGCGCCACTTCGTTCGCGGTGCGCTGGTCAGCCCAGATGATCGACGGGCGCACAGCCTCGCCGTCCACATCGACCAATGTGACGCCGTGCATATGCCCGCTGAAGCCGATGGCGCGCACATCGCTGCGTCCGGCGCTGGCAGTGGCGCGGCGCACACAGCGCACGGTTGCCTGCCACCAGTCGTCAGGATTTTGCTCTGCCCAGTCCGGTCGTGGTTTGTGAATGGGATACTCTTCGCCCGCAACCGCGAGTGTTTGCGACGTTTCTGGGTCGAACAAGACTGCTTTCACGCTGGAGGTGCCGAGATCGATGCCGAGCAGCAAAGCCATAATGAGTGCCTGTCAGAGTGAGGTTAACGCTCGATGACTCTAGCGGATCGCCTCTGGTTTCACAATCTGTGCGATAATTAGCATTAAGCGCGAAAGTGGCGCAGCTGTTGAGTGATAGGATTTGATGTGATAGCGTCATGTGCAATCGAGACGCGCGACCTGCGCCGCGTCTACAAGATACGTGGCACGAAAAAGAAAAGCGAACCGACCGAAAGAATCGCCCTGGATGGCGTGAACTTGCAGGTCAGGCGCGGCGGCTTGTTCGGCTTGCTCGGTCCGAACGGCGCGGGCAAAACGACGCTCATCAAAATCCTGGCGACGCTGCTGCTGCCGAGCAGCGGGACAGCGCTGGTAGACGGTCGCGATGTCACGAAAGATGTCACTGAGATTCGCCGGCGTATCTCGATGGTCAGCGGCGGCGAAACCAGTGGCTACGGCTTGCTGACGGTCGAAGAGAACCTGTGGATGTTTGCCCGCTTCTATGGACTGGATACTGCTGTCGCCAAAGAGCGCATCAACCACATGCTGGAAGTCGTCGGCATGGCAGACCGCCGCCGCAGCAAAATTGGCGACCTGTCCACCGGGCTGCGCCAGAAAATGAACTTTGTGCGCGGCTTCATCAGCGACCCGGACATTTTGTTTCTGGACGAACCAACGCTCGGTTTGGATGTCACGGCGGCGCGCGATGTGCGCGAGTTCATCAAAGGCTGGCTGCGCGATCATCCCGACCGGACGATTTTGCTGACCACGCACTACATGGCGGAAGCCGATGAACTGTGTGACCGACTGGCGATCATCGACAACGGCAAACTGCTGGTAGAAGATACGCCCGCCGCGTTGAAGCGCAGTGTGCAAGCCGACTCGATGTTCGTGCTGAAGGTTGCGCCGCTCGGCAAGCCTGACACGGGCGACCGCATCGAAGATGTAGCGGGTGTGCGCCGCCTGACCATCAACGATTGCGACGGCTACACCGAATTACAGATGGCGCTGGCGGGTGAAGACGCGCTGCCCGGCGTACTGGCACATCTGAGCAGGCGCGGGGCGGGGCTGGTGGCGCTGGAAAAGCGCGAACCGACTTTGGAAGATGTCTTTATCCAGCTCGTCGGTCGCCGCCTGAGCGAGAGCGTAGAGGCAACGTGATGGCTGCAGAACGGGTATACAAAGCGACGGGATTCACGCTCTTCTGGCGCATGATGTGGGCGCGTGCGTACCCGCGCATTATCGGCGCGCTGCGCGAACGCGACTGGATTTTCTTCGAGACGGTGCTGCCGTTGGGGACGACCGCTGCATTCGTCTTCATCTATCGCGGAGCGGGCGCACCGCCGGAGTATACAGGGTTCGCCGTACTGGGCGGGGCGATGACCGCCTTCTGGCTGAACGTGCTGTGGTCAATGGCGAGCCAGTTGTACTGGGACAAAGACGAGGGCAATCTGGAACTCTATATCCTGTCGCCCGGTCCGTTGATGGCAATCCTGCTCGGCATGGCAATCGGCGGTATCTTCATGGCGACGATCCGCGCCGTCACCATCATCCTCCTGGCGTCGCTGATGTTCAGCGTCAGCTACGCGATTTCAAGCGTACCGCTGTTGTTCCTCGTCTTTTTCATGACAATGGCTGCACTCTATGGCATGGGTATGATGTTCGCCTCGCTGTTTCTCACCAGCGGGCGCGAAGTCTGGCATCTGGCAAATTTGTTTCAGGAGCCGATCTATCTGGTCTCCGGCTTTTACTTTCCGGTGAACGCGCTCGGCTTCTGGGTAGCGACGTTCGCGTCGGTCATCCCGTTGACGCTCGGCATGGACGCCATGCGCCAGATCATCTTCAGCAACCAGGTGGGTCTGGGCTTCCTGCCTGTCGAGCTCGAACTGCTGATCCTGACGATTCTCGCAGGGCTGTTCCTGTTCGGCGCGCGGCTGCTGCTAACAACACTCGAAAACATCGGACGCCGCGAAGGACGCCTGACCGAGAGAAGACGATAAGTTAAACGCCAAGACGCCAAGAACGCCAAGAATTAAGCAATTTCATTGGCGCACTTGGCGTCTTGGCGTTTCAATAAGATTGAGAGAGAAATTGCATGGCGCTGGCACAACGATTGCTTGAAATTCCGGCGGTGCGCCGCAGCGACCGCCTGCGCACGTTCATCACGGCTGCCTGGCTGGGCTGGCAGATCGAAACCAACTGGGCAGACCCGCTGATCTTTATTATCTACTTTGTGGCGCGCCCGATTGCGGCACTGGCGATCCTGGTGGTTATGTACAGCATCATCGCGGCGGACAGCATCGGTACGCCGTTCTTCGCCTATGTTTATCTCGGCAGTGCGCTCTATCTGCTCACCAGTCAAATCATCGTCGGCATCAGTTGGGTTGTCATCGAAGACCGTGAGCAGTACCGCGTCGCCAAACAATTGCACACTGCGCCGATTGACGGCTACACCTATCTCGTTGGGCGCGGCATGGCACGCTTCATCGTCGGTATCTTGTCAGTGCTGGTGACAGTGCCGTTCGGCGTGCTAATCTTCGGTATCCCCGTCACGCTGGTGGGTATCGACTTTCCGCTCCTGATCGTCAGCACGGTCTTCGGTCTGGCGGCGATGGCAGCGCTCGGCGTGATGATCGGCGCGTTTACAATGCAGGTGAGTCGACAGGTATGGTTTATCGGTGACTCCATCAGCGGGGCGTTGTATTTGCTGACAGGTGCAGTCTTCCCGATTGATCTGCTGCCGGACTTCCTGCGTCCTCTCAGCTACATCCTGCCGTCAACCTACTGGCTGGAACTGGCACGACGAGCGCTGTTAGGTGACAATGCCATCCAGTTTCAGGCGATCAGCGCGCTGGATAGCGGTACAATGCTGGGCATACTGATCGGCATGTCGCTGCTGCTGATGCTGGCATCGGTCTTTGTCTATCGCTGGTCACTGCGCCGGGCGAAAGAGCGCGGCGTGCTGGATATGGAGACGAACTTTTGAGCGATCAGGATGTGCTGATGCGCAGCAACGCCGGAATGCGGCTGATTGCGCTGGCGACGATTTACAACAAAGGCGACTTTGCGCGGCTGCGTGCGTACATGAAGGAGCATTTCACGGTGAGCGCGCTCGAAACCGTGCCAGTTGCGCTGCGCCTTGCTGAACTGCGCGACCAATTTCGCACGGCGGGCAAGGTGCGGGTGCGCCAGGTTGTGACGTATGACAAGCATCGCGTGGTGGCGATTTTATCCAGTGAACACGGCGGCAACTTTATCGAAGACATCGCCGTCGAAGAAGACTATCCGCACAAGGTCAGCGCCCACAGCCGCCAGATGTTGGTGTGACCTCACCCCCTTAATCCCCCTCTCCATTGGAGAGGGGGAAAGCGAGCGACGCGAGCAGGGGGTGAGGTTTACCCGGTGGTTTTCATGCCCGCCGCGATGCCATTGACCGTTGTCAGCACTTCATCCAGCACGCGCTGATATTCTGGGGAGTCTGGCTGCAAGACGCGCAGCGTGCGCAGCAGCGCGACCTGAATGTAATTCAGCGGATCGACATACGGGTTACGCCGCTCGATGCTGCGCCGCATGATGGGTGAATTTTCCAGCAGGTCGGTTTGTCCGGTTACGCGGCAGATCATCGTGTTTGTCAGCGTGTGTTCCGCCGTCATGCGGCTGAAGATGTGTTCGCGCAGCGTCTCGTCTGTCACCAGCCCGGCGTACAACGCGGCGATGCCCATATCGGCTTTGGCGACATCGAGCTGGCAGTTGTCGATCAAGGTCTGGAAGAACGCCCATTCGCGATACATCGTCTGAAGCTGTGTAATGCCGTCTGGTTGTGTTTCTGCAAACTGCAATAGCGCTGAACCCACGCCAAACCAGCTTGGGATGATCGCCCGGCTTTGCATCCACGAGAACATCCAGGGAATGGCGCGGACTTCGGCAAAACCGCCGGCTTTGCGCTTTGCCGGGCGTGAGCCAATTGGCAGCCGGGACAGTTCGTTGATCGGTGTCGCCTGCTGCCAGTATTCCGCAAAGCCTGGTGTCTCGTAGACATAGCTGCGGTAGGCACGGCGTCCAATTTCTGCCAGTCTGTCCATTGCCGCTAGCCAGTCAGGATTCACTGCATTGCGTGCTGGTGCGCCGACTGCCAGCAGCGCCGCGTTCAAGACCTGCTGCAAATGCCGCCGCCCAATGTCGCGATTACTGTAGCGATAGGCGATGACTTCACCTTGTTCTGTGATCTTGAGCTTGCCATCCAACGTTTGCGCTGGCTGCGACAGGATCGCTTTGTTCGTGGGTCCGCCGCCTCGCCCGATGCTGCCGCCGCGCCCGTGAAATAGCTCCATCTCAACGCCATACTCACGGCAGACGCTGGACAGTGCGCGCTGCGCCGTATGCAGACTCCAGTTGGACGCCAGATAGCCACCGTCCTTGTTGCTATCCGAATAACCAAGCATGATCTGCTGGCGGTTGCCGCGCTGCTCCAGATGCTTGCGATACTCGGTGTTTTTGAACAACGCTTCGATGATGGCTGGCGCGGCGTGCAGGTCATCAATCGTCTCGAACAACGGAACAATAGCGACCGCTTCATCCACCGCCACCTCGCGCGCGAACAGCAGCATCGTCAGCACGTCGCTGGGCGCGGTACTCATGCTGGCGATCACGCTGTCAATCGCCTGCTTGCCATGCAACCGTTGGACACGGCGGATCATGCGCCAGGTGGCGATGACGCGATTCGCCGTTTCGCTGAATTCTGGCTCTACCGGAAACAACGGGCGGCGGCTGACGAGTTCGCGCGTGAGCAGGATTTGTTTCGTGTCCTCACTCATGTACAGATAATCGTCAGAGATGTGATAGTGCTTGAAAAGCTCGGCAATTGTTGCCGCGTTCAGCCGTGCATCTTCGCGAATGTCCAGCGGCACAAGATATATCCCAAACAACCGCACCTTCTGGATGATGCGCTGGACTGCTCCATTGGCGACGCGCGGGCTGCGATTGTTGGACAGACTGGCAGCGACCAGCTCCAAATCATTGAGCAGCTCATCGCCAGTACGGTACTCGTCGACGCTCAGACGATGATGGATACGATCCATGACGGCGCGATAGTTTTCACCTGGATAGCGCCCATCAGGCTGTACCAAACCGTAGCGTTCTCGTAAAGCGCTGCTCAACGGCACTTCGTCGGCATATTGCGTCAGATGATCGCGCAGGAAAGCGATTTCGTGGAGATAGACCTGCACTGCGGCACGGCGCATAGTCGTGAATGTTTCCAGCGTGACATCCGCTGTCACGTTCGGGTTGCCGTCGCGGTCGCCGCCAATCCACGACGCAAAAGTCAGGAAGTTGGGAAGCTGTGACCAATCCGCGCCTGGATAGAACTTCTCCAGCGCAGCACGCACATCGACATAGAGATCAACTGTCAGGTCCATGATCGCTGATGTAAGGAAGTAGACGCCGAAATCGACCTCATCGCTGACCATCGCTTTGGCAGCGCGCGTGGGGCGAGTGTGCCAGAGTTCCTCAATCTCTTCAAGGAGTTGCTTATCGATCCGGTCACGTTCGCGTGGCAGCAGGTCAACCCCGTTGTATTCCGCAAGCATGTGGGCGATATGGCGGATTTTGACCAGCACCTCTTTACGCTTCGCTTCGGAGGGATGCGCAGTGATGACCAGGCGCACGGACAGCTTTTGCAGGAGAGTGCGCATGGCGGCTGCATCCAGCCCGGCTGCGTGAAGCTGCGCCACCGCCTCGTGCAAATCTTCGCCAAGATTGCCCTGCCGTTCACGCCCGCGCAAAACGCGGATGCGCTGCTCATCTTCGGCAATGTTGATCAACTGGAAGTAGTTGCTGAAGCTTTTGATAAGCACTTTGAGCGAAGGCAAATCGAGGCTGTCAATGGTATTGACAAGGTTTTCCGCAGCAGCATGATCTCCGTTACGGCGCGATTTGGCAGCGGCACGCACCTTCTCAACCAGTTCAAATGCCGATTCTCCATGCTGTTCTTTGATGACAATGCCCAACAGTTTTCCCAGCATCCGAATGTCGGCACTGAGGGGATTGACGAATTCGGTTGTGTCGCGCATGAATGCAGTGGCTTTCGTGACCAGATGCTGTCAACAACAATAAAGATTTTAGCGCATTTCGCACGCTTGCCAATGTGTTACAATTTTTAGGGGCAATATGAGTATCTTGTAATGTTTAAGCAGTCGATTTATAGTTACTTGCACGTTAACGGGGGATCAAATTAATATGGAGTAAAGGTTCAGTTCTAATGAGACGCCTTCCTCAGCAACAAAGAGGACTACAGCGTGTCGAACGCATTTTGCAGGCTGCGGCGGAAATTTTTGGCGAGTCGGGGTTCGAAAGCGCAACTACGAACCTGATTGCCGAACGCGCCAAAACTTCCATTGGTTCGCTGTATCAATTCTTTCCGAATAAACAATCGATTATTGATACACTGGCGCAGCGCTATGCCAAAACGCTCTCTACGATGTTGATGATGCACGCGACGAGCGAGGGGGAGTGCAACGAACGCCTGGCGATGATGATAGATGTGCTGTTTGACTTTTACCTCGCACAGCCCGGCTTTCGGTCACTATTTTTCGGCTGTTATGAAACTACGCAGGCGCAAGCATTGGATCGAAAGTTGCATCAGCACCTTGCCCACCCCTTCACACTGGTTATCCGCGAGACGCAGCCGCAGCTGACGGACGCAGATGTCCAACGTGACGCTGAGTTGGCAATCCAACACCTGGTACGCCTGCTGCATTACTGTGCCAGCCATGACTCCAGCCAGCATGAGATCATCCTGGACAAGGTCAAATGGCTGATCACGCTTCAAATCTGCCCTGATCTGACCAAACCGGGTGGTTGATAGGCATATGCAGGCGGCTGCCTGCACATGCTTGCCACTGTTGGGCTAAACGATATTGCCTGGGGTGATGGAGCCGATAGTGCGCTTGAGGAAGTCTTTGACTTCATCCACAGCAACGGCAATGCCGACATCTGGTCCGGTAATCATCGTATTGACTCCCACCAAATGTCCCTGGACATCAACCAGCGGTCCACCGGAGTGACCGGGGCGCATGTGCAGGCTGGCGATGACCCAGTTGTGTGCCGTCGAACCCATATCCGGCAGGTCGCGCCCGACGTTGATGACGATGCCGCTGGTGGCGGCGTTCATCACGCCCCAGGGATGACCCAGCGCCATTACCCAGTCCCCCGGTTGGAGCGCGCTGGAACTGCCCGGCTGAATGGTGGGCAACCCGTTCGCGTCGATTGCCAGCGCTGCCAGGTCGCGCTCGCGGCTGTGAGCGATGACCTGTGCGGGCAGCACGCGCCCGTCTGGTAGTGCCACGCGCAGCACGCCGCCATGCCCGACGACATGGGCATTAGTGATGATCAAGCCATCGCTGTGCCAGACCGTCCCCGCGCCCGCGCCGTTCTGCCCGGTCAGCACGCGCACGATGCCTGGCTGCACAACGGCGGCGACGTTTGCCATCTCGTCATTGAGACGTTGTAAGATGCTCATTGCTGTGCCTCGTTCTGTTTATGACCGCTCGCCAATTGTGACAGCGATTTCATGCACTTGCCCGCCTCGCACAATCTTTGCCGGAACAGACGTACCCACACGGTCGCCACTCAGAACTGCCATCAGGTCGTCCATCTGATGAACGGGATGCCCCGCCAGGCTGATGAGCGTATCGCCCAACATCAAGCCTGCCTGCTCAGCCGGGCTGTCTGCTTCGACCGATGCCAGCAGCAAGCCGGTTTCCTGACTCAGGCTGCCTGCCAGCGCAGCAGGCAGGCGAACGGGCTGCGCGCTGACGCCGAGATAGCTACGCTTGACGCGCCCGTGTGTCAGCAGCGTGCCAGCGACGCGCGTGAGTGTGGCGGCAGGGATGGTGACGCTGACGCCGCGCATGAGCGCCGACGAATTCATGCCGACAAATGCGCCGTTGGCACCGACCAGCGGACCGCCGGAGAAGCCGGGATACATGACGACATCGGTCTGTACGTAGGCGTCAATCATGCCGCCCATCGGTGTGCGCCAGCCCTCGTCAATCGCGCTGATGATGCCCAGCGTTGCCTGTGATTGTGCGCCGGGACGCCCGACTGCCATGACCAGATGCCCGACCTTGACATCCGCGCCGTCGATCCAGTTAGCAGGCGTCAAACCGTTCGCCTGCACGCGCAGCACCGCGATGTCAGTCGATGGATCGCGCCCGACAAGCGTGGCGCTGACGGTAGCGCCGTCCGGCAAGCCAATTTTCAGGTTGTCATCGCGCTCGACGACATGATGCGCGGTGACAATCGTGCCGTCGGCTGACCAGACGATGCCGCTGGCAGGGGAACGCCGACGCCCTTCGATACGCACAATGCTATGACCCGCCGTTGCGACAGCAGCCGCCAGATCATCAGATAGAGACTTCAACACTTCATTCATCGTAAATGCTCCATTCGCTGTGGTTGATAGCGTTAATTCAAGCAGATTTTGCGAACGGAGAAATCAAACATCCGAGCAGGGAGCGCACTACACGAACGGGTAGGAGCTTCAGAGCGCTATTAACCCGATGCGGGTGGCGCGGACGACGGCTTCTGTGCGGCTTTGCGCGCCCAGCTTGCCCATGAGCGCGTTGAGGTGGAACTTGACCGTGTGTTCGCTGATGCCGAGTTTCTGGGCGATCTGCTTGTTTGGCAACCCTTCTGCCACCAGCCGGATCACCTCTAACTCGCGTTCGGTCAGCAGTTCGCTCGCTCTGGCAGTCGGGGGTGTGCTGGTTGCCAGCAGTGGGGGCAGTTGGGGACTTATGACGATCAAATCCTGTGCCAGCGCCATAAGCGCGGCTGCAATCGTGTCGGCATCGGTGTTCTGCGGCAGGATACCGCGCGCCCCGGCTGTGTAGACATCCGCCATGCGCCCGTCATCGCCCAGCAGCACGAGCGTCGGGATGTCCAGGTCTTTGATCTCCCCCAGTCGTGCCACGGTCGCGCTGGTGTCGAACGGGACATCCCAGATGATCAGGCTGGGGCGGTAAAGGGCAACCTGCTCACTCATCGGCAAATCGGCAGCCACTTGCCCGACGATCTCAATTTCAGGCGGGCGGTTGAGGAGAGCGGCTATCCCTGCTCTGGCGAAGGGATTATCAGCGACGATGAGCAGGCGGACAGTCGGGAAGATCGGCAGCATGGGAAAACCTCAGCCATGAGTTGTGCTGCCCATCATCGTGCCACACGCACGATTAGAAGCGTGTTGGAGCGCGCAATGCGTTGGTGTTTACAGGGGCAGCAGCATTTCGGTGCGGCGGAAGACCTCAATATAACCTGCCGTCATGAAAGCAGAAAATGCCGGGCTGAGGGCATCCAGGTTCTCGAACTTGGCGTCTTGCGTCGGGTACGAGCGATGGAGCGTATCAAGCAGCGCCAACATGGTTTCGTGAGGGCAATCGCCGGACATGTCCAGTGCAAAATGCGAAAGCTGGAAGCGGCTCTTCTTGCAGATCAGCCAACCGACTGAGCCGTTGGTGTGACTGGCGCGAAAGCCAACGAGATGCCCGGTGTTGACCAGCGACTCGGTATCGTCGAGCCAACTGGAGGCACAGGTGCGGGTTTGCAAGCTGGTCAGGACTTCGGTTTCGGAGAGCGGCGCGATGTTGAATTCTGGCGCTGGCATTGTAGCGGCCGGAGCAGGGGGGCGGCTGAGGATGAGCAGTTCGCGGTTAAATCTAAATCCCTTTTTGACAAATAATCGGGCTGCCGGTTCATTGCCGACGATGACTTCCAGCTGCGCAATTTTTGCACCGCGCTCCCGTGCGCGCCGCAGTAGTTCGTCCATCACATAATCGCCCAGCTTGCGACCGCGCTGATCCGGACAGACGCCGAGCCGCGTAATCCAGGCGCGTTCTCCGCGAAACGCCAGCATTCCCATCGCGACTGCGCGCCCTGCGCCATTCTCGACAATGATCGACTGGTCGAGGTCTACATCGTAATCGTGGGTGTACTCCTGAACACGGCGCGCGTTCATCGGCATTGGGACAATGTAATCTACGCGGGTATCGTTGTAGATGTCAGCGAGTCGTTCAAACGTGAAATGGGAGCAGGGAACGATACAGAAAGAAGACGGAGACTGAGAAAGCATGAGCGTATCCATCAACACAGCGATTGTGAAGCACCTGAGATGAATATCAGATTTGCTCTTGACATAGAATATCCTCGACCTGCTTCACAAACACGCGGGTGTCAATGGGTTTGATGATGACCCCGTCACAGCCATACACGCGGGCAATTTCATAGGCAGTTTCCTCCGGGTAGGCGGTAAAGGCGACGACGCGCATGTGTGCCAGTACCGGATTCTGGCGGATCATCCCGATGATAGTTTGCCCATCAATATCCGGCAGTCCAAGATCGACCAGCGCTATATCAGGCTGGTGGTCAAATACCAGCGTTAGCCCACTTTCGCCGTCGTTTGCGACCATGACTTGATGATGAGGCGAGAGCAATCGTGCCGCCAACCGTACGTTTTCGTGGTTATCGTCAATGATGATGATGACGCTCATGATGTCTTCATCTCGGCACTCGGCTGTGCCAGGAAGTGCGCGACGGTGTTGAGCAGCTCGTTCTTGGTGATTGGTTTGGGAACGTAGCCATTGCATCCCGCCGCGAGACAGCGTTCACGGTCGCCGTGCATTGCGTTGGCGGTGAGGGCAATAACGGGGATGTTTGCCATCGCGGTGTGACTCTTCAGGCGGGTGGTAGCTTCCAGACCGTCAATGTCGGGCAGGTTGACGTCCATCAGGATCAGATTTGGATGCTCCGCCTGCGCGATTTGAATACCAGACATACCATCAACCGCTTCCAGAACTTCGTAACCGGCACTCGTCAGAATTTTGCGAACCAGTCGCATGTTTTGTGGATTGTCTTCCACGCAGAGGATGCGCATTGCCATGACTTCATTCTGCCTTTTTGTTGATCGGGCGACTCTTATGAACTATCAGTATCCTACAGGACTTAACTTCTCTTGCAGCATTAAGGCGATGACATCACCGCTCAATGCTGCTAGATGTAGTACTTGAGTACCCCGCAGTGTAAAGGTGGGTTGCTGTTCCAGGGCACGGGCGCTGCCACTATACACGATCACAGGAATTTGACGCAATTGAGTATCGTTCTGCATCACGTCCAGTAACCCTTCGCTCTCCATGTCCGTCAGATGCGCATCCAGGAACAGCAGATCGGGGCGATGCTCATACAGCCACTTCAAACCATCACGCCCGCTGCCTGCTTCGGCAACCGTATACTGTCCGGCGGCTTCGATATGCGGGCGCAGCATCTGCGCGTCGTCAGCATTGCCGTGAATGATCAGCACGCGCGATTGGGTTTCGTGCAGGTTGTCTTCATCAGAAACCTGAATGCGCATATCCAACGCTTGTTGGGGCGCGTCATGCAGGCGCGACATGATGTGTCTTACCAGCGCTTTGGTGTCCAATCCGCCTTTTTCCCAGACCGAGTCAGCGTACTGGGTGAGGATGGCATTGTCTTGCGGCGTCAGGGTTTTGGCGGAAACGACAACGACCGGGATGGCTGCGGTTTCGGGATTCCATTTCAACTGCTCGATCATCGTCAGACCATCCATGCCCGGCATGGTCAGGTCGGAGATGATCAGGTCTGGCGTGTACAGTTCCAGCAGCCGCAGCGCCGCCTTGCCGCTTTCAGCCTCGAACACGCGGTAGTTCTTCTGCGCCTTCAAGAGTCGGCGCATCAGGCGGCGGTCATTGGCGTTGTCGTCCACCAGCAGGATCGTCGTAATCTGTTCATCGATACTGCTCAACGCCTCAATCAGTTCTTCAGGCTTGTGCGCGCTGCTGCGTTCGCCCTGTGACGATAGCTCCAGATTCAGCAGGGATTGATCGCCCAACACATGGCTTTCTGCCGGGAAGGTATGTCCTGAGCAATTGACGACGACAATTTCGCCATCATCGATCATACCCTCGTTCAGCATCCGTTCCAGACCAGCGAACGCCACCGCCGTCGCAGGTTCTACCGACAATCCCGCAGTGCTGGCGATGCGGCGCATAGCAGCGAAGCTGTCGCCGTCTTCGATGGCGAGCATCGTGCCGCCCGTTGCCAGTGCCGCCTTGCGCAGTTGCACATAGCTGAAGCCGGGATCGCCCGTCGCCAGCACATGGATCAAGGTCTGCGGGTTAACGGCTTGCGCTTCTTCGCGTGAGTCTTCAAATGCGCTCACCATCGGCGCGCAGCCTGCCGCCTGCATGATGCCGAGTTTAGGCAGCTTATCGATCAGGCGCATGGCATACAGTTCTTCAAATGCCTTCCACACGCCCAGTGGGCCGATGCCGCCACTCACCGCCTGGATGTACCAGTCGGGGCAAATCCAGCGCCGTGTCTCCTGGTTGAACGCCAGCCCCAGCTGCTCAGCAATTTCAAAGCCGAGTGTCTTCATGCTTTCCTTGCCGGAAATCGTGCGCGCCCCACGATCCAGGTGAATGCCCTTGCGCCGGGCATATTCTGCGGCGACCTGCTTCGCCTCGTCATAGGTGCCGGTGATCTTGACGACATTCGCGCCGTAGAGTGCTGCCTCGCGCAGCTTTTCGGCTGGCACGACATCGGATACAAACAGCCAGAGTTGTATGCCTGCGCGGGCGCAATAAGCGGCGTAAGCCGCACCTGCATTGCCCGTAGATGCCAGTACGCATTCTTCAATGCCAGCGCGCTTCAAGGCGGTGACGGCGGCTGCCGCCTGCCGATCCTTGAAGGAACTGGTCGGTCCCTGGCGCTCATCCTTGACGAAGATCGGCGCGTGTGCGTACTTGCGCTCGTACTGGTACAGGCGTATCAGCGGCGTGTAGCCTTCAAACATCGAAATGTCGGCTTCCGCTTCGCCTTCCGGCAGCAGTTCGGCATAGCGCCACAGCGACGGCGTGCGACCGTCCAGCCCGCCTGCCCACAGGCTGGCAACTGTGTCATAGTCGTAACGCGCATCCAGCCATTGTGATCCACAGGCGGGGCAGGCAGTCGCCATCACATCGGCTGCCTGCGTGTGATGGCACTCGGCACATTCCAGGTGCGTGAAGTGCGGGTTCACGCTGGCACTGCCTCTTGTTCAACATGCAGCGGGATGATGATACGGAAGGTTGTGCCGACACCAACTTCGCTATCCACGGTGATATGACCATGATGCAATTCGACAAGGTGCTTGGTAATCGTTAAGCCCAGACCTGTGCCGCCCGCGCGTCGTGTCGATGAGCCATCTACCTGGCGGAACTGCTGGAAGATGATGCCCAGGTCTGTCTTGCTCATGCCCATCCCGGTATCGCGAACTTCGATCCAGGCATTATGTTCGTCTGCCTGTCCGTAGGCGATGGAGACGCTGCCTTTCTCGGTAAACTTGATGCCGTTGCTGACCAGATTGAGCAAAATCTGGCGCAGACGGATGGGATCGGCATGGAGCAAACCGATGGGCGATTCCGGCAGCGCGCGCAGTTCGACTGCCTTGTTCTTCAACAAGACCTGTGACGCTTGCATGACTTCTTCCACCACGCGGGCAATATCGGTCGGGCGGGCGTCAATCGACATCTGACCCGCTTCAATCTTTGCCAGGTCGAGAATCTCGTTGATGATTGAGAGCAGATGACGACCACTCTGATAGATAATGTTGATGTCTTCGACTGCCTCTTCGCTCAGTTCGCCATCATCGCCGTCGATTAGCACTTCCGAGTAGCCGATGATCGAGTTGAGCGGTGTGCGCAGTTCGTGGCTCATGTTCGCCAGGAACTGCGATTTGAGGCGGTCTACGTCACGGAGGCGGTCAGCGGCTTCGCGCTCACGCACCGCCTGTTCCTCTGCCTGACGGAGCATGAGTTCACGCTGGAATTCGATTTCCTTGCGCTCGGTAATATCGGTTTGCACACCCACGAAGTGTGTCACTTCGCCGCGAACATTGTGAATGGGTGACAGGCGCAGCTCATTCCAGAAGAGCGTGCCGTCTTTGCGATAATTGCGCAGCGTGACCGTGCAGTTTCGCCCTTCATTGATCGCTGTGCGCAGCTCGTCAAGCGCTTCTTGCTGGTTGTCTTCTGCCTGGAGGAAACGACAGTTCTTGTTTAGGGCTTCCTGAATGCTGTAGCCTGTGATCTTCTCGAATGCAGGGTTGATGTAGATCAGGGGCAGGTCGGGTTGGCGCGCGTCGGCAATGGTCAAGCCGGAGGTGCTGTTTTCGATAGCGCGTTCGTGCAGCACGATCTGTTCGATAGCGCGGGCATTCTGGATGGCGACTGCAATCTGCGATGCCAGCGTGGTATAGACGAGAATATCGTCTTCGGTGAAGCGGTTCAGGTGTTCAGATTGCACATCGAGGACGCCAATAACGGCATCGCCTGAAATCATTGGCAGTGCCATTTCCGAGTTTGTTTCCGGCAGTAGCGGGTTGGGCAGGAAGTCTGGCTCCAATGACACATTATTGGAAAGCGCGCCATGTCCACTGCGCGCCGCACGAGCGACCAGCGAATTGGGATGGTTGTAAGCGATGCGATGTCCGCGCGCCTTCATCATTTGACCGGGTTCACCCGCGCCGGCTGCCAGGTTGATATACTTGTTGAGGTCGTCAATCAGATAGATGTGGGCGTGGTAGAGGTCGAAATTGGCTTTGGTCAGTTCAACGACCGTGATGAGCAGTTCTTCAATGTCGAGAACGGTGGACGCAGCCGCGCTGACCATCGCGACCGTTTCGAGTTCACCTGCGCGGCGGCGAACCTGCGCTTCTGCGTGTTGGCGTGCTTCCAGACTCTGCGTTAATTCTGCCTGTGTTTGCACAAGCTGAGTGAAGGCGCGCGCATTTTGCAGTGCCACGCCCACTTGCTCTGCCAGCGTCGTCTTGGTCAAGACATCAATCTCATTAAAGCGGTTGAGTTTTTCAGACTGTACATCCAGTACGCCGATCAGTTGACCCGCGACGACGATGGGCGCGGCGTTTTCGGATTGTGTAAGCGGCAACAGTGGGTTGGGTAGAAAATCGGGCGCGAGCGAGATGTCGTTGGCAAACATACCCTTCTGCTCGCGCGCCACACGCGCCACGATACTGTTGGGATGGTTGAGCGGAATGCGATGCCCACGTTCTTTCATCAAGCGTCCGGCATTACCAGCACCCGCTGCCAGTACCAGCCATTCACCGGTTTCGTCCAGCAGGTAGATGTGTGCATGATACAGCTCAAAGCGCGCCTTGGTGAGTTCAACAACCTGCTCGAGCAGCAGGTCCATATCGAGAATATTGGCAGTCGTTGAAGCAACTTCAGCGACCACTTCCAGATTTCTTGCCAGCGCGGTTGTATTTGCGCGTTCGGACTCGATCACCAGTTCGCTATTCTTGCGCTCGGTGATGTCGAAGACCGCACCATCAAGCCACATCGTCCCTTGTTCGTGAACCGCGCGCCCACTTTCGCGCACCCAGACGGGGTGACCATCGGCATGAAGAATGCGGTACTCGATAGTGTAGGGGTTTTCTTCAGCGATCTTTTCCAGCACCATGTCCGATACCGCTTGTGCGTCATCCGGGTGTATGATCGAAGCGAAGCTGCGTTTGGTGTTGTTGATGAAATCAGATGCAGGATAACCAGACAGCGTCAGGACATTTTCGCTGATGTATTGCATGGTCCAGTTTTCGTCGGCAAGGCAGCGGTAAATCACGCCAGGAATGTTGCTGACGAGAGAACGGAAGCGCGCCTCATTGTCACGAAGTTTTTGCGCTGCTTCACGGCGCTCAATGCTGATCGAAATCTGGTTGTCGAGGCTGCGCGCCAGCGTAATTTCGTCTTCGGTAAAGGTGTGGTAGTGGCTGACGAAATTGACGAAGATCACCCCATCCACGCGATTGTTGATGGTTAACGGCATGACCATGACTGACTTCAGACCCAGCTTGTCATCCAGATACTCTTTGGGGAAGTGGGGGTATTCATGGGCGTTATTGACCACCACCACCTTGCCGGTGTGCATCGCTTCAACCGCATGTGGATAGTGGGGACCCGCATCAACAAACGTGCGCGCAAGCTCGCGGGTCATGTCATTGCCGACACCCGTCACGCCGTACCAAAGGTGCTGCAAATGATCGTAGCGTGACATGACGACGCTTTCTGCTTCAAACACCTGAAGCAGCAGCGCTAGCACATCATCCATGAGCTCGTCAGTGTCTTCTGTGCCTATGCGCAGGTACTCTGCAATATTGGCGTTTGCCTCTTGCAACTGAAGCTGACGCTCTGTTGTCTCGAAGGCGCGCGCATTGACGATAGCAACCGCGACCTGCTGCGCCAGAATCGTTTTAATGCGGATGTCTTCATCGCTAAAACGCCCGACGATTTCGGACTGAACATCAAGCACCCCGATGACCTGATCGCCCACGACCATTGGCACTGCAAGCTCCGCGTGCGTGTTGGGCAGGTAGCGATTGGGCAGGAAGTCCGGCTCAGTCGTGACATCGTTCACGGTGACGCCCTGGCGCGTGCGTGCCGCGCGCGCGACGAGCGATTGCTGACGATTAAACGCAATACGGTGTCCGTCGGCAACCATGCGTTTGCCCGGCTCGCCAGCACCCGCTGCGAGTTCCAGCCATGCGCCATCGTCGCTGAGGACGTAAATGTGCGCGTGGTAGAGCGCAAAACGTTCTTTTGCCAGGTCAACCACTGTTTGCAGCAGCGTAGGCAGGTCAAGGATGCTGGTGATGGCTGTACTCACCTGTGCGACGACTTCCAGTTCGGAAGCGCGTCGTGCATATTCCTGCGTCGCCCGTTTTTCATCAACTTTCGGCGTCATGGCGTGGATTGGCTGACCGTTGCTTATCATTGCACCCTCTGTGAGCGCTGGTTCACATGTGATCAATACTGAGGCGGAATGCGCGTTCACTGAAGATAGATACGCGCCCTACGCTCTATTTTATAAGCAACTGATAGTTTGCAGAGTTTACGTTCCCAACGCTTTCGTTAGAGTCTCCTAACGAAACATGAGCGTTGTCTCCAAAGTTGCGAACGTCTGACCCGCTGTCAGTGGCACACGCTGGTTGTTGCGCGCGTCGTACAGCCCTGCGATCAGCTGCACAGGTCCAGGGGCAGTGCTGACATTGAACGTGAGCCTGTGCTTGTCGATGATGTATTCACCCGCTCGCCAGCCGGTCGTAGGGCGTGCGCCACTGGCAGGCGGCGCGTCGCTCTGGGCGATCAAAACGCCTTCATCATCGATCATCTGCACAAAGACCGTGTAATCGGTTGTCAAAGGGCTGTCGCCTGCCCGCCACACCAGCGTGATCTCCGGCTGCTGACCGAGTGAGAGCGTGGACTCGTTGAGCATGTAGCCGATCAGCGTCCCAACACCGGCGAACGCGAATTCGGTCGGGTGAGCGACGGCAGGTGGCTCAAACACGGCGGGCAGCACTTCAACAGGATAGCGACCAAGAACGTCGCCGTTGGGCAAGACCAGTTCCGTAGTACCGGCTGGCGCATCCAGCGGTACACGCGCGCTGCGCCAGTCCAACCCTATCCCGGACAGTGCCGGGGCAGTCGCAGTAATCGTTCGCCGCCAACGCCCGTCACTGTCACGCAACGTTAGGTCAGGCGGGCGACCTTCCCCCTGCCACAGCAGCGAAAGCGCAATGGCATCACCATTGCGAAGCGGCGCGTTTTCCGGCGCGACTGAATGCGCCAGCAGCACATGACTGGCGCTGACACGGAGGTTCGCCTGATACGGAAGTTCGGTCGCGCGGTTGGTGCTTGCCCATTCGCCTGCCGTCGTTTCCCAGATGCCGAGCAGGACATCACGCCCGGCGGCTGCCTGCTCACCGATGACTTCGTAGCCGTTCGGCTGCTGGTCATCATACAGCCGGATGTAAACGGGATAGCTGCCCGCAGGTGCGCCATAGGGCAACCGCAGCAGGGCATACGCAGCCAGCGCCTCGCCAGCCGTGAGCATGTCGCTGGTGCGCTGGTTGGTGGTGGCGAAGATGGCATCTGCCCGCGCGATCTCCCATCCAGGCGCGTTGCGCACGATTACGGCTGCTTTGAGCTGTGCATCCGTCTGCGCCAGCAGCGTTATCTCCAGCGGTACGCACAGCGCCTGCGTGGACTGCAAGGCGGGCAGTGTGCCATGCGCGCTGATCTGTGCCAGCGCGCCGCCGGATTGCCCGAACGTAATACTTGCGAGGGTGCGCTCTAGCAATCGCAGCGCAGGTGCGTGGAAGTGCAGACTGTTCATGCCGTGTGTCGTGAATTCGTCGGGCAGGTTGCCTGTGCCGTGTGACAGCACGCATGTCATCATGCCGCGATAGTCCGCGCGCTGCGTGTACCAGATGTTGAGCGCGACATCGCCCTGTGTCGGCAGCAGCGGCAGCACGGCGTCCAGGTCAGCACCTTCAGGCAGGGTGATGCGCTGCGCCGGGACAGCGAGTCGATCCCAGTAGTACGCCAGTTCGTAGCGGTCAGCATACGACCAGGCGAGGAGGGTATCGTCTTCTGTCAGCGTAGCGGCATAATGCTGCGCCATCGCGCGGGCATCATCATGTTGGTAACGCGGGTCGCGCGCCAGGACAAACACCAGACAAAACAGCGCTGCATACGGCGTAAGCACCAGGATGCGCTGCCAAAGTCGCCGCGCTCGTGCAATACCAGCCGCAGCCGGGACCAGCAGCAGTGGGACGATCATCGTCAGGTAGCGCCCGTGCAACTCGTTGCCGAGGATGAGCAGCCCGGCGATGATGCCGCTGGTCAGCAGCAACCAGTGGGCGATGAGCCAGCGCGTGGCTGTCTGTCGCCAGGGAATGAGCAGGATGAATGCCAACAGTACGACGATGCTCAAAAGAATCAGTTCGGGGCGTGCGTTGACCATGCTCCAAACGCCGACCATGTAGCCTTGCCAGACATCGAGCAGCAGTTGCAGCGAAAGCTCCGGCGCGCTGGTGATGGCGCTGTTTGCCTCGCTCAGGCGCAGGAAGTAATTGAGCCAGGGGAGCCATAGCACACTGACGCCGACCTGCCCGCCTACCCACACGCACCAATCCGGGCGACGCAGGCTGCGGCTCGTCAGCCACGCCAGCAGGGTGACACTGTTGAGCCAGATGGCGACGATAGGACCGGTGTTGTGTGCGTAGAGGATGGCAAGCTCTGCCAGCCAAAGTGTGATCCACACCAGCGGGGTGGCGCGACGCAGCAGCCGGTGCCACGCCCAGGCACAGGCGAGGACGAGCAGCGCGAGCAGTGTGTACATGCGTGCTTCCTGCGCCGCCCACCACAACAGCGTAGAGAGTGTGCCAAGCAGCGCAGCAAAGATAGTAGCTTGCCATCCGAACAGTTCGCGCGTCAGCCGCGCCATAAGCGTAATCGTGATCAGGCACAGCAGTACCGACACCCAGCGCAGTGCAAATTCAGATGTACCGAAGAAGCGTGCCGCACCATGGAGCAGCATGTAGTAAAGGGGCGGGTTGGTCAGGTCAGCGCGTGCTGCGTCCAGCAGCGTTGGCTGCGCGGCGGCGTAGGCAGACCAGCCTTCGTCAAACCAGATGCTTTGGCTGGCAATGTTGTAAAGGTGGAGCGCAGTTGCCAGCAGAAGCACCAGAACGAGCCGGAAAAGTGGCACATATGATCGGATCATAGGCTAATCGTAGCGCGCGGGCATCCCTCTGTCAACAGATTGCCACAAAATTGAGATTGCACGAAACGGGTAAAGCGCCATACAATTAGCCCTGTAGAAAGATAGGGTGTTCTTAAGCACAGGCGCAATTCTATGACTGACAAACCTCTGCATGACGAGAAACCAAATCCGGCTGAGAGCGTGCCAGAGCCTTCTGCTGCACCTGCCGATGCAAAACCCTCTCCTTCGGCTGGAAATGACTCTCTTCCCGCCAACGGCGTTCCGGTGACGGGTGCGCCGACGGTCGAGATCAGTGCGCCGCGCGGAACGCAGAAACTTTCTGATGTCACCAACAACAAATGCCCGAACTGCGGGCTGGTGAATCGTGTGGGTGTACTGGTGTGTGAGAACTGTGGCAGCAGTTTAGTGGCTGGCGCGGCTACGGTCATGCCGACGACGCGCAGCCTGCAAGACCCGAAAATGGTGACCGGGCGCTTGTTTCCAGATCGTTCTTCAGATAGTCCGTTTAGCGAACAAAAATTGCCTTATATCTCTGCACCGACAGAAAACAAGCCGATTGCAGCGCCCGCGCCCGGCAATAATGTTTTTGAAGACAATATGATTTTGCGGCTGGAAATCACAGGCGCGACAATCCCGATCCTTGTCTATCCGAAGAAAGAAACACTGATCGGTAGACGCGATTCTGCGAGCGGGACGATGCCAGATGTCGATTTAACGTCGTATGCAGGCTATCGCATGGGCGTGAGTCGCCGTCATGCAATTGTACGCTTGCAGGACAAGCATCTGGAAGTGGTAGACCTGGGCAGCAGCAACGGCAGCAGTTTGAATGGTGTGCATTTACAGGCGCACCAGCCCTACCCCCTGCGTGATGGTGACGAATTGACCATCGGCAAGATGACTCTGAAAGTTGTCTTCCAGAGTGGCGCGCAGCGGGTGCGGCGTTTTTAACTGAGGATGGTTTCGACTTCAGTGGCTGCACGCTTGGCGGCATACAGGATGTGACTTAGGCGAGCGTCTTTTTCCGCCAGCACTGCCAGTGATGCGCGTCCCGCCGGAAATATCATGAGGACGCCTTCCTCGCCTTCCATCATCAGACGTTCCAGATTGCCCTGTGCCAACCGTCCCAACGTCTTGACCGCCAAGCCGACGAGTGTGGCAGACATAGCAGCCACCTGTGGGCTGCTGGTCGGGTTCTGATGCGGGTTTTCGTCATCGCTGGGTGGGAACGCGGCGACGAGCAAGCCATCGATGTTGACGATGACGGAGGCGCGCACCCCATCAACAGCGACATGAAGGGTTTGAAGCGTGTTTTCTAATTTGGCGCTGCGTGATTCTTGAGCCATACGACTTGTTCTTCCCTGTGCGCCTGTCCGATCAATGAATTCAGCTTGTAGTATATCTGAAATCGCTCCGTCTCTCAACGGAAGAGTCCCCCATCTTGTGGGTGTTTTTCTTTACGTTTGTCGTGACGCTGCATCTTCTTCGGCAAATTCTGCCAGCACGTAACGGTCTTCTTCACTGAGCAGCGCGGTCAGCAGCAGGTCAGGGCGGTTGCGCCATGTGCGCCGTAAGCCTTCCTTGCGTCGCCAGCGCTCGATTTCGGCATGATTGCCATCCTGTAAGACCTCTGGCACGCTCAAGCCGCGAAACTCCTGGGGACGTGTGTAGTGCGGACCTTCCAGGATACCGTCTGCGTGGCTTTCTCGTTCGGCACCACCTTCCGCCCCCAGCACGCCGGGGATGTGGCGAATGACTGCATCAATCACGACCATTGCCGGCAGCTCGCCACCCGTCAGCACATAATCGCCAATGCTGATTTCATCGGTGATGACCAGTTCGCGCACGCGCTCATCGACGCCTTCGTAACGCCCGCACACCAGGATCAAGCGCTCATGCCGTGCCAGGTCGGTTGCGATGTTATGGTTAAAGACGCGCCCGTGCGGGGTCATGAGGATGACGGGTGTGCCGGGCGGCGCATCCTGCATGGCAGACTCAATGGCAGCCGTCATCACGTCTGCCTTGAGGATCATGCCGCCGCCGCCGCCGTAGGGCGTGTCGTCCGCCGTGCGATGGCGGTCGCTGGTAAAGTCGCGAATCTGGACATAGCGCAGATCGAGCAAGCCACGATCCCGCGCTTTCCAGAGCATGCCATCGGTCATCGGTCCATCAAACATTTCCGGGAACAAGGTCACTACATCAATGCGCATGGTGATGTCCTGTCTTTATAGAAGATCGTATTGTAACTTGCGCGTGCCAGCCCTCAACCCGATAATGATAGTTCGTTTTTTGTGTCATTAGAAGCAGGGCAGCGAGCGATATGCGCAGTAGTTTGTGGATAGTGTCGGCAGTATTGATGCTGGTCTTGAGCGCGTGCAATTTGAGCAGCACCGAACCGACGCCAACACCGGAGGTCAATGTCCCGCTGATCGAGTTCCTGTTCCCTGCCAATAATACCGTCGTCGTCGAAGGCACGGACGTGCAAATCCAGCTTCTGGCGCAGGACCAGCGCGGCGTCGGTGTGGCGCGGGTGGAACTATATGTCGATGATGTGAAAGTAGGCGAGGCAGTGCCGGAAGTCAGCGCCGCTGTGCAGGTGTTTACAGTCAACATGAACTGGCTGGCGCAAGGGGTTGGCTTTCACGCGCTGTCGGCAATTGCCTACCGCCCGGATGGAACATTGAGCGACCCGATGATCATCCGTATTGAAGTGATCAGCGCGGCGGACTCAACGCCTACAGTTACAGAAACAGCAGCGCCAACAGGTACGCCCCAGTAAAGCGATAGGATGGGTAGGTTGAACAAGGGGCTTAAGCCCCTTGTTCGGTGGTCAGGTTAATCTTGTTGATGCAACAGGTTGAGGAATGAGATTATGCTTTATCTGCAACGTCCAAAAGCAGCACCACGTCTCGAAAATCTGCCTGAGCATGATCGGCAGGTGCTTGGCGATCGCTTTGATGCGCACCCGTCCGAACTGACCGCCAACGGGCAGGTGATCGCCTGGAAGGATATTGACGAGGTAGAGGTTGCCAAAGCCGCCCGGCAGCGCTCATTGTCCGGCTGGCTGGTGCGCAATGTCGTCTATCACGAAGACCGTTATCACGTCGGCATCTACATGGGCGCGCAGGAGCAGGTGCTCACGAATGTCACACTGCCGCTGGCGCAGTTCATCGTCCAGAGCATTGCTTATTACATGCAGACGCCGATCAAATACACGGGCGTCGAAGGTGTTGCGGCGGTTGATGAGAAGTAGTCGCCTCGTTCGCGCGCTGGTCTGCTTGCTGCTGGTTGGGTGTGTGACTCATGCACTGCCCTGGGGCGCGCCGCGTATCGTCACGCAGGCGCAACAAGCGCAGCCGCCCGCGCTGGCATTGATCGACGGTGGCATGGTTGCGGCGTGGGTGGGGGCGGACGAGCGCGGTGTACATCACAATGCGCGCCGCCTCATTAACGGCGTTTTCGAGCCTGCCGTCACACTGCCGCTGCCGCCTGTCATGCCGCGCCAGCAGACGTTTGTGGCAGGCAGGGCGGGCAGCGCGCATCTGCTGTGGCTGGACGCGAACGAAAACGGCGAGACGCGGCTGTTTAACGCGCTGATCGCTACGA
>Ga0224723_1000472_pt1 | contig 27520 bp, 25 predicted proteins | sample Balambano_FR2_Me_FD_161647 | JGI IMG/M metagenome (GOLD analysis project Ga0224723, IMG submission 161647) | Freshwater sediment microbial communities from Lake Towuti, South Sulawesi, Indonesia - Balambano_FR2_MetaG | ecosystem: Environmental > Aquatic > Freshwater > Lake > Sediment | place... | reverse complement strand
CGTGTCACCGACGCGGCATTCACGTACCGTTTTGAAACCGGTGGCGATGTAGCCGACTTCGCCAATTCCCAGCGATTGAATCGTTTGCATACGCGGCTGAAAGACGCCGATTTCGACCGGTTCAAAGCGCGCATCGGTCGCCATCAGCTTGAGCGGCTGACGCGGGTTGAGCGTACCATCGATGATTCGCACATAGGCGACAACGCCCTTGTACGAATCGTAATGCGAGTCGAATACCAAAGCGCGGATCGGCGCGTCCGGGTCGCCTTGTGGAGGCGGCACACGTTCGACAACCGCTTCCAGCACATCCTGTACGCCAATGCCTGATTTTGCCGAAATCCGCAAAATATCTTCCGCAGGGAAACCGATCAGCGTCTCGATCTCCTGGGCGACCACATCCGGGTTGGCGGCGGGGAGATCGATCTTGTTGATGACCGGGATAATTTCCAGGTCTTGTTCGAGCGCCAGGTAGACATTGGCGAGCGTTTGCGCTTCGATGCCCTGACTGGCATCCACGACAAGAATTGCGCCTTCGCACGCTTGCAGGGCGCGGCTGACTTCATAGGTGAAGTCAACATGACCCGGCGTATCGATCAGGTTGATGATGTACTCTTCGCCGTTTTTGGAGCGATAGCTCATACGCACAGCGCTTGCCTTGATGGTGACGCCGCGTTCGCGTTCCAATTCCATGCTGTCCAGCAGTTGATCCTGCATGTCACGCTCAGCTACCGTGTTGGTCAACTGGAGCAGACGGTCAGCCAGCGTGCTTTTGCCATGATCGATATGCGCAATGATGCAGAAATTACGGACGTTTTCACGTTTCATGCGGATTCCGACAGATGTTGTTCGTGATGGACGAGCAGTATAACAAAAAGCGGCGAATTATTGAACCGCCGACTCGATCATGTCCATGATCGACCGCGCGGGCGCATCTGTTGAACCCGCCGCCAGCCATGCCAGAAACTCGGTGTTACCAGCAGGACCTTTCAACGGCGACATGATCACGTCACGCGGCGTCAAGCCGATGCTCTGTGCGAAGGTCAGCACCTCATTCAGCACCCGCCTGTGAATATCAGGGTCTCGCACGACGCCCCCCTTGCCAACATCTTTTACACCAGCTTCGAACTGTGGTTTGATCAACGGGAGGATCGATGCGTGCGGCGTGAGCCAGCGTTTGATCGTCGGCAGCAGCAAGCGCAGCGAGATGAACGACGCATCAACGACGACGATCTGGATCGGTTCGGGCAGCGTTTCCAGATAACGCGCGTTGGTACGTTCGATCACGACAACGCGCGGGTCAGCGCGCAGCGTCAGCGCGATTTGCCCATAGCCGACATCAATGGCATAGACTTTTGCCGCGCCATGTTGCAGCAGACAATCGGTGAATCCGCCTGTACTTGCGCCGACATCCGCGCACAGGCAGCCAGTCACATCGACGGGAAACGCCGCCAGCGCTGCCGCCAGTTTTTCGCCGCCGCGACTGACATATGGCGGCTTATTCCTGATGGTGATTTCGGCGCTGTCGTCGGTCGGGGCGCCGGGTTTGGTGACCGGTTGACCGCCGACCAATACTTCGCCCGCCATGATCATGGCGCGCGCTTTTTCGCGGCTGGGGGCGAGCGCACGGTCAGTGACGAGGATATCGAGACGCTGTTTTGTCATACACTCAACCTGGCGTGAGATAAATCGGTATATCGAACGATTCATCGGTTGGCGCAAACTCGACGCCATCGGCGGTGATCGGCAGATAGCCATCTGCGATAATCACCAGGCTGTACGGGACTTCCGGTTGGAGCAAACGGTCGATTTCAAAGCGTCCGGTACGGTCGGTGATGGCAGAAGCGAACAACTGCGCCTGATTCCAGTCGCGCAGGAAATCTGCCGCCGAAAAATCTTCGCTGACGATGAACACGGATGCGCCAACGATTCCCATACTCGTATACGCATCGTAAATCGTGCCGCTCATTTGCACGCCTGTCGCGCTGGCAAAGCGGTCGATTGGAAGCTGACCAATGCCGACACGCGCTGTTTGTGAACCGAACAGCAGGTTATTCAGTTTCAGTTCCAGCCGATACGTTCCATCGGGGATCGTTTCACGACTAGTGAGCCGCATCAGAAAGTTTTCGCCGCTTTCTGATGCCGCCCATGGCAGCGTTTGCTCGAAAAAGACCTGATCATCAATGTACCATGTCACTGTCCACCGTGTATCTGGCGCAAGAAGCTGCCAATCGAACAGGGCATAAATCGCTTCTGTCCCGGCGGAGAAGCTGGTGATCGCCGCCGAACTGCGCGCTTCTTCCGGCGACTGTGCTGTCGTGAAATGTGTATCATCGAAAATGCGCGCGAACCGCCCGTCCTGGGCGCCCGCCAACGTGAGCTGCGATGTCGCCGCCAGACGATTATCGATGTACAAGTCCAGCCGATAGCTTCCCGGCAGCAACCCAGAAGGCGATTGAATACGAATCGTGCGCGTGCCTTGCTCACCAAATGTCCATATTTCTTCGACGCGGCTGCCTGGAATTTCGGCGTTATCACGCACCCAGATTGCCGCCCAGGATGCGCCATCGACCATATTGCGGTAGATAAATCGTGCGCTGATGGTCGATGCGACCGGAAGCACGAACCCATTCCCGGCGATATTGCCCTGAATATCTTCCACGCCGAACACGATGTCGCTGAATGACGGCACGGTATCCGCCGGACCGACGATTAAGCGCGCAGTGCCGGATGAAACCCCATCGATCAACAGATTGAATTCATACACGCCGTTCGGGAGCGGCTGTTCGCTTGTGCCAACGTACCACGTCCCGTTTTGCCCGCCACTCCAGCGCACAGGTGATAAACCAAAGGTTGGATTGTCCACGCCATCGACGGTGGTTTGCAGTTCATACACCGTTTCGGGCGTCATATTTGCATAATTGAAAAACAGATACAGGCTGGTGCTGCCGCTCGGCAGCGCCCGAATCGTCGATGTCGGCATTCCTGCTTCGTTGACGGCGGGCGTAAAGAACAACCCGCTGAAGCTCGGCGTACCAGCCGCTGTTTCCACGGCGCGCATGCTGCTGAGAAATTCGACTTGTAACCCCAGTGACGCCGCACGGATCAACGGACGGGCGAATGATACCGGGCGCAGTAAATTGATCACGCCGCCCGTCGGCACACAGTCATCGCGGCTGTTCGCCTGACCATCGCCATTGGTATCTTGCAGCGTCAGACATGTCGCATCGGGCGAATCGGCGGTGATGGGCGCAGTCGTGGGAATACCGATCAGGTCGCCATCCTGGTTGTACGCCCCGCCGCCCGACATTGTGCCGGGAATTTGCGCGCTGGTCTTGATCCATGAGCGATTGCCGCCGCTGGGTTCGGCAGTGAACCCAACAATCGTCCCGCGCACCTGGGTAATCGCCTGATCGCCAATATTGGGGTAGCCGATGACGGTCAGCGTGCTGTCCAGCCGCAAGTCGTCGCTTTCCGCGAGCTGAACGAACGGCAGTGCCAGCACAGCCGGGTCAACCAGTCGCCCATCATTGGTACGTGTGATACGGATCAACGCCAGGTCAAGCCCTTCATCCGCCTGCACAATTTCTGCCTGATAAAGTGGTATTGGGGGTTCGTATGCGCGCACGCTCAAGGCGATCAACAGAAGTTCGCCGGGGCAGCTGCGGTTGGGTACGGTGTTGTGCGCGTTGGTCAGGATCAAGCCATCGCGGCTGACAATCGTCCCTGTGCCAACGCATGTCATGATCGGGGCGGTCACGTTCTGACGCGCCTGCATGATGAAGACCGTGGCGCGCTGGATGCGGTCAAGGTCGATCCTGTCGCTTTGCGCGTGGACGCCGCCGCCGATCATCCACATCAGCAGCAGCACGCCGGTTGTGCGCCAAACGCTAAAATTCAAGGTCTGCCAGAAAGGTTTGAAAGACTGGGTAAAGCGTATCATATTCGTCTGCACTCGCTTGAAAGGTGATGATCACGGCTTGTTCGCGCTGAAGAATCACCACGTCCTGCCCGGCAACGACCGTCGGAAAGCTTTCGAGAAACGGGTCATCCTGGCTCGCAACAAAAGTATAGTTGACCGATGTAGCGGGCGTTTCGTCCGGAAGTTGAAAGATCGCGCGCGGAAACTGACGGTACTGCCCGAATATCTGCGCGCGCGTGAGCAGCAGATTGTCAAGCAGATTGCGCGTCGTGCTGTCCGCCGAAACGGGCAGAATTTGTACCTGAATGGTCGTTTTGAAATCAGTACGCCTCATATCACGCACGCGGAACACGTAATCGCCTTGATTATCCAGCAGCCACCCTTGCGGATAAAACGCACGAATGCCTGCCCGCACATCTTCGTAGGGAACGGTGGCATATAACAACGAATCGCGCAGATTGACCCCGACGATCAGCATCGTCAGCGCATACACCAGCACCAGATAATGACTCCAGCGCTGGCGCAGCGTGAGCTGCCCGCGTTCTTCACGCCCAACTTCGATAACGGTCATGGCGCGCGTTCGCTTTCTGCGCGCGCTTCCTGGGCGGCAATTTCTGCGCGCTGAAACAGGAATGCCATCGTTGAACCGATAGAGACGAGCAAACCCACCGCCATGATCAAGCCGAACACGGGGTTGGTGAAACTTCCTGCCAGCGAAAACCCGGCATTGGTCAAGCCAGCATGAATCGGGATCGCTGCGCCGTGGATCACTGCGGCGGCGACCACCATGACAGGCAGCAGCAGGGGTGATGGCGCTGAGAAACGCAGCTCAGACAACCCATAGGCGACGATGACGCTGGCGACGAGATGAAACGCGAAGGTTGCAAACGACTCCAGCGCCAGCGTACCAGGGTCGGTATTGGTATCGAGGGCGAAGCGCAAATTGACGATGACGGCGTACCCGATGGCGCTGGCAGCGCTGTACGCCACGCTGTCCGCGCGAATTCTGAGCAGTTCAGGAAAAGTGGCATAGCGCACGACAAGATATTTGATAATTTCCTGTAAGCTGCCCAGTGTGATGATATACCCGACGACGCGAACGGGTGCATCGGCAAGCGGCAGCCAGCGATCAACCTGGAAAATATTGTCGGCAATCGGCAGCCCAACCGCATTCGCTGCCAGCCCGGTCACAACCAGTACCATCAGCAAGCGCGCGCGCGGCAGTGGCACGGATAGTTCGCGCCGCAGTGAAAAAACGCCCCACAATACGAGCGGCAGCAGTACCACGCTCAAATTGACGATCTGCTCGATGAATGGTGTAAAGCGCACGCCCAACAACCGAAACGTGACGAACATTGCTACCGTGACCACGAACAGGATGCCCGATTCGACGGCGATACTGAACCATGCGCGCCGATAGGGATAGATTTCGTCTTCCTGGGGGGGGGTGATCAGGCGTGATGTCGTGGTCACAAACCCTTACCTCTGCCATGTCGTTCGTGTATAGTTGCGAATCCTAGCGCACGATGAGATGCGGGGAAAGGTTGAACATGGCAAAACGGTTTTACACGGGGATGATGGCGCTGGGTTTGATTGTCGTGACAGGGTGTGGGCGGCTGCCTGCCGCCGATGCTCAAACCGAGCCGCGCAATCGCATCGTGTATGGGTTGACGCTCGAACCCAGTGGTTTTGACCCGCACATCAACGCATCGTCCGAACTCGGCATACCTTTGCGCAGCGTTTACGATACGCTGGTGTATCGCAGCCCGGATGACAAAAGCTTTGTGCCGGGTCTGGCGACCGCCTGGCAAACAGCGCCAGACGGTTTGAGTTATACCTTCACGCTGCGGCAGGGCGTGACGTTCCATGATGGCACGCCGTTCAACGCGGCAGCAGTCGGCGCGAATCTCGACCGCATCACCAACCCGGATATCGCGTCACAGAAAGCCGTGTTCATGCTCGGCTCGTATGAACGCTACGAAATCATCGACGATTACACGATTCGACTGATCTTGACTGAACCCTACAGCCCACTGCTCGACTCGCTCAGTCAGGTGTATCTGGGGATTGCCAGTCCGACCGCGTTCAGCGCGGTTTCCAGCGAGCGTTATCAATTTCACCAGGTGGGTACCGGACCGTTCGAGTTCGTGGAATATGTGCCTGGAGATCGGCTGGTCATCCGGCGCAGCCTGAATTACACCTGGCTGCCGATGTTTTATCAACCGATCAGCGATGCGTCCGTCGATGAAATCGAATTCCGATTTTATAGTGATGCGGCGGCGCGCGTGATCGCGCTGGAAAGCGGCGGCGCGCACATCATGGGCGAACTGCTCCCTGACGATGCGCGCTCGCTTGCTGGTGATCCACAGTATCAGATTATCCCGGTCACAATTCCCGGTCAGCCGCTTCAGTTCATGTTCAATACGGCGCAGCCGCCGACTGATAATCTGCTCGTGCGTCAGGCGCTTTTGTTCGCCACCAACCGAGAACTGATCGCAGAAGGCGTTTTTCAGGGCTTTTCACCTGTCGCGTGGGGGGGGTTGGCGTCGATCACGCCATTTTACAACGCACAGGTCGTCGGCGCGTACAGCTACGATACCGGACAGGCGCGCGCACTGCTGGAACAGGCAGGGTATGTGGATGCCGACAACAATGGCTTTTACGATGCGCTCGATGGCGATTTGACCGTGACGCTGATTGTCCCTCCTTGGGGGTTGATCCCCGATGTCGCGCAGTTGATGCAGGATCAATGGCGGCAGATCGGCGTGCGCGCGGAACTCGACATTGCGCCATCACGCTCGATGATCGTCGAGAGAGTCAACGCCGGTGATTATCATCTGGTTGCGTTCTATTCGTTCGGGAATGACCCGTCGTTGCTGAACGACTATTTTTTCAGTGAAGGTACGCTCAACTGGTCGCAGTATCGCAGCAGCGATCTGGACAATCTGCTCATCGAAGGCGCGCGCCAGACCGACCCTGACGGACGCGCGGCGGCGTATCGACAGTTACAGCGTGTCATCCTGGAACAGGCGTTGATTTTACCGATCCGGGATTACGTCAATCTGAATGCGGCGCGCGCCGAAATTCAGGGGCTGACATTCGATGCGTATGGCTGGTTTCCGCTTCTGCACAACCTGACGCTCGCGGATGGTTCGTGAGGCAGTGTGAGACAATCGTTGATTAGGGCGTCATTCAGCGCGTGGCTGGCGCTTACGCTGCTCTTTGTCGCTCTGCGTGTGCTGCCAGGCTATGCGCTCGAAACGACATTGTTAGGTTCTGGTGCCAGTCAGAGGGTCATCGACGCCCGGCGCGCATCTTTAGGCTTGGATCAACCGATACTGGTGCAGTACTGCACGTATTGGGTCGGCTTGTTACGCGGCGATTTCGGGGTATCGCTGACCAACGGATTACCCGTCATCGAAATCATCGCTCAACATATCCGCCCGACGCTCGCGTTGGCGCTCGGCGCGCTGCTGGTCGCACTGACCTTCGGCAGTCTTGTCGGGTTTTGGGCGGCGCTCGATCACCCCATTGCACGTGCGCTGATCGCACTCAGCCTGAGCGTTCCGATCCTGTGGACGGGGACGCTTGCGGCGTACATCTTCGTGGTGCGTTTGGATTGGCTGCCGTTAGGTGGCGACGATATTTACGGAATGATATTGCCGGTAGGCATTCTGGGGTTTCATACATCCGGGGGTATCGCCAGCGTATTGGCGGCAGGGCTGCGCGATGCGAACAGCGCCGATTATGCCTTCGCCGCTCGTGTGAAAGGGCTGCCGCCCCGCCGCGTATGGCTGCGTCATTTGCTGCCGAACGCGCTCCCTCCTCTTGTTTCGGTGATTGGCTTGCAGTTCGGGTTTCTGCTGGGCGGTGTCGCTGTCACCGAAAGTCTGTTCGCACGTCCTGGTATCGGGCGCACGCTCGTCAATGCCGTTTTCAATCAGGATTACCCGGTTGTGCAGGGGATCGGCGCCTACATCGTACTGGTGTACACGCTGGTCACGCTCATCACTGTATGGATCAATCGCTCGATTGACCCGCGCATTCGGATCGATTCATGAAGCGTGCAGCAGTGCTTGTGATATTGGCGGGTCTCGTTCTCCTCTTGCCGAATTTCGCGCCATACGACCCCATGCTCACTGACCCCATCAATCGACTGCAATCGCCCAGCCTGGCGCATGTGTTCGGCACAGATACGTTTGGGCGCGACGTATTCAGCCGTTGGCTGCATGGCGGTTCACGCACATTGCTAAGCGCCGCTGTCGCCACCAGTATTGGAGCAGTCGGCGGCGTATTGTTCGGGGTGAGCATGGGCGGAAGATTTGGCTTTGTCTCAGCCTTCAGCACGCTGCTGATGCAGGCGCTGCTCACCATGCCCGGCTTGGTCACAGGGCTGGTCATGGTGACGCTTTTGGGGGTCGGCTCGCCGTCTATCGTCCTGGCAGTTGGGCTTTCGCAAGTCGCGCCAATGAGTTTCGTGCTGCGTGCCGCCGTCGAACAGATACGCAGTGCCGATTATGTGACGGCGGCGGTGAGCGCTGGCGCATCGCCATTTCGGATTGCGCGGGATGTCATGGCGCGCAATATCGCGCCGGTGCTGTGGAGCTACGTTGGGGTGGTGTTCGCTTACTGCCTGCTCAACAGCGCGGCGCTCAGCTTTCTAGGCTTGAGCGGTGATCCAAGCATTCCCGATTGGGGCGCGATGTTGTACGAAGGGCGGATCGCATTTCGAGAAGCGCCGCTCTTGTCGCTATTTCCCGGTGCGGCAATCACGCTGACAGTGCTGCTCATCAACTGGGCGACGCAGGATCGGCTGCGCGGATGAGCGTGCCGACGGCTTGCGTTTCCAGCAGCGCCGATCTCAATAAACCGGGTGCGCCGCCATTCAGGATGCGTATCGATAAATGCGGCAGCGTCTGTGCCAGCGCCAGCATATCGCGCACTTTCGTCTCCATGCCACCCGTTACATCTGTTCCGGCAGACCCGCCCAAAGCGCGTTCAATCTCATCGAAGTTTTGTGTGGTAATCAACGGGATCACGGTACCCTGTTCGTCATATACGCCATCGACATCACCGAGCAGAAAAATGCGGTCTACCGCGAGATGCTGTGCGATATAAAAAAACACGGTTTCGGTCGATAAAATGGTGCCACCGCGAATTTCATCCAATGCCACATCGCCATATACCAACGGGATGATGCGATGTTCGACTGCGCTTTGCAGCGTATGGAGCGCCATACTGATAATACGCCCGTTGTTTGCCACCGCCGAAGCTGACGGTTGAAACCGCCATACCGGAACGCCCGCTCGATGCAGCGTTTGCGCCATCAACATATTGAGTTCAGCCGCAACAGTGGCGACTTCGGCAAAGCCGCGCCATTGTTCTGCGGTTCGCACGCCCTGCATGGTGCCATAACGCTGTGCGGCGACATGCCCAAACGAACCGCTGCCATGCCCGATGATGAGCGACAAATGCGGGTCATCGCGCAGCGCCGCCGCGATTTCTTCTGCAATGCGCGCGGCGGCATCGGGACGAAACGCATTTTCGGACTTTTTATCGGTAATCAGCGAACCGCCGAGCTTTATCAGCGTGATCATGTCGTCGTTTCCAAATTTGTCGAAAGTACGCGCACTGCACCCGCGTCGATCAGTGCTGTGCGCACGGTTTCACATGCTGGTGGTGTCACCAGGGCGATCATATTGCCACCGCGTCCGCCGCCGGATAATTTCGCACCCAGCGCGCCTGCATTGAGTGCCGCCGCGACCAGGTCATCCAGTTCCAACGATGAAACCGTCAAATCACGCAAATGAGCGTGATTTTCGGTCATCAGCCGACCAAGCGCAGACGCATCCCCTGATTCCAGCGCCAGTCGTGCCTGCTCGACCAGCGCTTGAATCGCAAGCAGTTTCGCCAGTACAAACGCGCGGTCACGTTCATACAGCACGCGCACATCGCCAACGGCGATCTTTGTCAGCGCACTTTTACCAGTATCTGCAATTAAAAAATGGAAAGACTCTTGGATTCGCAGCGTTTCGGTACGTTGATCGCGCACGAAATAGACCGGGCGTTCATACACGATCACCGTGTTGTCGATCCCGCTCGGCGTACCGTGATGTACTTTTTCAACATCGTAGATGATCGCGTTCAGCGCTTCGTCGCTCAATTCAACGTTCAGCATAGAACACAGAGCGCGTGCCAGGGCTGTCGAAACCGCCGCGCCGCTGCCCAGACCGCTTGCCATCGGAATATCGGATCGAACCGTGATCGTCGCGTCTGGAGGCGGCGAATGCACACTTTTCAGGACTTTACGCGCGGTGTATGCCAGCGCATGATCGACCACATCGACGTTGACATCGATTGGAAGCACCTGTGCCAGGTCGTCAGCGATGATGCGTAATCCTGTGCCGATGGGTTCAGGCGTGACCGATGCAAACGCCCGCACGTCTGAAACCGGTATCGCAATCGCCGGAACTCCGTACACGACGGCATGTTCGCCCAGCAAAATGATCTTCGCGGATGCGCTGGCAATCATGCGGCGGAAAAGACGCGCGGCGCCAGATACAAAATGAGCATGAACGTCAGCCCCCACAATACGATCGTCAATTGCAGCCCGCGATCCTTGAGCAGGACTTCGTCTGGTGCGCTGCCTTCGCCGTTGACATGGATCAGATACAGGTAGCGAAACATCCCGTACAGCACGAACGGCACAGTCAGAAGCGCAAGGTTTGTCCCGGCGAGCAGTACCGATGGCGCTTCGATAGCATAGAGCAGATAGCAGATGATCGTCCCGGTGATCACGATTCGCAGCATGTCGTCGAGCAGAGGCAGGTTGTATTGTTCCAGTGTGACGCGCGTCGTCCCGGCTTCCTGCGCGACCAGGAGCAGTTCCTGACGGCGCTTGCCGATGATCAGAAACAGCGACAACAGCGCGGTACACGCATACAGCCAAGGTGAAAACGCTGCCACCTGAATGACCACCACTCCCGCCGCGACACGAAGCACAAATCCTGCGGTCACCGCCAGTACATCGATGATCACCACATGCTTCAGCCCAAAGCTGTACAGCAGTTGCAGCACAAGATACGCAGCCAGGACGACCGTGAACTGCCAGCGCAGCGCAAGCGATGCGACCAGCACGATTGAGGGAAGCACGATGGCGGCGGCAATCGCTATCGGAATGGGCAGTTTGCCAGACGGGATGGGACGATTGCGCTTGGTGGGGTGGGCGCGGTCGCGTTCAATATCCGCCAGATCGTTGATGACGTAGACCGACCCGGATAGCAGACAGAGCAGAAAGAAGCTGATCAAGACGCGCAAAAACGATTCTGGGGCGAAAAACTGACCATCAAAGACGAGACCCGCGAAGACGAACGCATTTTTCGTCCATTGACGCGGACGCATCGTTTTAATCAATCCGACGAGCGCTTCCAAGTTAAGCTCCAATTGCGGGATGCGATGAACTGTTCGCATTATAACGCGCCTTTTGTCGTTACAAGCGCAAGGCTATAATCATGTCGCTGGAGCAGTCAAGGATCGGTTATGTCTGTGATTGGAACGGCGACGGCGCAAGCGCCCGCCAATATCGCCTTTATCAAATACTGGGGCAACCGTGACCAGCGCCTCAACATCCCGCAGAATTCATCGCTGAGCATGAATCTGGACGGTTTAACCGCTCGAACGACCGTGACCTGGACGAATGACATTGCGGTCGATCAACTGACGTTGAACGGCGAACGGGCGACAAGCGATGCTCTGGCGCGCGTCGCCGCACAGCTCGATGTGCTGCGCGAGCGTTTGGGCTTTACGCATCGTGCCGACGTCGTTTCGACCAACAATTTTCCGATGGGCGCGGGCATCGCGTCATCGGCGGCGGCATTTGCGGCGCTGACGGTCGCTGGAGTCGCGGCGGCGGGGGTCGAGCTATCCGAACGTGAACTTTCAACGTTGGCGCGCATTGGGTCGGGTTCAGCGTCACGCTCCGTGCCAACGGGGTTCGTGCAATGGCACGCGGGCTATTCACACGAAAGTTCGTATGCCGAAAGCATTGCGCCGCCGGATTACTGGGCGCTGGTCGATGTGGTCGCCGTGATCAGTGCATCGCACAAAACGGTTGGCTCCAGAATGGGGCATCGTTCGGCGGATACCAGCGAACTACAGGCGGCGCGCGTGGCGGGCGCAGACCTGCGCCTAAAGCAATGTCGTGACGCGGTGCTGGGGCGCAATTTTGCCGCGTTTGCCGAAGTCGTCGAACAGGATAGCAATCTGATGCACGCCGTCATGATGACCAGCCGCCCGCCGTTGTTTTACTGGCTGCCACCGACGTTGATGATCATGGAGCAGGTGCGCCAATGGCGTTTGGAAGGACTGAATGTGTGCTACACGCTGGACGCGGGCGCCAACGTGCATTGTCTGTGTACAGCGGACGCCGCCGAAACGGTAAGAACGCGGCTGGCACAGATGTCAGATGTGATCGATGTCCGCACTGCTGCCGCTGGGCAAGGCTCACGCATCATTTAACCCGACTATGCTATACTGTACGGCATGTTCACGGCAGATGATGCGCTTTCCCCGTTCTACGACGATGACCGTTCGAAAGTAAATGGCGATGTTTGATTTCCTGTTGGGGAACGATACGCTCTCCACCATTTTTGCATTTCTGTTAGTGTTGATTCCGGCGGTGTTCATTCACGAACTCGGACACTTCATCGCCGCGAAAATGGTCGGCGTTACCATTCTCGAATTCGGGATTGGAATGCCGCCGCGCGCGGTTCGATTGTTCCGCCTGAATGGCACGGATTATACGTTGAACTGGCTGCCGCTCGGCGGGTTCGTGCGTCCGCTTGGAGAAGACATCGTGCGGCAGGTGGGCGACGAAGCGACCCAACACGACCGCGACGAAGCCAAAGCGCGCGGGATTGCCCATCCCAAATCAGTGAATGAAGCCAAACCGCTCGGTCGCATCTTTTTTATGGCGGGTGGCGCGCTGGCGAACTTCATCACCGCGTTGGTGCTGTTCGTCATTATCGCGTTATCCGGGCTTCCGGCGGTCGTCGCATCGCCTGTATCCGTCGATGGTGCATCGAATGCGCTGGTGGACGCGGGCGTGCAGCCGGGCGATACGATCATCGCCGTCGATGGGCAGGTGTTGAACAATGTAAGTGATTTTCTGGCGCGCATTCATCAGGAAAATGCCGATCCATTGACGCTCACTGTGCAGCGTGATGGTAATACGGTAGACCTTCAGTATACGCCGACCGGTGAAATCGATCTGTCCACTGTGAGCGCGCTTCCCGTAATTTTGGGGGTCGCTCCGGAGTCACCCGCCGCGCAGGTCGGATTGCAGGAAAATGACGTGATCACTGCTTTCAATGGGCAGCCGTTGACCGGGTATGAAGCCCTGCGCGAACAAACCAGCCTCCATCTCGATCAGGAAGTCAGCTTGACGGTGGTGCGCGCAGGTGAAAGCTTTGAAGTCAATGTGACGCCGCGCGCCAACCCGCCTGAAGGGCAGGGAGCGCTTGGCATCCAGATCAGCGATGCAGGGTATGACCCGAACGCGGGTTTGATCTTCCTGCCGGGAAATGTCAGCCGCCCGTTGGCACAAGCGATCCCGTACAGCTTGCAACGACTGGGCGAAGTGGTCACGCAAATTGCCAGCATTCCCGCTCAGTTGATCAACGGCACGGCGAACGGTGAGGATTTGCGCGTCGCCAGTCCGTTGGGGATTAGTCAGGTGGGGGCGGTACTGGTTCAGGAAAGTATCGAGCGCAACCAACCGACGATCATCCTCGAATACATGGCATTGATCAGTTTTGCGCTCGGTTTGACCAATCTGCTGCCCATTCCGGCGTTGGATGGCGGGCGCATCCTGTTTGTGCTGATCGAAATCGTGCGCGGTCGTCCGATTGCGCCGGAACGCGAAGGCATGGTGCATCTCGTCGGGATGCTGGTGCTGCTTTCGCTGATGTTCGTGGTGTTGATCAATGATGCGATCAATCCACTCACCAATTTGCTGCGATGAACGTGTGAGGTGTTATGAACAATCATTACGATGACGAAATCGATGACGAGCGGGTCGATATTGAACCGATCGACGACTTCGATGTGCAGGACGATGTCGATGAGGATGGACAAGCGCGACTTCAGGAACGACCCGATATTGACACCACCATTCAGGCGGTCATCAGCAGCGATGGCATGAATGCGACCCTGTTTTATGGATTATCCGACCTGGATGAACGCGAAATGGCAGTGTTCGCCCCTGTCTGGCGTTCGCTCGATGACGAACGCCGACAGACGTTGATGCGTCAGTTGGTGGATATTGGCGAAGCGAACTTCGAATTCGATTATTCAGGGGTGGCGCAGATTGCGCTCGATGACCCGGATACACAGGTGCGTGAAGCCGCCATTGAACTGCTGTGGGATAGCGAATCGACGGCAGTGCTGCATCGCCTGCTTGAGATGGCGCAGTGGGATGAAGCGAGCGATGTTCGCGCGGCGGCGGCATCGGGCGTTGGGCGTTTCATCCTGTCGAGCGAATTGGGTGAATTTTCTGAGAGTGAAGGGGTCAAGGCGCAGGACATCATGCTGAACATCCTCAACAATGAGGATGAAGAAGTGGAAGTCCGCCGTCGTGCGCTTGAAGCAGTCGCCAACAGCAGCAACGAAGCCGTTGAAGGGGCGATCCGCGACGCATATGACGGTGGAGACCACATGATGCGCGTGAGCGCCATTTTTGCGATGGGTCGTTCATGCGATGAACAGTGGAACGACATCGTGCTGCGCGAACTGGACAGCGATGACCCGGAAATGCGTTATGAGGCGGCGCGCGCAGCAGGCGAGCTGATGATTGCCGAAGCGCTGCCCGCGCTCACTCGGATGGCGTTTGAAAATGACCGCGAATTGCAGAATAACGCGATTTGGTCGTTAGGCGAAATTGGCGGCAAAGAAGCGGTGCGGGTGCTGACCACATTGGCGGGTGCAGCCCGTGAATCCGATGATGACGACCTTGTCGAAGCCATCGATGATGCGCTGGCGAATGCTAATCTTGGTGGGGATTTGTACCTGTTACAAGTGGACGACGAAGACGAACCGTGACCGACCGGTGCGGACTGTGAAAAAGCGGGTGACGATTGAAAGCCACCCGCTTTTTGAATCCCGTTTCAGCCGTTGATCAACGGCATCAGCTTGAGCGCTAAACCCGTATCACCGACGATCTTGATGCGCCCCATCATGAACGCATTCATCGGGTTCAGACCGCCCGTCATCATCGAAACGAAATCTTCTGCCGATGCTTTCAGCGTCATTTTTGCGCCATCGGCTGCGCCTTCACCGATTTCAGCGCCGCTATCGGCAATCTTCAGCCACCACATCCCGCCATTATCGCCAGAAAGGTCAAACTGAATGGTCGAATTGATCCCTTGCGCTTTGCTGGGGTCGAGTCGTTCAGCCATCGCAGGGAAAATCTTCGCCACTTCTTCTTTGGTCACCGCCATGGAAAATGCTCCTGTTACGTTTTGACAAAAATTAAATCTTGATTCGATGTGATAGTATAGCGCCGCGTTGAACGATGGGTCAACCTGATGTGCAGGCATTCGGTTTATAATAGTCAGCAATAGGGCAGATGGAGTATCGTATGCGTCGGTTTCTGGGAATTATCGGAGTTATCGCCTGGCTGAGTACGACGGTTTGGGCGCAGGGTGACACCGTCGGACGCATTGCAGTCATCGACCAGGATCGAAATGTGCGCGTTATCACACCCGCCACCAACCAGACCGCGCCGTTGACCAATGATGCGCGCATCACCGAATCCAACGCGCGCATTTATGAATATCCGGCTTGGTCGAACGATGGGCGCCTGGCATATTTTGCCAGCAGTTTCGACCGTGACGGGCATGGCGAATTGGAAGTCATCATTTCGCCCGATGGCACGAACGCGGGACAAGTCGCGTACCGGAGTGACCGCCGCGCGATCACTTACGCCGCATGGTCACCCGCGAATTGTGACGAAACGAACTCCTGCCGCGATTTAGCGCTGCTGCTCAGCGATTTGGACGGACGTGAATTCGTCGTCGAAGTCGTGCGAGATGGGTTGGCGGCGCCGCGCAGCTTTGAAATTGAACGCGGCGCGCCGTTCTATTTTAGCTGGCGTTCCGATGGCGCTGCACTGATGTGGCATCGTAACAACGACCAGGTCGCGGTCTACAATGTACTGATGGACGAGACGCTTGCGGAACTGAGCATTTTGCCGGGTCTGTTTTTTGCGCCCGCCTATGCACCATCCGGCGACCTGGCGCTGTATGCCGATTTCGATGGCGTCCAGGCGAGCCGTGTGATGCGCTATGACGGAGTCGGGACGCAGTCGCTGCTTGAAGGGTTATCCGGCGCGGTCACGTTCCAATGGTCGCCGGGCGGTTCACAAGTCGCGGTCGCGGCAGCGAACCGCACATTGAGCATCATCGATGCGGCAACCGGGCAAGTCAATCGTGAAGCGCCGGATGATGACATTATCGCGTATTTCTGGTCGCCGGATGGCACGAAAATCGCTTATCTCACCCGTGCCGATGCGCCGGAGTCATTCAATGTCCGCGCTGAACATCGAACTTCTCGCGTTCCTGTGCGTCAGAACGACAATTTCGATGGTTATTCATGGACGATATGGGATATCGCCGCCGATCGGGTGCTTCGTTCGCCTGCTTTTTTCCCAACACAGGAAATGGGATATCTGCTCACCTATTTCGACCAGTTCGCGCAGAGCCATCGTCTGTGGTCGCCGGACAGCCGCGCGTTGACCTATGCACTGGTGGATGAAGGCGGCAGGTCGCGTGTGGTGATATCGACTATCGAGCGTTTCGACCAAACGCCGCAGGTCATCACGGATGGCGTTTTTGCGGTGTGGAGTTTTGGCTCGTAATGTCATGATGACCGAGTGGCAGCGCATGACGTGCGGATTGATGCTCGTGGTGTTGGGGGCATGTACAAGCCCGCCGGAAGTGATCGTGATCACGGCGACGTTTCAACCGACGCAGCCGACGCCGACACCGTTTGCCCAATTGATACCGACGGAAACCGTCAATGCTGGCTCGCCGGTATTGTCACAAAATGCGCAAGATGTGGCACAGCAAAGCTACACGGTGCAGCCCGGCGATACCCTGAGCGGAATCGCGCTGCGCTTCGACATCGAATTGGACGTGCTGCAAACGCTGAACGATCTTCCCAACCCTGACCTTTTAGAAGTGGGGCAAGTGCTGCGGCTTCCGGGGAGACTCATCGTGCCGGGCAGTGACTTTCGCATCCTGCCGGATCATCGATTGGTACGTGCGCCGGGCAGCGCCGACTTCGACATCGATGGATTCATCGACTCACAACCGGGTTACATCCGCACCGCGACCGATGAAGTCGATGATATTATATACAGCGCGCGCGATATCGTTCGCCGCGTCTCGCTCGAATACAGCATCGATGCACGCCTGCTGTTGGCGCTGCTGGAGTACAAAGGTGGCTGGCTGAGCGATCCAGCACCATCCGACGATGCGCGCACTTATCCGCTTGGCGCGCCCGCCTCGCCGTTCGGCTTCGACCGGAATGGTTTGTATCGACAGTTGACATGGGCGGCGGATCGGCTGAATGATGGGTATTACGGCTGGAAATTGGGTGAAGACTCCGAAGCAGTCTTGGCGGATGACGGCCGGGCGCCGTATTCTGCGGCACTGAATGCAGCGACGGTTGGTGTGCAATCCATGTTCAGCCAGACCGCAGACTACCCGACATGGGCGAGTCAGGTGAGCGAGTCAGGATTTTACGCCGTCTACATGCGCTATTTTGGCGACCCGTTCAGTGATCCGCGCGAACCGCTCGTGCCGCTTGGGTTGACTCAGCCCGTGCTAACCCTCCCGTTTGCTGCGGACGAAATCTGGTTTTATACCGGTGGTTGGCATGGCGGATGGGGAAGCGGCAGTGCATGGGCGGCAGTCGATTTTGCACCCCCGGATGAACGCCCTGATGGAAGCTCGTCCTGTTACGTTTCTGATTATTTTGCGACGGCGGCTGCCGATGGGGTGATCGCACGAAGTGCAGATGGCGCAGTCGTGCTTGATCTGGACGGCGATGGCGATGAATCGACCGGTTGGACGATCCTGTATCTGCATATCGCATCGCTGGATCGCATACCAGGGGGTGTACAGGTGCGTCGTGGCGACCGGATCGGGCGTCCTTCGTGTGAAGGCGGTTTCTCCACAGGCACACATTTACATATCGCGCGTCGTTACAACGGCGAATGGATCACAGCATCCTGCGTGGTTTGCAGGAACGAAAGCGATTATCCGCCGTTTGTCATGAGCGATTGGCAGGTGATAGGCTTGGCAGGGCAGGAATATCAAGGTTTTTTGCGTCGGGGGAACGAACAGCGCATCGCGGAACAGGGCCGTTTGATCCTGGACAACCGCGTTGGATGGTGAATGATGAAACAAAGGTGGAGCAATGGACGATAAATGCACAAGAAACAATGGTTGAAATGGATGGCGCTCCTGCCGCTTGCGCTGATCACATCGGCGGTACACGGGCAGGAAACGACCCCGACGCCTTTGCAAATTCAACTGGTCACCGAAACACCAGCCGCAGCAGCAGGCGCGGAAAGCATCGTTGTGACAGCGACATGGTCTCCGACGCAGGTCGGTCCGGTGGTGCTGCAAGCGTTAGACATCGCCAATGTGCGTCGTTTGCCAAGCACCGACGAAACGCAGGTCGGCGTCATTCGATCGGGTGAATTTTACAATGTCAACGGGCGCTACTTCGACTGGTTCAGGCTCGAATATGAAGCCTCTCCTGACGGATTGGGTTGGGTTTATGGCGAATTGGTAGAGATCAGCGGCGATGAAGCGTCGATCCCGGAAGTTGACCCGTATGGCACGACCGACCAAAGCGCACCCGCGAGCAGCGATGTAACTGTACTTCCCGGCGTCATCGAGAGCGGCATCCTGGCGACTGCTACCGCACAAAGTGGACAGCCAAGCAGCTCCAACGGTGCTTTGGCGACCGTTACATCGGGGGCGATCCTTCCCACGTTCACCTACCCGCCAGGTTTGATCCGCCCTCAACCGACTGACGCCGCCTTCGATCAGCAGGATGAGGTGTTTGCCGAAACGACGACGATTCCCCAAACCGACCTGCCGCCAATCGCTCCAATCCTGATTTTAGGGGGGTTAGGGTTGTTGGGTCTGGCGCTCACGTCGGTGCGCCGCTGAGCGTGAATCAAAAGGCGACCCGTTCGGTCGCCCTTTGCGTCATATCAGGGTGAAATTAGTGGCTGCACGTGCTGCAACCAGCGTCGGACGCCGCAGCGTCAGCGCTGTCTTTGGTACGGAACGAACTGCCACACCCACACGCCGATACCGCGTTCGGGTTTTCAATGCGGAAACCGCCGCCCATCAGACTATCGACATAATCGATACTTGCGCCTTTCAGGTACAACAGGCTGGTTGGGTCAATCACCAACCGCACACCATCCTGTTCCACCAGCGCATCGAAATCGCGCGGTTCGGCTTCAAATGCCATCCCATATTGCAGCCCGGAACAGCCGCCGCCCGAAACGAAGACGCGCAGCGCGTGATTTGGGATGCTGCGTTGTTCGAGCAGCGTGCGGATCATCGTCACGGCGGCAGGGGTGATGGACAGGATCGTTTCTTCTTCAATCGGTGTCAATTCGATGTGATCGACACGGGTAAGTTCGCTCATGACCATGAGAAAAATCCTTGACTATCTATCGACTGTTAACGTATAAGCTGATCTTAACATGCCCTGCAAAGGGCGTCAATAAAACAGAACGTGATCAGCAAAATTATTCAATGGATATCGCTGCTGGGACAAAGTAGGAACATGAGTCATCCCCTTCTTTGCGGTGCATCATTCGGCGTGGAACAACACCCAGCAGATGCGCGACAAGACGCATATCCATTTCGCACAGTGACGGGTGCTGCTGTGCCGCATGATGATAAGGGCAGTTGGCGGTATGCAGGATGTATCCGTCATCACAGCCTTCGACATATGCCTGATAGCCGTGTGCAGACAGATATTCGACCACCGATTGCAGGCGCTCATGAAGCGGCACATCCGGGATTGCCGCGCCAATCGCCATATCGTCCGCGACCCCTTCCAGAATGACGTTGACACTGCTCGGCGGCAGATGCGCGCGCAGTTGTTCCAGAAGCGTCAGCGCAAGATGCTGATAATTGTTCGGGAACTGCGTTGCACCTTTTTCGGTCAGCATGTACATATGCTGTGGGCGACCTGGTGTTGTGCGGCGGCGCAGTTGTGGCGCCGTGATCAGGTTTTCTTTTTGTAGAATATTCAAATGATGACGCACCGTCACCGCCGTGATCGTGCCACGTCGGGTTTGCAATTCGCGCACAATATCATCGACGGTCGCTTGTCCGCGTTCGCGTAGAATATCGAGGATGACCTGTCGTGTTTCTTGCATGAGCAGGTGTCTCATTCCACTGATCAAGTGATCAATGCGCCCATTCTACCATGAAGTCCATTCGGTTGACGATGCGCCGATGCCATGTTAGCATGAACCATCTTGAAAACACCACATGATACGACAACTTCCAGGAGCCAATTAAGTGCCTGTCCGCGTCGCCTTTCAGGGAATTCATGGCGCTTACTCCGAACAAGCCATTCGTCAGCATTTTGGCGAAAGCGTCGAAGTGAAGCCAACGCCGAACCTGAATACGTTGTTTGAGCATATTCAGCAGGGCAAAGTCGATTATGCCATGCTGCCCGTCGAAAATGCGCTTGCGGGCGCTGTCAACCAGGCATACGAACTGCTGCTGGAAAACGACCTGCGTATTCAGGCGGAGGTGATCGTCCATGTTCATCACTGCCTGATTGGGCTGCCGGGTACGCGCATCGAAAACATCGATACGGTACGCTCACATCCGCAGGCGCTCGCACAATGCGACCATTTCATTCGGCGCAATGGTTTCAAAGCGATCCCATGGTACGATACGGCGGGTTCTGCCCATGACCTGGCGCATGAACGCCCCGAACACACGGCGGCAATCGCCAGTCAGTTGGCGGCGGAATTGTATCAGCTCGATATTCTAGAAGCGCAAATCGAAGATGTCGATTTCAACTACACCCGCTTTTTCCTGTTGGGGCATGACGACCCACAGCGCGGCGATTACAACAAAACATCACTGGTGTTCGCTACGCGCAATCGCCCGGCAGCGTTGTACGAATGTCTTGGGGAATTTGCCTCACGCGGGCTGAACGTGACGAAAATCGAATCGCGCCCACGCCGCAATCGACCGTGGGAACCTGTGTTTTTCGTCGATATTGAAGGTCACTGGCAGGAATCTGCCTGTCAGGAAGCGCTGGCACGGCTGTTGCAGCGCGCATCATTCGTCAAAATGCTGGGGTCATACCCAGCAGTCAGAACCAGTCAGCTTGTCGGTTTGTAAAGGTCATCAATATGGAAAAACTCGATGTCGCCGTGCTTGGAGCGACAGGAGCGGTCGGACAGCGCTTTATTAAACTGCTGGAGCATCACCCATGGTTTCGCGTGGCAGAAGTGATCGGCAGCGACCGCAGCGCCGGACGGCGCTACGGCGCTGCTGTGCGCTGGGTTTTGGACGAAGACCCGCCCGAAACCATCCTTGATATGCAGGTGAAACCGCTGGATGCGGATTTCGAGTCGATCCTGATATTTTCGGCGCTTCCCAAAGAAGCCGCGATACCGCGCGAAATGGAACTCGCCGCGCGAGGACATATCGTTTGCACCAATGCGTCCGCCTATCGCATGACCGAAGATGTGCCGATTTTGCTCCCGGAAATCAACCACGATCAGATCGCACTGCTCGATGTGCAGCGCAGCATTCGGGGTTGGACGGGTGCGCTGGTCGCCAATTCCAACTGCACCACCGTGCCAGGCGTCATGACACTGGCGCCGCTGCGTCAATACGGTATCCGAAAAGTCATGGTGGTCAGCCAGCAGGCATTGAGCGGCGCGGGTTATCCTGGAGTCGCTTCGCTCGATGCCATGGATAATGTCGTACCCTATATCGGCGGCGAAGAGGAAAAAGTCGAGACGGAAACGCTCAAGATGCTGGGTCAGTATATCGACGGGCGCATTGAGTGGCTGAACAGCACCATCAGCGCGTCATGCAACCGCGTTCCGGTCATCGATGGACATCTGGTCAATCTCTCGGTCGAACTCGAACATGATCCTGGTCTCGATGCGATCATCGATGCCTGGAAGACTTTCATCGGTGCAGACCCGATTCCGATGCTGCCAAGCGCGCCCGAACAGCCTGTCATCTATCGTTCACAACCGGATCGTCCGCAAACACGGCGCGACCGTAACGCTGGCGCGGGCATGAGTACCACCGTCGGGCGGCTGCGCCGCTGCCCAATTCTGACTTACAAGTACGTGGCGCTGTCGCATAATACGATTCGCGGCGCGGCGGGGTGCAGTGTTTTGAACGCTGAACTGCTGGCCGTCAAGGGCTACATTCCGAATTATCAGCCCGCGATGGCGCGAACGGTATAACGCTGCTCGAATCGAAACCCCACGCATGGGGTTGTAGTGACTGAATATTTACGTTCGGAGGTTGTACATGAGAGTATTCATCGCCGGGGTAGACGGTTATCTCGGATGGGCATTAGCGCAGCACCTTGTCACACGCGGGCATATCGTCGCGGGCAATGACACATTTTTGCGCCGCGATTGGGTGGCGGAAATGGGCAGCGTCAGCGCGCTGCCCATCTTTTCGATTGAAGAACGTTTAGCAGCTTTCCGTGATCATCACGGCGTTGATCTGAATTTCCGCGCGGTCGATCTGCTCGATTACGCGGCGACCCGCGATTTCCTGCGCGATTTCCAGCCTGAAGCCATCGTGCATCTGGCGGAGATGCCCAGCGCGCCGTATTCGATGATCGATCAACAGCACAGCGTGTTTACGCATCAGAACAATGTCATCGGCAGTCTGAATGTGCTGTGGGCGATGCGTGAGGTTTGTCAGGATGCGCATCTTGTCAAGCTCGGCACGATGGGCGAATATGGCACGCCGAACATCGATATTCCCGAAGGCTTCTTTGAAATCGAGTATCGCGGGCGCAAAGATATGATGCCGTTCCCGCGTCAGGCGAACAGCTTCTACCATCTGACCAAAGTCCATGATTCGAACAACACCATGTTTGCGTGTCGCACATGGGGGCTGCGCTCCACCGACATCATGCAGGGCGTCGTGTTCGGCACGCGCATCGATGCGATGGGCGACGACCCGCGCCTGCGCAGCCGTCTCGATTTCGATCAGTGCTTTGGCACGGCGGTTAACCGCTTCTGCTGCCAGGCGGTCATCGGGCATCCGCTCACGCTGTACGGTACAGGACATATGAAACGCGGGTTTCTGCCACTGCGTGATTCGATTCAATGCCTGACTATCACCATCGAAAACCCACCGAACAAGGGCGAGTATCGCGTTTTCAACCAGTTCGAGGAAACATACACCATCGAAGAACTGGCGTTCAAAGTTCAGCAGGCGGGGCGCGATATTGGTTTGGACATGGATATCCGCCATTATGAAAACCCGCGTACCGAACGCGGCGAACATTATTACAACCCGGATCGTCAGCATTTGATCGATCTCGGTTATCAGCCGACCCATGACGTGGTTGCGGAAATGCGAATCATGCTGCAAGACCTGCTGCATCACCGCGACCGAATCATGGAACGTCGTGAAATTCTCGTCCCGGATATTCGCTGGGATGGTACGCATCGGCGCTCACGGGAAATCGAAACGACGCCCGTCAAATAAGCATTGATCGCAGTGATGACGTCTGCTTCAATCAGCGCGGGGTGGATACTCCGCGCTTTTCATTATGCCAATCGTTGATAGGGAATGCTGGTTAGGTGTGGAGATAATCTTCGACGATGATTCAGTTTTTAGAGTTAGCGGCGCTTGAAAAAGTTCAGCTTGATCGGTTGATGCGCCGAGCCGAGAAAGACATCCGCGAACTGCTGCCATTGGCGCAGGAAGTCATCGACGCGGTGCGCGCACGCGGCGATGATGCCGTGGTTGAATACGCGCGCAAATTCGACGCGCCCGACTTTGAGGCGCATTTACTCAAAGCGACAGCAGACGATTTTGCGGCTGCGCGTGCGTCCGTCGAACCCGCGGTGATCGATGCCATCCATGCGGCGCACGCGAACATCGAACGTTTTCATGCCGAACAAATGCCTGAACCGATGTGGTTTACCGAAGTCCAGCCGGGCATCATGGCGGGCGAAAAAATTACGCCCATCACCAGCGTAGGACTGTACGTGCCGCGAGGCAAAGGCGCGTTTCCATCGGTCATGATGATGCTGGCGACCCCTGCAAAAGTCGCTGGCGTACCAAGAATCATTGTGGTTACCCCACCCACGCCGGAAGGCAAGGCGGACGCGGCGTCGCTCGTGGCGGCGGAAACCTGCGGCGTGACCGAAGTCTATATCGTCGGGGGGATGCAGGCGATTGCGGCGCTGGCGTATGGCACGCAGCGCATTCCAAACGTTGATAAGGTGATCGGTCCTGGAAGCAGCTTTGTTTCGGCGGCGAAACGCTTGTTATACGGCACAATCGATGTGGGATTACCCGCCGGACCCAGCGAGTCGATTATTCTGGCGGACGAATATGCGGATGCGCGGCTGGCAGCGCTCGATTTACTGGTCGAAGCGGAACACGGTCCCGAATCGGCGGCGATACTCGTCACGCACAGCCGCGATGTGGCGCAGGCGGCATTTGAAGTGCTGCCGGGTTTGATTGATGAACTGCCAGACTGGCGCCGTGCATTTGTCCAAAACGTCTTATCAAATTACGGCGGGATTGTGCTGACGCGCAGTCTGGACGAGTCGATCCAGTTCGTCAATGACTATGCGCCCGAACATCTCGAAGTGCTGACGCGCGATCCGTTCGTTACGCTGGGTAAAATCAGGAACGCTGGCGAAATTCTGTTAGGGCATTACACACCGATCCCAACCGCCAATTATTGTCTGGGCTTGAATGCCATTTTGCCGACGGGGGGGTTTGCGCGCAGCTTTTCATCGGTCAGCGTGTGGGATTTTCTGAAGCGTTCTGGCATTGGCTATTTATCCGCCGAAGGTTATGCCCGCTTGCAAGGCACGACGACGACGCTGGCAGATTACGAAGGCTTTCCGGCGCACGCTATGGCGATCCGCAAGCGCAACGAGATACTCGGTGTATGAACGTGCTGGAACACATTCAAGCGCTGCAATTCACCGATAAACCTGGTGCGGAAGCGCTGCTGAAAGACTTTATCCGCCTCACGTTCGATCTTGAAGTCGAGACGGTCGAACTGCGCCCGTTGGCAGTTTCGCTCAATTCGTTCAATGGTTTTGTGACGCTGACCAATCGTCGGCGTCTTTTTTTTAAGACGCATATCGAACCCAATAGCATCATCGGCGAATACTACAACGCCGAAACGCTGGCACAAGCCGGGTATCCCGTGCTGCAACCTGTCATGCGTTCGACTGAAGCGGGCAAACAGTTTTTGATCTACGAAGTCATCGAAGACCCGTCGGTCTTCGATATCGCATGGCGCATCGAACGCGGCGACGATACCGCATGGACGTCGCTGCAAACCGCACAGCAGCGCGCCGATGACGATTTGTTCGCGCTGTATGTGACGACGCTTGAAGAACAGGACGCGCAAAGCGCCGCGAATGCGCCGATCCATCAGTTGTTCTATCACCGATTGATGGGCGGGCGGATGTCAGCCTTTTATGGTGATGAGACGCATCAAGTCTCTATCGGTCTTCCCGATGCTGAACACGCGATGGGCGATGTGCGCCGCGTGCAGTGGATCATCAATGAGCAGCGATACGATGAAACGCTCGATGACATCATCGCCCGAGCAGCCGTGCTGCTTGCGCCGTCTCAACGTGGCGTCTCCATCATCGGACATGGCGACGCGCACAATGGGAATGTCTTTTTGCAGCATGCAGACACCGCGCCATCGCTGTTGTATTTCGATCCCGCGTTTGCGGGGCGGCATCACCCACTGCTCGATTTGACCAAGCCGGTGTTTCACAATGTGTTCGCCATGTGGATGTATTTCCCGCGCGTGATCGATGGGGAAATGTTTATCCGGTTGGTGATCGACGGTGATGTGTGGCATGTGACGCATGATTATGCGCTGCATCGTGTGCGGCACATGTTCCTTGACTCGAAGATCGAGCGCGTGCTGATCCCGATTTTGGCGCATCTCAAGATGCGGGGGCAGCTTCGCCCGGATTGGCGCGCGTTTTTGAAAGCCGCGCTGATGTGCTGCCCGCTGCTGACGATGAACCTGACCGACTCAGCGAAATTCAGTCCAAACATCGCGCTGCTGGGGTTATGTATGGCGGTCGAGATGGGGTCGGAGAGTATGGGCGTTCGCAGTCACATCGATCAGCATCTCGATGCGGTCGAACGCATCATTTCACGATAACGGCGTTCGACCTAAAACCCTAGTTCGGCGCGCAATCTGGCAAATGTCGGTGACTGTTCCAGGAAGACGTAGCGAATGGGATGTACGCTGGTTTGCGTGCCACCGATAGCGCGCAAATGGTTGATCGCCGTGAGCAGATTGCGGTTGTGGATGATAATGGTCACGGTGAACCACGACATATCGCCGCTGCCCGCGCCCAGAATTGGCGCGATAGTCGGTCCTTCCAGACCGCGCGTTACCGGATTGGCGGCGACTTTTTCGGCAATCGATTGTGCGTTCGTCCCACAAATGTTCACTGTCAACTGGGAGTACTCGCGTCCGTGCAGCGCCGCGTCGATGTATTCCAGCAGCGTCTCGGTTGTGTGCTGCACACGCGGATTTTCCCGCAGTCGCGCACGGTTTCCTACCAGGCATGCCTGTGACTCGATAATCACGCCATCAGGTACAGGCTTGAGGTGATTTTCACGCAGAGTCGTCCCTGTTTGCACCAGATCGACGATGATATCGGCATAGCCAATTGTCGGGGCGGCTTCAATGGCGCCCTCTGCGCTGACCAGCGTGAAATGATGAATACCACGCGCGTGCATGAATTGTCGGGTCAGATAGGGGTAGGTTGTGGCAATACGGAGATTGTGCTGCTGTTGATCCCGAAAGTCATGGGCGATTTCGGTCAAATCCAGCATTGAATCGACATCGATCCATGCTTCCGGTACGGCGACGACCAGTTTGCAATAGCCAAAACGTAAATTTTCATGGATGACAACCAGATCGTCATGGGGATGTTCGCGCACGACATCCAAGCCGGTGATGCCGAGCTGTGCCGTACCATCGCTCACTTTGTAGGCAACATCCGTGACGCGCTGAAAAAGCAAATCGACATCGGGCAAGGCGGGGATAGTCCCCGTATATTGGCGCGGGTTCGGTTTGTCGATGCGTAAACCGCAGTCGCTCAGAAATTGTTGTGTCGGCTCGGCAATTGCGCCTTTGCTCGGCAGGGCGAACGTCACTCGTTCGACAGCATTCATAGCGTGTTAACCAGTTCGGGCAGAAGATCGGCGTAATAAGCAAAACCGACTGCCGGCACAGCGACATCCCCCCCGACAAGGCGCGTTAACC
>Ga0224723_1000470_pt1 | contig 27527 bp, 24 predicted proteins | sample Balambano_FR2_Me_FD_161647 | JGI IMG/M metagenome (GOLD analysis project Ga0224723, IMG submission 161647) | Freshwater sediment microbial communities from Lake Towuti, South Sulawesi, Indonesia - Balambano_FR2_MetaG | ecosystem: Environmental > Aquatic > Freshwater > Lake > Sediment | place... | reverse complement strand
AGCGGGTCTCTCTTATTGCTTTGTCCAGTTTATGGGATACATCATAGACGACCGATTTGGATAGATTGCTTAGCTGACACCCGAATGCGAAGCCAAGTCACTGTTTCATCAAATATTGATGACAGGACAATCCACTGGATATTTGGGTGCTGGAGAAAGTACTCACGTACTGCTTGATGATGCCTCTCAGACTGAACAAAAAAGGCAATCAACGCTGAAGTATCTACAAGAACTTGTTCTGGCAATTGCTTTAATAAAGAACTTCATCAATATGTTCGGCGTAATTTGTCACGGGTTGACCCTGTTTATCCTTGCCAACGATGTAAGAGGCTACTGGATCTTTGATCTCCAACGAGCCGCACAATTGCCAGGTTTGAGTTTTAGTTAGAGAAAAGTCCTCAGCTTCAACGTATTGTTCCAATGCTTTCAATACAACATCTTGCACGGGTTGCCCGGTTGATTCTAGCTGAGCCATTAAAGAATCCGGGATTTCGACCTGTAAACTAGCCATCGATTTAATAGAATAATTTGGTCTAAGCGTAACATCTTTCGCTTTGGTGGCTATGTCTAGCCTATACTCAACACAAACTTGCTCATCCCTCTGAGACACAGTAAACCTCGGCTTCTGCCAAGATGCGATCGCGAATTCGGTGATTGAGAGACTTGGGGGTGACTAAATTGATCTGGCGATCGCCCAAAAGGTTTGAAAGTTCTGTTTGAATCTGGTGCAATTTGAGAAAACCAGGAACGTGTGCGGGCTGTGCAAAAATGGCTGTGTCAGAATTGAGGGAAGGCTATTTTACCGACTGCTGAACAGGCTCAAGCTTGTGTGAGGGTTTGCCAGATGTTGTCAAACTGCTATCGAGACATCAAACTCTTTCGATTTGGCGATCGCACAGGCATCGTTTACATCCTGGCAGGTGACGATCTTCAGGTTGAGGTATACCGCAACGGCACTTGGAGGTTTTTATGAAACCCAACTTCGACGAAATGACTAAATCTGAACTGAGAACCTATGTGCTAGAGCATCGAGAAGATTTGGATGCGATTGAGGCTTTGTTCAGCCTTCACTCAGATTCCGAAACAATGCTGTTTCACCTACCGAATAATGAGGAAGAATGGCAGCAGCAAATGGAGCGGATTAGACCCATTCTTGAGCGAGATCAGGAAAGGGAGAGACAGAAGAAACAAAACGGTGAGTAAGTTTCAATTTGAACATTGAGAGAATTGAAGGAAGGCTATTTTACCGACTGCTGAACAGGCTCAAGCTTGTGTGAAGGTTTGCCAGATGTTGTCAAACTGTTATCGAGACATTAAGCTCTTTCGATTTGGCGCTCCATGACAGCAGTTTTTCTAAGTTCTCTGCATCCTCAACTATCAGAGTAGATGCAAAAGAATGGGAAGGGCGATCGCCCTTCTGGTAAGCTACGTTCGGTGTAACTATGGGAGTTATAGCTTGCCAACGCAACAACAATCCAATACAGCAATATTTCTCTGTCAGTTGCTATCCAATCTGTACCAACCCATTCAGGTCTTCCGTTACGACCAGAAATTGAAGACAATCTATATTCAAGCTGGGGCGACTGACGAAATCACGTTGATAATAAAAGAAGACGGTAACTGGGATTTTGTTCTATGACACAAGACCTGTATCAAATGACCAATGCAGAATTAAAGCGGTTTATTTCAGCACACCGAAATGATGAAGAGGCATTCAGGGCAGCTTTGGAAGTACTGATGAGCCGCCGTGATCCAAATGCTCCATATCAACCTTATCCCTTTGACCTGACTGATCCTGAAGGTGAGATACAGTCCATTTTTGAAGAGAAGCTTAGAAAGACCGAGCAGTAGCAGTTCAGCGTATCGCTTTCCCTACACCGAAGAAGGTCAGCGGCAAAAGGAAGAAGTATTTCGTCGCAAGCTTGAAGGAGAAATCTAGTATCAGCCTCGTTTCCAGGCTGTCCTCAACGATCAAACGCGGATTTGGGATTGAGAGACTTGGGGATGACTAGACCGCCCACATTTACACAAAAATCAAATCAGTCTCGATCTCAGGTTTAACGGTTTTGAGCCTTGAGCCTAAATTTTAATTCAAGGCTGATTTGACACAGAACTTTGGACAGATCTCAATGATGTTCAGCTATTCATCGGGGATGTTCAACTATTCAGCGACGATATCTAAACTATTTAGCGGTGATACCTGACTATTCAACGGCGACACTCAACCATTCGGCGATGATACTCAATTGTTCAGCGATGATGTTCAGCTATTCAGCGGTGGTATTCAGCCATTCATCAGTAATGTTCAACTATTCAGCGATGATATTCAGCTATTTAGCGGTGATGTTCAGCCATTCATCGGTAATGTTCAACTATTCAGCGATGATGTTCAACTATTCAGTAATGATGTTCGGCTATTCAGTAATGATGTTTAGCTATTCATCGGTGATGTTCAACGGTTCAACTGCTATACACTACAGTTTCAAGCCTGCGGCTGAGGCTAGGCTCGCTTTTCTCGCTTAAGGCATTTGAAAAACATAGAAGTCAAACTTTGACCCATCAACAGCGCCAGCAAAGAGTTAAGTTCAGAAAGGCTATCCTTGCAGGAGACGATCTTCAGGTTGAGGTGTACCGCAACGGCACTTAAGGGCACTGGAGGTTCTTATGAAACCCAACTTTGACGAAATGACCCAATCTGAAGAAATGGAGAATAGGGGATTTGAACCCCTGACCTCTGCGGTGCGATCGCAGCGCTCTACCAACTGAGCTAATTCCCCGTGTCGCCTATGCATTTTAACACCGGGAAGAAGCCTGCTTAACCAACGGCTTGGCGAGGTTTTGATCGCTCGAACACTTGCCGTACCCGGTCAAGCTCCAGTTCTGAGAGATAGTCTACGGCCCAGTTTGCCTGACGCTGCATCATGTGAAACGGGTAAGTATTGGCAACGCCGACCACCTGCATTCCGGCTCGTTTGGCTGCCTCAATGCCAGGGAAGGTGTCTTCAATTGCCAAACATTCCCCTGGCTCTAGTTTCAGCGTCGGATATTGCTGGTTTAAGCGCTCGACTGCTAGCAGATAGCCAATGGGGTCAGGTTTGCTGGTGGTAATATCGTCTCCTGCGACAATCAGCGAAAAGGCGTGGGCGAGGTCGGCTCGGTTTAGCACGAGTTCCACTTCCGATCGCAGCGCACCACTGACGACCGCCATTTTGATTTGAGCCGATCGCAACTGAAAGATGAGATCAGCCAACCCTGGGTAAATCGGCAGTTTTTCAATTGCCTTTAGCTGCTGCTGATAGAGGCGTGATTTACGGGCAATGAGTTGATCTAGATAGTCTTCTGTAACGATGCGACCTCGACGCTGCAATAAATCCCTTAGACAAACGCGATCGCTCTTGCCGAGACACACTTCCCAAAACTCTCCCGGTTTTGGGCGCAAGTTTTCCTGGATTAATAGTTCATCAATCAGCTTTTGGTGCAGCGGCTCATCATTGATGATGATGCCGTTAAAGTCAAACAAAACTGCCTTGAGGGTCATACTTCCCTTAGCCCATTGCCCATTGGCGATCGCCTGCTTCCCATTCAGAATACCGCATTGGCTCCGCAACTCCAGAAATTGGCTTGACCCCGCGTGTCACCTGCTGCACCCACCAGACATCCTCGGTTTGCACGGCACCAAATCCGGCAGCGCCCATCCAGGCATCCACACTGCCAGCGGCATAGTCTTTGATATAGGGTTCTTCAAAAATTTCGGTGAGCCAAGCCGTTTGTCGCAGGGTGGTCTGGTTGCCGTCGAGAATGGCGACCTCGCCGCCCACCTTCAGCAGGCGGAAGCATTCCCGTAAGATTTCGCAGGAAATCGCAGGCGGCGTTTCGTGAAACAGCAGCGAAGCCGTCACCAGGTCAAAACTTGCGTCTGGGAAGCCCGTTTGCTCAGCCTTACCGTGCTGAAACTGGATATCGAGCTTGGCAGCGCGGGCTTTGTGGCTAGCGACAACCAGCATATAGGGGGACATATCCAGCCCAATCACCTCTGCCTGGGGAAAGGCTTGCTTGAGCAGCAGCGTCGTAGAACCCGTGCCGCAGCCCAGGTCAAGAATGCGGCGAGGCTTGCCTTGAATGCGCTGAATCAACCCCTGACGCACCAGCGCTTCGTTCGGCGGCAGGACATACTGGGTAATTGGGTCGTAGGAAACGGCGGCATCTGCGTTCAGGTAGCCGTTTTGAATGCCATGAAAATTTTGGCTGAGGTAGTAGTCGGGATACTGGAAGTCTGGCTGCCGAAAGCGATCGCGCTCTACCTCCCAATTGATGCTTTTGTAGAACTGCATGATTGCCTCTCGATCAATCAAGAAGTTCTTAAAAATAGGAGCCAAAAACCGCTCAAACAGCGTGTCATTCTGAACTGCCATAAATATCCCCATCTGCCCATTCTTACAAAGTGTAATAAATTCTTCTAAGGAATGGCGTGAGGTCGGACACCTTTGCGGTCAAATCTAAAATCCAAAATCTAAAATCCAAAATGGTATAAGTTGATTGCAGCTTGCTAAATCCAGAATCCGACTCCTCAACTCATGGCTAAACCTGCAATCTTGACCGTTGATGATGATCCTGAAGTGTTGCAGGCGATCGCCCGTGACCTGCGACATCAATATGGCGATCGCTTTCGGGTGGTGCGAGCAGACTCCGGCGCAGCGGCTCTAGAAGCAGCGAAACAGCTCAGTTTGCGAAACGAACCCGTCGCCCTATTCCTGGTAGACCAGCGAATGCCCCAAATGTCGGGCGTTGAATTTTTAGAACAGGGAATCAAAATTTTCCCAGATGCCAAGCGGGTTTTGCTGACTGCCTACGCCGACACCGATGCCGCAATTCGGGCGATCAACGCAGCCAAGCTCGACTACTATTTGCTAAAGCCCTGGGACCCACCAGAGGAAAGGCTTTATCCCGTGTTAGATGACCTGCTAGACGACTGGCAAGCCTCCTTTCGCCCACCCTTTGAAGGCATTCGCGTCATCGGCAATCGCTGGTCGCCGCAGTCGCACCAGGTGAAGGATTTCTTAGCCCGCAACCAGGCGCCCTACCAGTGGCTAGACTTTGAGCAATCAGAAGAGGCAAGTCGGCTGCTGTCCTATGCGGGGGCAGGTGAAGATGGCATGCATCTGCCTGCAATTTTGTTTCCTGACGGCTCCCACCTCAGCCAACCCTCCAATACCGAAATCGCTGCCAAAATTGGGCTAAAAACCCAAGCCGATCGCCCCTTCTACGATTTGGTGATTGTCGGCGGTGGCCCAGCCGGACTCGCAGCAGCGGTGTATGGTGCATCTGAAGGCTTAAGCACCCTGATGATTGAGCGTCAGGCTCCCGGTGGGCAGGCTGGCTCAAGCTCCCGCATTGAAAACTATCTCGGCTTTCCGGTGGGGCTTTCTGGGGGCGACCTGGCTCGTCGCGCTGTCACGCAGGCGAGACGCTTTGGCGTGGAAATCCTCTCTCCCCAGGAAGCAGTCGGAATTCGCGTTGAAGATCCTTACCGGATTCTCAAACTGGCAGACGGCACCGAGATTAGCTGCCACGCGCTGATGATTGCGACGGGTGTTTCCTACCGCAAGCTAGAGGTGCCGGGCTGTGAACCGCTGACGGGGGCGGGGGTCTACTACGGTGCGGCAATGACCGAGGCGATCGCCTGTCAGGGCGAACACGTTTACATTGTCGGCGGCGCAAACTCGGCGGGACAGGCTGCAATGTACTTCTCCCGCTATGCCAGCAAGGTGACAGTTCTGGTGCGCGGTGAATCGTTAACCAAAAGTATGTCTCAATATCTCATCGATCAGATCGAGTCTACGCCCAACATCGAGGTTTGCCCGTATTGCAGCGTCGTGCAGGTAGAAGGCAATGGTCATCTAGAAAAGATTGCGATCGCCAACTCTCAAACGAACGAAACGCAGCACGTTCCCGCAAAATCGCTGTTTATCTTTATTGGAGCCAGCCCCCAAACCGACTGGCTCAGCGGCGTAGTCGAGCGCGATGAGAAAGGCTTTGTCTTGACCGGGCCAGACCTGCTGCGCGATCGCCAACGTCCACGCGGCTGGACATTAGACCGCAGCCCCTTCCTGCTCGAAGCCAGCGTTCCTGGAATTTTCGTGGCAGGGGATGTGCGTCACGGCTCCGTTAAGCGGGTTGCTTCGGGTGTGGGCGAGGGGGCGATCGCCGTCCAGTTCATCCACCAATATCTCAGCAAGGTTTAAGCGAAACGGTACTGACAGGGCTAAGATCTGCGACTTCTCAAAGAAGTCGCAGATCTTGTTTTATGTGACAAATCTTGCAATTTGCATCGCTTTAGGCGGATTTCATCCGAATCGTCAGTAGAAAGTATAAGGAAAGACTGTTAAACTTCTGCAAAACTTCAAAGATCTGACCACGGGGCATCTAGCGTTTTAGTCTCTCCAACCCGATCGCTTGATCACGACCGATGCCGCAAAAGTTTCTGGTTCGTCAGCTTTCCAGAGTTTCAAAAAAGCTTCCCCTTCAATTAATTTTGGTTGTGCCCTTCGTCGTGCAAATCTTTGCGGTCGTGGGGCTAGTCGGTTGGCTCTCTTTGCGAAACGGACAAAAAGCCGTCAGTGAGCTGGCAGGCGAACTTCAAGAAGAAACAGCCGCCCGCATTGAGCAGCACCTCGCCACCTATTTAGCAACGCCTCAACTGATTAATCAGATCAACGCAGATGCAGTGCAGCGAGGTGAGCTACAGATCCAGTCTGACCAGAGCAAGCGGTATCTCTGGCAGCAAATTCAGCACTTTGACACCGTAAGCTGGATTTACTACGCCACTCAGCAAAGCGGTGAGTTCATTGGTATCACTCGCAAGGGGCGCGATCGCCAGATCCAGATCGCCCTTAACCAAAGGCAAAATGACTACCAAACCTTCTACTACACGCTCGATCCTGAAACCAACGCAATTCGGTTTCTAGAGACTGATTCTGCTCCCTACCAGCCCACCAGCCGCCCCTGGTACAAAGCAGCGGTAGATTCGGGGGAGGCAAGCTGGAGCGAAATCTACACCGACTTTGATACGTCTCAGTTGGTGATTACGGCAAGTTTACCTGTGTATGACGATGCCGAGGCGATCGCCGGAGTCGCAGGTGTAGACCTGTTTCTCAACGACATCAACCGATTTCTCAGTCGCCTGCACATAGGCGAATCGGGGCAAACCTTCATTTTGGAACGCTCAGGGCTGCTAGTCGCCAGTTCTACATCCGAGTCGCCCTTTGTCCAAAATGCTCAGGGTCAGCTAGAGCGCGTTCGAGCAACAGAAAGCCAGAACGACTTTATTCGAGCAACCGCCCAGCACATCGATGAATATTTTGGCTCCCTGGACAAAATTCAGCCTCAAACTCAGATGAATTTTGCCCCGGAGGGGTCTGGTCAGGGCCGCCGTTACTTTTTGCGAGTGACCGCCTTTCAGGATGGCAGAGGCTTAGACTGGTTAATTCTTGTGGTCGTGCCTGAGTCTGAATTTATGGCGCAAATCCATGCCAATACTCGCAGCACGATTGTGCTGTGCTTGGTGGCGCTGCTGGTGGCGATCGCCCTCGGCACCCTCACCGCTCACTGGATTGCCCAACCCATTCTGCAACTCAGCGAAGCTTCCAGAGGGTTGACCAAGCACGTCGCCCAGCCCGATTTTGCCAATCAGCAGCTAGATGCAGAAGTAGAAATCAACGGCGCTAACGAAATCAGAATTCTGGCAAAATCCTTCAACCAGCTCTCTCGCCAACTGCAAGCCTCATTTGTGGCGCTAGAAGGAACCAACTCAGAACTTGAAGTACGGGTTGAGCAACTCAAGCAAGTCCAGCTTCAGTTGGTTCAAAGCGAGAAAATGTCCACCCTGGGACAGCTTGTCGCTGGAGTCGCCCACGAAATCAACAACCCGGTCAACTTCATCGCGGGCAATCTCAACTATGCTCGTCGCTATACTCAAGAACTGCTGAAACTGCTACAGCTTTACCGAAAGCACTACCCTACCCCACCGTTAGAAATTGATGCTCAAATCAGGGCGATCGACCTGGACTACGTAAACGAAGACCTGCCCAAACTGCTCACCTCCATGACCGAAGGCACCAACCGAATTTGCAGCATCAGCAAATCGTTAAGGACATTTTCACGAGGAGATTCTGTCCAGGCTGCTGTCAACATCCACGAAGGCATCGACAGTACGCTGATGATCTTGAGACATCGGCTAAAGGAAAATGAGCATCGAGCCGCCATTCGGGTAAACAGGCGCTATAGCTCACTGCCTCTGGTCAAGTGCTACCCAACCCAGCTCAACCAGGTCTTTATGAATCTTATCGCCAACGCGATTGATGCCTTTGATGAACCCAGCGCCAACCTGAAATTTTCTAAGTCATCATCCGCCACGATTACGATCTATACCAAAATGGCTGACTATGAGGACAAGGTAATTATTGGAATTGAAGACAACGGGCCAGGGATGCCAGAAGAAGTGCGATCGCAAATCTTTGACTACCTCTTCACCACCAAACCGCTCGACAAAGGCACCGGACTAGGACTCCCGATCAGCCGCCAAATCATTGTAGAGAAACACAGCGGCACTATCACCTGCCTCTCTGCCCCCGGTCTGGGCACAGAATTCATTATCGAACTGCCGATTTAAGGGTTTACTAATCACACTTTGGAACACAGGAAACTTGAAAGCAGCGTTCAAGATGCTCAAGCTGGTTGTGTAATCTCACAATGGGTGAAACGGGTAAATAAAGCAAACCCCAAACTTCAAGCCTGACCCGTAGTTTTCTCATGGCCAAGTTCCTAAACTTCTTAGCCCAGTTTTCCCGCTGGGTGTCTTCTAGACGACAGCTTAAAAAATCTCCTGTGCTACTCTACGATGAGGTGTGCTTAACAGTCTTGCCTCGTTGTCCGCACTGTTAAGGGTTGTTTGTGAGGAAGGCCAGCGCCTTTTCTATTGCCGGATTCTCATCGCTAAATTCTGATTGCTAAAAATGAGCAATTGGATAGATGGGGTTCTGGTGATGCAGGAGTGAAAATCAATGGAGTTTATCTAGCAACGCTTAGTTCCTTTACACACTACAGGTGAACTATGGTAGGTATCTTTGCGCTTCTGATTTGGCTTACCTTTCTAACTCTTTTACCCAATCTGCCCAAAACGCCTCAAATTTAATTGAACGATAGAACCCATGTGGATTTTTTGTTGCGGAATGTATCGTTCTGCTTCAACGCTACAGTTTCAAATTACGGCTCGGTTAGTTCAAGAAACAGGCATTGGTCAGCAGGTCGGATGGATAGATGCAAAGCAGTTTAATGAGGTACGTCTGCTCCATGCAGACTCTCAAAAGCTAAAAGTTGTCAAGGTTCACCTCTGCACCGATGCGATTATTTCCGAGTTTCATCAAGCCAACGCTAAAGGTATCTATATCTTTAGGGACATCCGAGATGCCTACGCATCTATGATGAAGCAACAGATCAAGCGCTTCGACGATATCTGGGAAGAAGGATTTATAGAAGTATGCCTGGATAGCTATAAAGCCTGGACTGTTTTACCTGAGGTGCTGGTTTCAGAGTATGAAGAGGTCACTCAAAACCTTTCCCAGGAAGTGAGACGCATTGCTCAGCATTTGGAGCTTAACTTAGAGCCAGATCGCTATCAAGAAATTGCCTCTGATTACACAACTAGTTTTCAAAAGCAGCGAGTTGAAAGGTTTCGGGAACAGCTTTTGAAAGTGCTATCTACGGATGGCGATCGCAACATCGTAGACTACTACGATGAGGAAAGCTTGCTGCACATGAACCACGTTAACTCTGGCAAGGTCGGCAGATGGCAAGACGAGCTTTCAACAAAAGAGGTTGCTCAAATTGAGGCGAAAGTCCATACCTGGTGTGAAAAGAACGGTTACAGTTCCTCAACTTTCTTGCGAGTCTAGTTTTGCTCTTGAGCAGATAATGTCGCTTCTAGTCTGAGACAGTTTCGCCCATTGACCTGAAGCCGATACTCTACTTTGTCCATCAGGCGGTTAAGAATGAGCCAGCCATATCCACCGTCCTGCTGATCTTCGGGTGTGGGAGGCAAGTAGGTAGATAAGTCAAATCCCTTCCCGTGATCCCAAATCTCCAGGCAGATATCTCGATTTCGTAGCTCCAGGCGAATCAGTACAGGCAAGTTGGGCTGATCGCGGTGGGCATGACGCACCACGTTTGAATAAGCTTCTACCAGAACCAGGCGCAGTCGAGTGGCCTGACGCGGCCAATCGACCTCATTGCCCAACTCTGACTCTAGAGAACCTAAAAGCCAGTTTTCAACGATTGTCAGAAACTTCAGATCGCTCGGTACATGGAGTTCAGTTCTCATTAACTACAGAACCTCCAGAGAAAGAATGGTTTGGTCGTCTTCCTGAACTTTGTGATGAGCGCGAATTTTAGTGAGTAGGTGGGTTAGGTCAAGCTCAGTTTGCTGCTGCATGAGCAATTTCCAAAGTCCTGACTGTTGGAGCATTGAGCCAACTGAGGGCTTTTGATTAGGGTTGAGCGTTTCATCTGGAATGGTGGCTTCTGTAATGCCATCACTGGCAAGGAGCAAAACTTCTCCTGACTTTAAGGTGAGTTCTTCAGCCGCTGCTTGCCATACTGGAAGGATACCCAGAGGCACTCCTCGCACTTTCAAGTAGGTTGGCTCTATGGCGGCTACTGGCTCACTTGCCAGAGCGATGATCTGCTGAGGCGACCAGAGCAACGGGTAAATGTGTCCTGCGTTTGCGTATACCAATTGCTGAGTAGCGGGAGTGTATCGGGCTAAGACCATCGTGATAAAGCAGTTGCTCCCCACTAAATCCTGTGAGAGGCTGCTGTTGAGATGGCGCATGACGGTGTTGGGAGCGGGCGGATTTTCCTGAGACAGTTCGCGTCGCAGTACTGAAATCGCACTCGCCATAAATAAGGCGGCAGGAACACCTTTACCAGAAACGTCACCGACGGCTAGCCAAAGTTCGCCTTGTGGATGGTGATAGACTTCAAAGAAATCTCCGCCAACTTCGCGGGCGGGATAGCAGCAGGCCTGAATTTTAACTCCTTCTACTTGAGGGAGGGTTTGACGGAGCAGGTTGCTTTGAATCTGTCGAGCTACGGCTAGCTCTGACCGCATCTGCTCAGTTTGTTCTTGAATCTGCTGGTAGAGCTTTGCCTGGGAGATGGCGAGGGCTGCCTGTTGGGAAACGCCTTCGATTAGCTCGATGTCTTCGGCAGACCAGAGGCGATCGCCCCCCCGATAAAGCACCAGGACGGCTAGAAAATCCTGCTGATAGCTCAGGGGAATAACCAGTTGGGCGTATGGTGCTGCTTCATCCTCGACCTGGGTTAGCTGAATCTGGCGAGTGGCGATCGCTCTGAGTGCGACTTCAGCGATCGCCTCCGGAAAATCTTTGTTTCCCTGACCTGAAGTGCCAGTCGAAGCTCTGGTGTAAGAAAAAGCTTCATCCGTGAGGCGGTAGTGAGTAGCCTCATCGACGCTTTCGACAGGGCGAAGAATGCAGGCATCGGCAGCAAAGGTTCGCCCAATCGTGTTGACGACCGTTTGCAGCATACTGCGGTAGTCTAAAGACTCTCGGATGGCGGTAGTGACTGCGTTAAACAGAGATTCTCGTCTCAGGGCACGCTGTAGCTCAGTGGTGCGCTGTTTGACGACTCGGTAGGTATCGGCAGCCTGCTGTACTACCTGCTTGAGTTCGTCAGGATTCCAGGGTTTGGTGATGTACTTGAAGACCTTACCTGTGTTGATTGCGCCTACCAGGTCTTCGACATCGGTGTAGCCTGTCAGCACAATCCGAATCGTATCGGGGAAACGCTCAACCGTGCGGCTAAGAAACTCGGTGCCGCTCATTTTGGGCATTCGCTGGTCGGAGATGATCACTGCCATCTCTCCTTCCTGGTCTAAAACTCTCAGGGCAGCCAGCGCACTTTCTGCTTTAAAGACCTCAAATTCGCGCCTAAAGGTTCGATAGAGCAAGTCGAGGTTGTCAGATTCATCATCTACAACCATCAGTTTTAGCTTGCTCCCGCCTGCTTGGATCATGCGGTTATTCACTCCCATCGTGTGACGCGAGAGACAACATCGGCAACTTTTCTAATGTTCTACGGATATTCGACAGTAGATGCCTCTGTTAGATGTTAATCACCACACAAATAAGTCAAGCGCTTTTTCGTGCTTGACCCAAACTGGAAGAGGTAAAAGATTAACCGACTAGCCCAGATCGAAGTGCCCGGACAGCAGCCTGGGTACGGTCGTCGGCGCAGAGCTTGTTGAGAATGTTGCGAACGTGGGTTTTGACTGTCCCTACGGTGATGTAAAGACGGTCGGCGATCGCCGCATTGCTACAGCCAGCCACAATCAACTCTAGCACTTCTAGCTCACGCTCAGTCAAAGGGTAGGTTTCTAAAATCTGGTTGTATTCTGGGGCGGCGGCGTTAATTGCGACGGTTGGCTCAACTTCAACCGCAGTGGGTTGAGGTTGACGAGCTTGAGATAGCACAATGCGGGCGATCGCCGGATCAATCCAGCTATTGCCCTCATGGGTCACTTGCAGCGCCTCAATTAGCTTGTCAAGACTGACATCCTTCATACAGTACGAATCTGCCCCTGCCGCAAACGCTGCCAAAACCACTTCCTCATTGTCATTGAGCGTCAAAATTAAAACCTTCGTTTTGGTTTCTTCTGAACTCGTCTGAAAGTCGCGAAAACGACGAGTTAACTCAACGCCATCCATATCTGGCAAGCCAATGTCCACGATGGCAACATCGGGCTTAGAAGACTGTAATAGCTCTAACCCTTCAGTCGCATTGGATGCTTCACCAACAACTTTCACGCCTTGCTGCTGCTGTAACGCAGTTCGCATTCCAACTCGCGTCAGGTCGTGATCTTCAATCAGGGCAACGTAAATTTCACTCATAATCCCATTTGTGCAGCTTTCTGCAACTTTATGACGATGGCAAAGTAAGGAGAGCAGTTGAAGATTGTATCTAGACTAGATGACGGTTAAGTCAACTATATCGACTATACCGATAAGTGAGCTAGCTTCATTAGTTCAAAGCTGCGAAGTGTAGCAGTCGGTAGCAGCTTGCCTGGAGGCATAGCCAACCTCGTGCCCTCAGGTTCAACTTAAACCGAGAGGAAACCTATGACTACCGAACTGGATGTACGGTTTAGCGACCTGTTGCTTTCAAGACAAGAACGTTATGAATCCTGCTTTTAATCAACAGATACCTGAGTCTAATCCTTCACCAGTAGAATCGCCTTCAGTTGAGGTGGAACAACTGAGGCTGCGCTTGCAGGCTTATGAAACTAGACAGCAACAGTTGCTTCAAGCCATCCCTCACGTCATCTGGCTAGCAGATGCTAACAAGCTGGTGGTTTGGGTGAACCAGCACTGGTGCAGCTACACTGGTTTAACAATGGCAGCATCGCTGAAGCAGGGCTTCCTCCAAGCGCTTCATCCCCAAGACCGCGATCGGTTTTTGAGTCTCTGGCAGCAGGCTGAAATTGCCGCAAACCAGTTCACCTTAATTTACCGTTTATTTCAGCCGAATGGTATATGTCAAAAATTTCTAGTTCAGCTTGTCCCTCTAGTTGTTGCAGGTCAAATTGAATCGTGGGGGGCAATTCATACTCACTTGCCTTTAGTCAATCGCCAGGACATGATTCAGTCGAGTGAAGAGTCCGTCGAGGTCGTGCAAAACTATGCAGCTTGGCAGGACGGATCAACCGTCGCTAATGTTGCAGAACCCACTTACCTCCCATTACAAGGGGCGATCGCCTCTCAACAAACTCATTTAATCGATACCTTAAAAGAGCGAGAAAATCGATTGGTTGCTCAGAATGAACTACTGCTCCAGCAAACCTCGAAGCTAGCAGAGCAAAACCAGCAAATTGAGCAACAGCAGCGGCAGCTTCAACAGAGCGCCCGTCTCAAGTCACAATTTCTGGCAACTATCTCACACGAGTTGCGAACCCCAATGAACGCAATTATTGGTTTTTCGCAACTGCTGCTGCGTCAGCGTCGCTATCTCAGTGATTCCTCTCAGGAGGATATGCTTCAGCGGATTTTAAGCAATGGCAGAAATTTGCTGTCGCTCATTAACAACATCTTGGATCTTTCTAATTTGGAAGCAGGCTGTCTAGCATTAAATCCAGAGCGTTTGGATTTGGCGCTTTTGATTCGTGCCACTGTTGAAGAGTTGCAGCCGCAAGCAGACCAAAAAGGGTTAACACTGCAAGTGCAATCCGAGCTGCAAACGCTCACGGTGTCGAACGATCGCGATCGGCTTCATCAGATTCTGATTACTCTTATTTCTAACGCAATTAAATTTACTGAGTCAGGTGGAGTGCGGGTCAACCTGGAGCAACTTCCGAGCGATCGCATTTGCGTCACCATTCAGGACACTGGGATCGGCATCAGCGAGTCTGACTTGACCCACATTTTTGAAAGATTTCGGCAGGCCGATCAAAGCCAGTCTCGCCGCTATTCGGGTGCAGGATTAGGACTGGCGATCGCAGATTGGCTAGTTCGGATCATGGAAGGCGACATCAGCGTCGAGAGTAGTCCTGGTCGTGGTTCAACTTTTCGGGTTGAGTTGCCCCGACGGGTGAGGTAAAGGAAAGGGATGAGGAAATGCATTCTTGCCCTGGACTCCATCCCCTAAACCCCTAGACCAGCAAACGCTCTAGGGCATAGATATCGGGGATACAAAGAATGTCGCGATCGCGCAAAATTAGCCCTTTGCGCTCTAGCTTGCTTAGTACACGAGTTACTGTCTCTCGTGCCAGACCGCTGAGGCTGCTCAGTTCTCGGTGAGGCAAGTTTGGAATTTCGATTCCCTGCTGTCCACGCTTTCCTTGCCCGTCTGCCAGAAATAGCAGAATGTCTGCCACCCGCGAGACGCTATCCGACTCTCGCAGCCGCAATCGCCGATTTACCTGACGCAGCCGCCTCGCCATTAGCTGAGCGAGTCGAATGCCTGCCTGCGGCTCCGAATTAATTAGCTGCACAAAATCCTGAGCAGGCATATTGCCAATTGCCGTCGGAGCCAGGGTAATTACGTCCGTCGAACGTGGCACCTCGTCTAAGGGGGCCATTTCACCAAAGACCTCACCCTTGCCTAAAATGTTGAGCGTGACTTCCTTGCCATCCAAATTGTAAGTCCGGATTTTTACCCATCCTTCCAGAATGAAATAGACTGAGCTACCCCAGTCATTTTCCAACAAGATTACCTGATTCGGCGGGTGGCTCCGAATAACAACGTGAGCAGTCGCCTTGTCTACAAGGGCTTCTGGCAAACCGTCGAAAAAAGGAGCAGATCGAATCAGCGAATCATTGCGGGATTCACGGGGGCTGTACCGGTCTTCCATGAAGCCATCATACTCAAACTCTGAGGTCAAATAAACGCTTGATTGGGAGGCGAGGGGCGCTGGCAACATCTTGCCGAGTAAACGAATGCCTAAAACAGGCATATTCCAGCGTTTAGTAACAGAGGACTCAACCAGAAACACAATCTAGACTGTGCTTACCAGCATACCCCTTACTCAGGCGTTAAAGCGATCGCCTTAGCAGCATACCGCTTCAGCAATAGCATCGTCCAGGTAAGCAGAACAGAATAGACGTAGCAGAAGCTACAATTCCCCGACCTTAACCTTGACAAGCTGCCCAGCTACCTCACAGCCATCATAACCCAGAGTCATCCTAAGACTGGAAGAAGCGTCAGGTGTTAGGGGGCTTCACCCCCTTACCTAAAAATTTGGGATGGCTAAGGTGAGTTAGAAGGGTAATGTCTCCGGAGGAGCCAGGTCTGTACCAGCGATCGCCCCTGCCCCACTCGCTCTCACTCCCGGAATTACATCCAACCGCTGTCGCCCTGTTTGAGCTAGCTCCTGAGACGAGTCAGCTTCAGGGTTAAACGCGCCATCTGGGAAAGGCTGCTGGGCCATCCAGGCCAGTCCTCCCACTGCTCCTGCCATCAGTGCTGCATATCCCACGTATAGATGAACAGGACGCAAACAGGGAGCCGTTTCGGTTGAAATTTGCCAGGATGGAACTACCGTCTTTGCAGAGTCAGGAGTTGGCAAAGTAGCTGCCATGCTTGCCCCATCTAGCTCCAGGACATCCCCTACACGACGAATGAAGCCCCGCACATAAACATCTTCAGGTAGCTGCTCAACCTGCCCATCTTCTAGCGCCTTGAGTTGGTGAATGGGTATCCAGGTGAGGCTATGGAGTTGGTTAAGGGAAAGAGACTTAGCCTGACGTGCGTGACGTAACTCTTGCCCAATTTGTCGCACTAACACCTCGCGGGGTGGGCTGGGCGGTTGAGTCGCCGCACCAGTATTGGGTTCAGTCTTTGCTAAGTTACCAGCACCGGAGCGCTTTAACTTTGAGCGGATTGCTGCCTTTGGTGAAACAGCCAGACCACTCGCTAGAGGCGTATCGGACTTTACAGATAGGTTCGGTTTTGCTTGAGGGATGCTGTCCTGAGCCGATGTTTGAGCATAGGAGACAATCTCTTGATTGCTCAATTGGTTGCTCAGTGAGCTGGCAGCAGTCTGCTGTAACTCCCCCTGATCGCTGTTTGGAGGTGCCTGGTACTGCTTAACAAGCTGACGGAGTGCTAAACGAATTGCTTCCCTACAAGCTGATTTGATGAGCGCTTGAGGTCCTTCGATCGCCTCTCCTAACGTTTTTTGTAAACTTGCCAGAGCGCGGCGGTAAGTTTCACTGTGATAAAGCTCGGCTTCGACCTGGCTGAAAATTGTCCTTAACTTCTCTTGTGAAAGCGCAATTCTCGTATTTCCGGCCCCTTCAAGGCAGTAGGTAGGTGTTAGTGCCACGATTCTCTTAATCTCCGTTGCTCAAATCAAACAGCGTATAAAGTCAGGCAACTTAGGCTGAGACGGAAGCACAACTCCAGACTCCCCCCTCAATCCTGTGAAATCTTCTTGACTAGCCAATTTCCAGGACTCCCAGGTTGTCGTATCACTTTTCCTACGGATTGGCATCAATTCCGGAATTAAAAACAAAAATCTGTGAACTTTGCCTAGAATAATCAAGTTTTCGCGACACAGCTTTGCTAGGGCAGTACGTATGACGGCAAAAAGGGGACGTATTACGCCCCCTCTCTATTCATTTCATTAGATCTAGTAATGCTTTGGGTAGAAGCGAGTTTAAATTGAAACGCTCTACCTTAATTTATACAGAACTGTCAGGAACCGGAATGAAGGAGGAGCGAAGCGTTTGGAAAACCTTTAGCTACGAAAATGCTCTTCCGGTCGATAGGCACTATGCCAGCAGCGCTCCAGGTGTCGAATGTTATGAGAGTACCAAAATCGTTGGGGGCGGAGGATTAAGGGGGTCTGGGCGTTAAACAGCGGCTGATTGAGATAGCTCCACAACGGGAAATGATTCCGATTAGGTTTGCGGTTCATAGCTAATGGATAGTGAGAAGAGAAAAGAGCGGATAAGTCTTCAAGGTCGCACTGGACAGTACGATTTAACGACCTCAGTATAATCGTGCCCAAATTCGACGTAGAACTTCTCAGAGTCAGAAGGCGTTATTCTGTCTGCCCTTGAGGGAATTCTACTCTGCTATTTGGGGTGGGGCACTGCAAACGAATCTGCGATCGCCCCTTCTAGTCTTACTGCGAGAGCCTGAGCAGAACGTGATTTTTAGATAGAAATATGAGTCCCTTCATTCAAAAATTACATTTCGACGGTCATCAATTCCTGACTCAACGAGCAATGGCTTTAACAAACAGTGATTGAGATTACTCTTGAACTGTGCCATCCGGTAAGATAGTTCGACTCAAATCTGCCCCTTCCAGGACAGTTTCTTCTAGATGAGCATCTTGTAAATTTGCGTCACTCAAGTTCGCTCTATCTAAAACTGCCTGCTGCAAATCGGCCCCGCTCAAATTAGCATTGCTGAGATTAACGCTACTCAGCTTGGCACGCAGCAGTTTTGCCCCCAGCAAATTAGCTTGAGTCAAGTTGGCACTGGAAAGATTTGCATCACTCAGGTCAGCCCGATTGAGTCGAGTACTGGTCAAATTTGCATCGCTGAGATTTGCTCCGCTAAGGTTAGCGTTGAGCAGTCTGGCGTTGTTTAGGTTGGCGCTGGTCAGGTTAGCCTGCTTCAGGTCAGCCCGACTCAGTTCAGAGCGGCTTAGCTCGGCTTGGCTCAGGTTGGCACTACTCAGGTTGGCGCTACTCAGGTCAACGCCAAGCAATACAGCGCTTTGCAAATTGGCTTCGCTCAGGTCAGCACTGCTTAAATCTGCCCGGTTCAGCCGAACTTCACTAAGGTTGGCATAGCAGAGCGTCGCACCACTGAGATAGGCGGCGAGTAGATTGGCGCTGCTTAAGTTGGCGTTGCTCAAATTTGCCTGATTTAAGTCAACGCCGCTGAGGTCTGCACCGCTCAAGTCGGTACTGTGCAGGTCAGCCTTGCTCAGATCTGCACCGCTGAGGTCTGAATTTTGCAGGTTGACCCCGCTGAGGTCAGCCCCAGCAAGCTTGTACTTGCTCAGGTCGCAACTGCTAAAGTCTAAAGTCACTTGGGGATTTTCTTGTCGCCACTGATTCCACTGGCTGACATCTTGTTTAAGTAGAGTAAGCTGTTCCTCATTTGCCATAGCAAGCGCTTCCTGAAACCTGACGCTGATTCTTACAGAGGCATGATAGCTAACTTCAGGGAGGGGGGGCTGTTTTTTAAGACTACGTGCAGATGGGGAGGTGGGGGAGGCGATGCGGCTGTTAGAACTGGGTCAAGCTTTTGGACAGGGAGACTTTTCGATCGCTTTTTACTCTGGGCTTAACTTCTGCGTTTGGTTTAACGAATTGGTCATCTTGTGTTAGAAATTGTGTCAGTTTGCGATCGCCACATCAAGCTAAAAGCTTAAGCCAGGATTGCAGTACCGAGGGGAGGGAGTTGTGAACCAGAAAAGTATCTTGCTGCTGGCTGGCGCATCAGTCGTGCTGCTAACTCCGCCTGCGATCGCTACTCAGCCGCCGGAAGTAATTCCCAGTCCAACTCCCGCAACTGAAGCCGATTTACAGCCACCGGAACCTGCTGTGGTAGAAGCGCGGGTTGCTCCACCAGAGCCGATTGTGGAGGCGATCGCCCCTGTTGCGGTTCCTACTGTCAGCCCTCCAGAACCTTTTGCCCCCGATTTCTCTGCGCCACCCCCTCCTATAGCGGAGGCGACTGCCCCGACACCCGAATACCTTGAGAAAAAGTCTGAGTCTGCTCCGGCTGGTGCTGAGGTGGGTTCCACTCCATTAGAACAGCAACCAGAACCAGTTGAAAACTTTGACCAACCCATTCCATCTGCTGTACCTGAAGCGTCTGGTCAGCCATCGGACGATCTGCCAGATGAACTGCCGATCGAAGCGTCAGATGCATCAGACGATGGGCTACCGGATGAGTTGCCACGGCGATCGCATAATTTGGAGAATACGCTGCCTAGTGATCTGCCACGGCGATCGCCCGACTTAGACCACGAGCAACCCAGCGAGTTGAATGAATCGAGCCACGAATTGCCAAACGCCTTAAATCAGGCTGAGCATGAATTGTCTGAGGATTCTCCTCATCTCTATGGAGAGCCTGAACCAGAGGCAGACCTGATCGAGCGATTGGCTCAGGATGATCTAGATCAGTTGTCACCAGATGAGTGGATTGACTTGCTCTGGTCAGAAGAGTCAGAAGCACATGACATTCCAAAAGAAAAGACTGCCGAGAATTTAGAAAATTCATTCACGAATTCCGCAGCAGTACCAGAACCGGTCCAGCAGGCAGAATTTTCTCAAACACAACTTGAAGCGATACAGCCCAACCTGCCAGAGGATGACCCTTTGGAGGCTGATCCCGGTCTACCCCAGCCTGATGAATCGCAGTCAGTCACACCAGTCGCCCCAGTCAGTGTGCCCTCAACCGGGGCTGATAGCCGTTCTGCTCCAGGCTTTGATCACGAGACTGAGATGGGTTCACTCAGATATCGGCTAGTGGTGGGCGATCGCCTCGTTTTCAACGTCAAGCCCTACCGCTTGAATTGGACAGCTAACGATCCAGACTCGATTCGCAAGCAGAAGTTAGTGCGATCGCTCGAATCCAATTCATCTCCCCAAACGGGTATCTATGCAGGAATTGGTTTTAATCTGCGAATATCTAACCGGGCGCAGTTCCAGTTTGCCTATGGGGATCAAAACGCTCATGATCCCAAGTTGAAAACCGTTTCATCTGTCCAGCTAGCGACGGAAACGTCCCTTCCGCTTCAAGCCGCAAGGCTAAACAAACCCGCTAAGACAGATAGCCCGACAGAGAAACCGGATTGGGTAGAGCGGATGGAAGGAGTGAATGAGAGTGATCCCGTTGAGCATCCCACAGCGGCGAGGATTGATCCTGGGGTAGAGCGAATAAAGCCAGTGGAGGACAATAATTTCGTTAGGGCGATCGCCCCTTCCAGCATTGCTCCCAAGCCATCTACCCACACGGTTGAGGCAATTCAGGTCACTCCTGTCAAAACGGAGAAGACCCGCCCTACAGATATCCCTGATAAACCCGTCTACAGTTTCAACGGCTCCTTTAAGTGGAGTATTGCCTCCACCGTTGTGCTGAATACCTGGGGCGGCTTAACTATTAATCCTTTGCCACCAAATTCTCCCATCCTTGCTCTAATTTATTTGGGTTTCCCCGATCCGCTTGATCAGGAAGGCGATCGGTTGATTTTTATGGTTAGTCAGCCAGTTCGTCCAGTAGGGGAGTAGGTGAGGATAAAGACGTACCTCCCTCCCTACTGCCTACCTTTCATCTTTCATCCCTCATCCTCCCTTATGCCATTACGCTAGGTGTCCTTCGGAAGGGGGAGAAGCGATCGCCCCCCTCTAAGCTGGAGATATATCGCAGTCGAACAGAGGATTAGGACAAGATTGGCTTGCCAACGCTGCTTCTAGCCAGAATTTCACTTCATCCTTCATCCCTCATCCTTCATCCCTCATCCTTTATCCCTTTGCTACATCACCCAACTTTTCTATGAGCGCCTCCACTTCCCGCAATCCGGTTTTGCTGATTCACGGCATTGACGATACGGCTATTCTCTTTAACCGCATGACCACCTACCTTCAGCAGCAGGGTTGGACGGTTCACAGCCTGGATTTGATCCCCAACAACGGCAGTGTCGGGTTAGATAGACTAGCTCATCAGGTTGCCCGCTACATCGAGCAGAACTTTGCGTCTGATCAGCCGATTGACCTAATTGGGTTTAGCATGGGCGGGATTGTCAGCCGCTACTATGTGCAGCGTTTAGGTGGAATTGATCGGGTACAGCGCTTCATCACGATTTCATCGCCCCACAACGGTACCTGGACGGCTTACTTTCGTCCTAACCTGGGCGGCAACCAAATGCAGCGAAACAGCGCTTTTTTATACGACTTGAATCAAGACGTGGCGGCGCTGGCACAAATCAACTTCACCTCAATCTGGACACCGATGGATCTGATGATTTTACCTGCCGTTAGCTCCAGACTGCCCGTTGGTCATGAAGTGATTCTCTCTATCCCCAGCCATCCCCAAATGGTGACAGATGCCCGATGTCTGAAAGCCGTCGCCGATGCGCTGTCAGAACCGCTGCGAGTGTTGCCTAGAGCGGATCTCCCACTTGGGCAAATGCTGCCTCTCCAAAAATAGCGCTGGGATGGCAGTAAAACTTAAACTCCAGCAGGTTATAAAACGGATCTTCCAGGAAAAAAGTGCAGTGTTCCAAAGGAGAATCAACAAATCTGCGCTTTGGCGGCTGATGAAATTTCAGCCCGTAACGCTGTGCCCTTTCTAATAGCGCTTGCCAATCTGCCTCAGCGGTAAACACCAGTCCGAAGTGTCTGGGATAAATTCCCTTTTGTGGCATGAGCGGTTCCTGTGTCATCTGCGCGACGATCTGGTGTCCGTAAAGGTTGAGAATGAGCGATCGCCCTCCTTCCCTTCCAGCCTCACACCCTAACCCATCCACATAAAACTCCCTCACCTGAGCCAAATTGCTCACCGGAAAAGCCAAATGAAATAAAGTCTGCTGCATCTGAACGCTAGGCTGGAGTACCTACTCTCGGTCAATCCAATATTGAGGCTTACGCTTGTGATGTGCTAAGGCTAAAATCCGAATTATAGCGGTAGCCATATTGATTAGGACATTTTGGCGGCGCGGCTCCGCCGCGCCGCCAAAATGTCCTTGTCCTAACCTAGCTGACTACAGCTATAAATCGTCATCAACAGTACGGTACAGGAGTGTATAGGGAAATTTAGGCAAAATCAGCCGACGAATAGATCCTTGAACCACCATACCTGTAGCGGGGTAACGTACAAGGAGGTTAATTGCACTTTCTACCTCTGCTAAGTACTCTAACCCAAGCCCCTGGCTTTGTTCCTCGTAATAACTTGCGGTATCAAGTAGTTCTTGCTCTGCCAATGGATGAAATACAACTTCCGTCATTGCAAAGACGCACGAACTCGTTGAAACACCTCTTTGGCAGGAATACCAGAAACTTGATTGATGTCCATTGCCTCATCACGCTTCTCAGCTTCTTCAGCCCAACTCGCCATAATCTCTTGATCTATTCCGCTATCTTCGCCCAATCGTTCAAGCAATCGCGCCAATAAGATCACCTGAGAATCTTTTGGAAGTGCAAGAACTTCGGCTTCAAGCTGTTCAAGAGTTATACAAATACCTAAACACTTTATTACAGTATAAAACTCCCTCGCCTGAGCCAAATTGCTCACCGGAAAAGCTAAGTGAAATAAAGCCTGCTGCATAACACCCTTATCTAAGTCCTATGTGAATTGACAGAAGAAAGTAGGTAGTCCTATTTCTTACAAGGACGGAGGACAATCAGATCTCCTAAAGGCATTGCAACGAGAGATTGCTAGTCTCAGGCTATTTTTCTTTGCCTTTTACAAAAAGGCTCCACTAATATGATCACCCTCTATCACTGAATTCAGACCTTCTGATTCAACACCAAACTTGAGTTGCGACTTTCTGGACTAGATCATGAACTAATCTGGCGCTCTATAGTTTACTTGTACTACTCTATGAACATCCAAACAGTACAGGTGAACTAATGAAAACCAGTTATTCTCCTAATGATCAGGCTCCTAAGTCTAATGGTGAAGGTTTCCAAATGCTTTTTTCGGAGAGAGCATTTATTGCTTTGTTGAAGGCAATCATATTCCTAATCTTGTTCGCTACTCAAGGACAGCCTGTGGTTGATACAGTGGAAACGCAAATTCCACGTCTGCCCGAATCCCAACAGAACTATTTGCCTTAAACTATTTGCCTTAAATTAAGGAAAACGACAATGCCACGAGACAAGAAGAATGGAAATTATGGTCGCCCGCCACGCTGGGAAGATTTATCTCTTTCTAGACCGCGCTTTCCACTAGACATCGTTGCTGAAATTGACAGAATTCGAGACCACTTCTCTAGTCCTGAAGATGCTCAACAGTACATATTGGATTGTCTAAATCGCAAAATTAAAACGCAATGCCTAAAGCTTTACGATTGCAGAGTTTCAGCTACTCCCGATATCACTGCTACAAGCGACAATGCCAGCTATGAAAAGCGAGAAATACCTCTATCATTTCTTAAGAAACCTGAAAAATCCTTTTTAGTTCGAGTTGCAGGCGATTCAATGCAGGATGCAGGAATAAGCAATGGAGCTTATCTCATAGCAGAGGAAAGAAATCCATTATTTGAAAGGACTGAAAATGGTGAGATTGTGATTGCAGTAGTAGATGATCAGCTACTTGTAAAACGTTATCGAGATTGGCAGCGCGGACGAGAGTTGATTTCTGAGAATCGAAGAAAGAATTATCCGCCAATTATTATCTCGTCAGATTCTTCACAACAACATTCTATCTACATCATTGGAGTTTTCAAACGTGTTATAGATGAGTCACTAATTTCACTGATTAATACAAACTAACGTAAGTAATGTAATCGTGTTGCAAAAACAGGTCGATGGTATGGTGAGAAAGCACAAGCTTTTACAGATAGCTTTTCCATGTCCAAAGTTGACTGCCTCAGCTTCGCCAATTTTGCTTCCACATTCCTCAGAGTAATATCGCTCATCTCCCGATAACATGGCTATTGAGTACTTCAGCCTATGGTAGCTTTTCGTAAAAATTCGATAGCAAGCTCCTAAAATCATCCTCAACGCCATGCCCTTCTCCCTCAATATGCTTACCCCCTGGCTCATTGGCATTGGACTGAACACAGTTTTGCTGGCGATCGCCTATCTCGCTCCCAAGAAACTACTAACTCCGGCAGGCTACATCCACGCCTGGATTTTGGGAGTCATGCTTTGGGGAACGTTGGGCTGGCAGGGTTACGCGGTGATGATGTTCTACTTCCTGGTTGGCTCAGCCGTGACGCGCATCGGCATGGCAAAAAAAGCAGCGGCGGGCATTGCCGAAAAGCGATCGGGGGCACGCGGACCAGAGAACGTATGGGGATCTGCCCTAACGGGTACGATTTGCGCCTTGGGTGCCTATGCCCTCAGCTTTAATCAATCGGCTGAAGTGCAGACAGCAATTCCTTTGCTGCTGTTGGGGTATGTTGCTAGTCTCAGCACCAAGCTTTCGGACACGTCTGCCAGTGAGGTTGGCAAAGCCTATGGCAAGCATACTTTTCTGATCACGACGCTCAAACCCGTGCCGCCCGGAACCGAGGGAGCCGTCAGCCTGGAAGGAACGCTGGCAGGTGTAGTGGCTTCGGTGGCGATCGCCCTCATCGGTTGGGCAGTCAATCTGATCAATCCGCTGGGTATCTTGCTGTGCGTGATCGCTGCCTTCATCGCCACCAATTTAGAAAGTGTGATCGGTGCTACGCTGCAATCTAAGTTTGACTGGCTAACCAATGAAGTTGTGAATATTTTGAATACTTTAATTGGGGCGATCGCTGCTATTCTGCTAGCTTTGGGGGTTGGGGCGATCGCTCAATAAACGATTTCCTTCCACCTGATCTTAGGATGTACTGCTAAAAAAATAATTTCTCAGGACTTACGCATTTGAAACCTGAAACCTTGATCCCCCCTAGCCCCCCTTGAAAAAGGGGGAACTCCGGAAGCCCCCTTTTCAAGGGGGTTGGGGGATCTGGCTGCGTAAGTCCTGTTTCTGTTACACTGCTCTATCCTGATTCTTTTCATTAAATTAACAGATCAATTCCTATGACTCACACTGAGGAATCTCTATGCAGCGCGATCGCGTCAGAGCGCCAGAGTTACCTCAAGACTATCCCTGGTTGAATAGCGATCGCCCCCTCTCGCTCAAGTCATTGCGGGGCAGAGTGGTCATCCTGGATTTCTGGACATATTGCTGCATCAACTGTCTGCACGTTCTGCCCAATTTAAAGTATCTGGAGCAAAAATACAAGGACTGTCTCACTGTTGTCGGCGTTCACTCCGCCAAATTTGATCACGAAAAAGCAGTGGAGAATGTGCGGCAGGCAATCTTGCGCTACGACATTGAGCATCCGGTGCTGTTAGATCAGGATTTCAACGTTTGGCAGCAGTATGCAGTCCGAGCCTGGCCCACGCTGATGGTCATCGACCCAACTGGATATGTCGTTGGCTCCGTTTCAGGGGAAGGACATCGGCAGGCACTCGATCGCCTGATTGAGCAAATGATCCACGAGCATCGGCAAAAAGGGACGATTAATTTTGAGCAGTTTAGCCTGGTGTTGGAGAAGGAGCGATCGCCCCTCACTAGCCCGCTTGCCTTCCCTGGAAAGGTTCTGGCAGATGCAGCCAGCGATACCCTCTTCATCGCCGATTCTGGACATCACCGCCTTGTCGTCACCAGCCTGAACGGAGCCATCAAACACACGATTGGCACGGGAACAGCCGGACTGCAAGACGGCAACTTTGACGAAGCTCAGTTTGCCTCACCGCAAGGCATAGCGTGGGATGTAGAAACTCAAATTCTCTACGTCGCCGATACCGAAAATCACGCCATTCGCCAGGTTGACTTCCGACAGCAGACCGTCCGCACCCTTGCCGGAACCGGAGAGCAAAGCCGCAATATCCGTCCTCATGCTGGCATGGCGCTAGATACTGCCCTGAATTCTCCCTGGGATTTAGTCAGGCTAGGCAACCATCTGTTTGTTGCAATGGCAGGGTCACATCAGATCTGGCAGATGAATCTAGAAAGCGGCATCGTCAGCACCTACGCAGGCACAGGAGCCGAATCTTGCCTGGATGGTCTCGTCACCGAAGCCGTCTTTGCCCAACCCAGCGGCATTACCACCGATGGACAGGAACTTTATGTAGCGGATAGTGAATCTAGCTCCATTCGGGCGATCGCCCTAGCTGAAATGCCCAAAGTGCGAACCGTCTGCGGCAGTGGAGAACTGTTTGGCTTTGGCGATGTCGATGGGCAAGGCACAGAAGCCAGACTGCAACACTGTTTAGGCGTTGAATCTGGAACCGACGGGCAGCTTTGGGTCGCAGACACCTACAATCACAAAATTAAGCAAGTTAATCTAAAAACTGGAGTTTGCAGAACTGTTTTAGGGAATGGAAAGGCTGGATTGAGGGATGGAGGGGCGATCTCAGAGAGATACCCGCAAGGGGTCGCCACCCAATTCTCAGAACCATCAGGGCTAAGCCTTGCCGGAAACTCCCTGTACATTGCCGATACTAACAACCACACCATCCGCCGCGTTGCCCTGGATACGCTGACCGTAAGTACCTTATCCTTTGCGGGACTGTGTGCGCCCAACGTTTGCTTTCCAAATCAAGATTGAGAGTCACCACGAGCAACTTGCGGAGGAACAACTTTTCAGAACTCAATTGCCCTCTGTTGTGCCAACTTTGGCAGCACATTCAAATATTTTTCTAAATCATGAGATTTGCCAACGAAAGAGGTTACATCAAGGTTATTAATTTTGGAATGGACTTTCTCAATCGGTTTCAAGCCACATGGGTTAAGTCCTAATGAGTCCCACCACAGATAATAAACTGCTCCTCGCCAATCCGCTTCACGTAAGTTCTTAATCCAATGCTGATGATGATAGGGTTCGCAATTCTCCTCAGTACAATATCCTGTCATAAAAACAATTGCTTCTTCTAAGCCACAAGAAGGCTCGATTTGACGGAGCCAAGGATTGTCCATACTGGTTCATTCTGTTCTTTCAATTCCTTGCTAGTATGCCCCTCAAACCTCAACCTTGTGCAATCAAATCTTTATTGACGATCTTGATATTGCAGCCAGTTGAACAGATCCTATAAAGGGATCAAAGTCAGCTATAAATGCGCTGCCGAACGCAGGTTGCTTGATAAGTACTCTCCAAATCAATCGGCAAACATAATCCTCCTTTGAGGTAGAGCGGTAAAGTCGGTAAACTCGTGCCGATTGTCAATGCCTCTTGCCAGAGTGCTGTGATGTACCCCATAAACTGGACAAAGCAATAAGAGAGACCCGCC
>Ga0224723_1000469_pt1 | contig 27540 bp, 21 predicted proteins | sample Balambano_FR2_Me_FD_161647 | JGI IMG/M metagenome (GOLD analysis project Ga0224723, IMG submission 161647) | Freshwater sediment microbial communities from Lake Towuti, South Sulawesi, Indonesia - Balambano_FR2_MetaG | ecosystem: Environmental > Aquatic > Freshwater > Lake > Sediment | place... | reverse complement strand
TCATCGTACTTTGAGCGGGCGATGTCCTGGGCCAGCGCCAGTGTGCTTACGGCTTCGCCATAGCGGTCGGTAAGCTCGTACAACTCGGCCATATGGTTCAGAATGTTGAGATGGTCTTTATGCCAGGCTTTTATCTCCTTTCCGACTACATCTTGATAACTCTCCTTATAAATTTTTGACGCCTCATTAATATTATTCGTAAAGTCAACATAGTAATTGGCCAATTGAATGCGCGCCAAATGTGTTTCAGGCGCTTCGGGGCCCATCAGATCCGCCTTGATGTCGATGATGCTTTTGAGATAACCTTCAGTGTTGACGTATTTCTTTTGTTGAATCGACAGGTCGTAAAGAAAAGAATAGATACGGGTGGTGATGATGTTGTTTTTAGGCAGGCCCTTGGCCGTGCTAAGCAGGTTTACTGCATCGTTCTCGAGATTGCGGGTGTTATCGCGACTTAGTTTCGAGTCGAACTCCACCGCCTTCAGCCTTGGGAAATAAATACTGGTGGACTTGAAGTTCTTGTTGATGGTACGCTCGTATTCAAACTTCAGGTTGTTGTATTTGGCTTTGCTTTCCTCCTTTAGGAGCACAGCCAGCTGTGCCTCATACAGCTGCGTGGCAAAATAGTGCGAGCTTTTGTGGCTGCTTTTCAGGTAGCCCAGCAAGCGGTCAAAGTCCATCTCATCGGGTAGCACTTCATTGCCATTTTCGATGAGCAGGTTGGCATTGTGATATTGGTTTTGCACATACTCTAGTGAAAACCTGTCGAGGTTTTTGCGCAGCCAGGTACCTGCAAAAATGTACACCGAGTCGGCACTGTTGAAATTTCCCTGGCGGCCGTAGGCGTAGCCCAGTTGGGTAAGGATGCGGCCATACTCGGCAAACCGCGCCTTGTATTCTTCTTCGGGCAACCTGCGGCTTTTCAGTGCACCCTTCTCGTCCACAAACGACTCCTGCTTGAGCGCGCGACCCGCAAAAAACCTGGCGTTGCGGGTTAGCAATTCGATGGCGGCCTGGTAGTACCCCTGCCCTGCCAGCGCTTCGCCCTGGGCCGCTTCCCAGCGCGCCTGTATCAGGTCGGTCATGAACTTGCCTTTGTCGAGGCTCTGTTGGGCAGCAACCAGTGTTTCGCGTGCTTTACGGTAATCGCCATTTTGGTTATACAGCCGGGCAGCTTCGATCAGCAATAAGCCGTGTTGAACGGTATTTTCCTGCATGGCCGCACTATTGTTGATGGCCGTTTGCACGTTGCTCTCAAAATCCAGCACCAGGCCCGAGGCCAGGTTATACTTGCTGAGCAGCAAAAAGTACGTGGGCGTGTACACATTTTGGTTCCCCAGCTTTTTCGTTACCTTTTTTTTGAATTTCGACAGGTGTTTGTAGGCTTTGCCGTAGTCGCCAGTGGTGTATGAGGCTTCGGCCTTGTTCAGCATTTTATCGTACTTGCCCTGGCCGAAAGCGCCCGATGTGAGGATCATGCAGGTGCAGAACAGGAAACTCTTTATCAACCCGATTCTTTTCATAACGTGCACATTTTTGGAGCAACGAAAATAGCGATTCGCGCGCGCAACGCCAACCTTCTATCCTTAACGCTTCGGTGCTACTGCAATGTCCAATCTTCTCATTTGATCTGTTTAATTCGCTTGAAATGGCTCGTGTTGTTGGTCACCGTGATCAATTGATGCGCGACTGAAGTCACATTGACTATTAATTGACTATTAAGTTTTGACACGGCCGACATCGCAAGCGTTGCCCTACCTCATCCCAGAAGTTTTCTCAAAATAGTGGTGGCCGCAGTAGTTACCGGTGTGCCAGGCCCAAAAACATCGGTAACCCCGTGGCTGAGCAAAAACGCATAGTCTTGCTGGGGTATCACCCCTCCGGCCACTACCAATATGTCGCCTCGCTTGTAAGCCTGTAAAGCGGCCACGAGCGCAGGCACCAGCGTTTTATGGCCGGCAGCCAGGCTTGAGATGCCCACTACGTGCACATCATTTTCTACGGCCTGCCGCGCCACCTCCTCGGGCGTTTGAAACAACGGCCCGATGTCGACATCAAAGCCCAGGTCGGCAAAGCCGGTGGCGATGATTTTCGCACCCCGGTCGTGACCATCCTGCCCCATTTTCGCCACCAGTATGCGCGGCCTGCGCCCTTCTTCGCGGGCAAACGCATCCGACAGGGCGCGTACTTTCTCAATTTCAGTTTTATCTATCATCTCGCCCGAATACACACCCGACACGGCACGTATGGTAGCCTGGTATCGGCCAAATGCCTTCTCCATGGCTTCCGAAATTTCACCCAACGTGGCCCTGTGGCGGGCTGCTTCTACCGCCAGTTGAAGCAAGTTGCCGCTGCCGCTCCTGGCGGCCTCTGTGATGCGCTGCAACGCTTCAGCAACGGCCTGCGCGTTGCGGGTGGCACGCAACTGTTGCAGTTGTTCAACTTGTGCCTGCCGTACGGCCGTGTTGTCAACTTCCAGTATGTCGAAGTCGGGCTTGTCATCGGTGGTAAACCGGTTTACACCCACGATAATGTCTTTACCTGAATCGATGCGCGCCTGCTTGGCGGCTGCGGCCTCTTCGATTCGCATTTTCGGTATACCGCTCTCGATGGCTTTGGTCATGCCGCCAAGAGCCTCCACTTCTTCGATCAGCGTCCAGGCGCGTTGGGCTAGTTCGTTTGTCAGACACTCTAAATAGTACGAGCCGCCCAGCGGATCAACCACCTCGGTAACGCCCGATTCCTTTTGCAAAAATAGCTGCGTGTTGCGCGCGATGCGTGCCGAAAAATCGGTGGGCAGCGCGATGGCTTCATCCAGCGAGTTGGTGTGCAGCGACTGTGTGCCGCCCAGCACCGCGGCCAGTGCCTCAATGGTGGTGCGCGTAACGTTATTGTAGGGATCCTGTTCAGTCAGGCTCCACCCCGAAGTTTGGCAATGTGTGCGAAGCGCCATCGACTTAGGCTGTAAGGGGCTGAACTGGTTGACGAGTTTCGCCCACAGCAATCGCCCCGCGCGCATCTTGGCAACTTCCATAAAAAAATTCATGCCTATGCCCCAGAAGAAAGACAGGCGGGGCGCGAAGTCGTCAATCGCGATGCCGGCCTTCAGGCCCGCGCGAATATACTCCAGCCCATCGGCCAGCGTGTAGGCCAACTCGATGTGAGCAGGTGCGCCCGCCTCATGCATGTGGTAGCCGCTGATGCTGATGCTATTGAATCTGGGCATGTGGCGCGAGCAGTAGGCAAAAATATCGGCAACAATTCGCATGGAAGGGCCGGGCGGATAAATATAGGTGTTGCGCACCATGAACTCCTTCAGAATGTCATTCTGAATGGTGCCGCTCAGTTGCTCCGGCTTCACGCCCTGCTCTTCGGCCGCTACGATGTAAAAAGCCATAATGGGGATAACCGCCCCGTTCATCGTCATCGATACCGACATATCGTTAAGCGGTATCTGATCGAAGAGTGCTTTCATGTCGAGCACTGAATCGATGGCCACACCAGCCTTGCCTACATCGCCTGCCACGCGCGGATGATCGGAGTCATAGCCGCGGTGTGTTGCCAGGTCGAACGCCACGGATAGCCCCTTTTGGCCGGCAGCGAGATTTTTTCGGTAAAAGGCGTTCGACTCTTTAGCTGTTGAAAACCCTGCGTACTGGCGCACTGTCCACGGGCGCACCGTATACATCGTGGCATAAGGCCCGCGCAGGAAGGGCGCAACGCCTGCCGAAAAGTTTTTGAAATCATCGGGCACGTCTGCGGCCGTATATCGCGTCTTGATATCTATCCGTTCGGGCGATACCCAGGCAGGAAAGTGGTTGGTGGGGCTTGAGGCCGCTCGCCCTTCGGCTAAACCAAGTTGCTGCCGGCAGTGGCGCATCAGTTGCTGTACCAGGTCGTTTATATAATAAGCGCCTGCAGTCGCATCTGCAACTTTGGCCATATGTGCTTCTTCGCGCAATATGCTGCTTACGTTGCGTGCCACGCGCACCATCATGGTGTTGGTATCATCTTCAGGTAAAAGTGTGATGGCCTCAGCACCGCCCAGCACGGCAGCCAGCCCAGCAGAGGTTGATTTGATAAGATTGCCATGCGGATCGTAGGCAGTACCTGCCCATTCAGGCGAGTAGGCATGAAGAAAAGGGTCGTGGTCAACCTGGTTTTGCTGTAACGCCTCGCGCCACAAAAAGCGAATCGCTTTTAACCGTGCGATGTCGAGAAAAAAGTCGGTACCAAGTTCTACTGAAAAGAAAATCTTTGCGGCTATGTTGTTCGCTGGCTGCGCCAGCAATTGGAGACCTTGCTGCAAGGCCCGCACCAGTGCATCGCTCGACTCGGCCGTCAGTGGTACATCGATGCCGTAAGGTCGAAAGCCCACCGGCAAATCACGAGCGGATACTGTGGCATTATGCAGTATGCCGCCATTTACTGTTGTGTTCAAAAAAAAATCAGCGAGCGGAGTAGCGAAAGAATCCGCCACCACACCTCTGAAAAAAATATAGCAGTAGGGCAATTCAATACCTTTTAACAACTGCTGCAGGTCGATATTATTTTTCTGTAACTTGAATAACACCCCCTCAGCGCCCTGGGCCAGGTGTTCTAGTGCCAATGTATTGGCTTTGTGTTCATCTGCTACCACAACCTGGGGTGCGTTTATCCAGCCGCGCGCACCCATGAAGGGCACAGGGCCGAGGGGAAGCTGCGGCAGTTCGGCATCAGCAGGCGCATGATAGTATGGACGAACGTGCAGCGAGCCTTTCTGGCGCGCCAGGGCCCGCTCGGGGTCGCGCCCTTGTAATTCGTGCCGTGCGGCTGCCAGCCACGTGTTGTACGAGGCGGCTGAAAATTCTGACCACAATAATTTTTTTGTGCCCATAGGTGGTTAAAAAGCCGATTCCAAGATGAATGTTAGTTTACATTAAAACAATTTTTTTGAATTGTGCGGGCAATTTTATAACGGGAAAAAATTCAGCAAAGTCAAGGGGTAAAATGATTTTTTGTGTTTTGATTTTTTCACACTTTTGTCCCCCTTGCTGCCGCAGGGGTTCTTTTTCTACGATAATTTTCTTTTTGCCGAAATGGAAGTGGATTGCAGCACCGTATGGAATGATTGTCTTGAATTAATAAAGCAAGAAGTAGATCCTCAAAATTTCAGTACCTGGTTCAAGCCTATTGTGCCCTTGCGTACTGAAGGCGATGTACTAACCATACAAGTGCCCTCGCAATTCTTTTACGAGTGGCTGGAGGAGCACTACGTACCGGTATTAAAAAAAGCACTCGTTACCGTATTGGGGCCCGGTGGCCGCCTGGAGTATTCGGTTATTGTAGACAGCGGCAACCATCGCAATCCGCCTCTCATGGTGAGCTATCCCAACGGCTCAGGCAACAAACGCCATAGCGCACAGCCAGTGAATGGCAACGGGACACTCCCGGAAGACTACTCGCCTTTCAGCTTCAAAGCGCTTAACCCGCAAACGGTAAACTCACGCTTAAATCCTAACTACAGTTTTGAAAACTTTATTGAAGGCGATTGCAACCGGCTGGCGCGCTCGGCAGGCGTGGCCGTGGCGAAGAAACCCGGTGTTACTTCATTTAACCCGCTGATGTTATATGGGGGCGTGGGCGTGGGTAAAACACATCTGGTGCAGGCCATCGGCAACGAAATCAGGAAAAAGCTGCCCGACAAAATTGTGCTGTATGTCGACCAGAACGACTTCACCAGCCAGTTCTTAAATGCGCTCCAAAATCATAAAATACAAGAGTTCCAGAATTATTACCTGCAGGTTGATTTGCTGATTCTGGATGATGTGCAGTTTCTGGCCGAGCGGGAGAAAACGCAAGAAATGTTCTTCCACATTTTCAACCAGTTGCACCAATCGGGCAGGCAGATTATTATGACGAGCGACCGCCCTCCGCGCGATCTGAAAGGCTTTCAGGAACGCCTGCTCTCCCGGTTTAAGTGGGGCCTCACGGCCGACATTCAGGAACCTGACTTTGAGACCAAGTTGGCCATCATTCACACCAAAATGGAGTCGGACGGCATCGATATACCGCGCGATGTGGCCGAGTACCTGGCCTACAGCGTGGATACCAACCTGCGAGATATGGAAGGCGTTCTCAACTCCCTCATCTTTCACGCCACGCTGCTGAAAAAAGAGATCGACCTGGAACTGGCTAAAGAAGTGCTGAAGAACATTGTGAAAGAAATACAAGCCGATGTAAGTGTGGATTACATCCAAAAAACGGTGGCCGACTACTTTAAAGTGGAGTTAGATGCCATGAAGGGCAAAATGAAGAAACGCGAAATTGTGATTCCTCGCCAGGTGGCTATGTACTTTTGCAAGCGTTACACACAGCTTACGCTGGCGCTGATTGGAGAAAACTTTGGCGGCCGTGATCACAGCACGGTCATCCACGCCCTGGAATCGGTTGAAGACATGATGAAAACCGATCCCAACTTTAAAAACTCAGTAGAAGAACTTACCAAGAAGCTGAAGATGCGCATGAGCGGTTCGGTGTAGCCCTTCCGCCAATTCACAGGCGTCTATCCAACTCGCTTCTTGTTTATTGCATGTAAAACTCCAGGGGCAACTGTTCTTTCGAGCTCGTGATGCCATACAAAAAAACCCTGCCCTTGTAGCGATGAAAGAAATCGATCACCTCCTGCGGTTGCTTTACGCGCTGCCGGTTGATCTGCACAATGGTGTAGTTTTCGGGCAACCCTATCTTTTTGAAAATGCCTTCTTTAATTTTAAATACTTTCACGCCATAGTCCACCGCCTCCAGGCTGGCACCCAGGGCTCCATCGCTATAAATTTTGCGCTTCACCAGGGCAGGTTCTCCAAATTTGTTCAGTAGCGTAACCGTGGCAGTTGCTGTTTTACCATCGCGCTGATAGGTGAGCGTTATTTTATCGCCCGGGTAACGGTAGCTCAGCTCTTCCTCAAAAGCGCTCTCGCTGTTAATGTCTACATTATTAATGCGTGTGATGATGTCGCCCTCGCGCAAGCCGGCATTTCTGGCGGCCCCTTCCCTGTCCACCGATTCAATGAGTACCCCAAAATAGTTTTTCACGCTCGTATCAAGTCCGTTTTTCTTCGCATTGGCATAATCATAGTCTACCACGTTGGCGCCCAGCAATGCCTTTTGCGCGACACCGTGTTTGATCAAGTCGTCTACCACTTTGCGCGCAATGTCTACCGGCACGGCAAACGCATAACCTGTGTAAGAACCGGTGCGCGAGAGTATCGCGGTGTTGATGCCCACCAGTTCGCCATTCTTGTTTACCAGCGCACCACCCGAATTGCCGGGGTTAATGGCGGCATCCGTTTGGATGAATGACTCGATCGGAAACTTATCCTCCACCACATTGATGCGCCTGCCTTTGGCGCTCACAATGCCTGCCGTAACCGTTGAGGACAGGGAAAACGGATTTCCCACGGCTATTACCCACTCGCCCACAGCCAGCGTTCGCGCATTACCCAGCGTAATGGCCGGCAGATTGGTTTCGTTAATTTTTAATACCGCCAGATCAGCCGAAGGATCGGTGCCGATCAGCTCTGCCTCGTACATGTTCTTATTATACAGCACTTGTATACGCTCTGCCGCCTCAATCACGTGGTTGTTGGTAACGATGTACCCGTCTGAAGAAAAAATAACCCCCGAACCCGAACTTACCTGCGTTTGCTGACCACCGCCTCCGAAGAGTAAATCCCAATACGAGTACGTTATGCCGCTGCGCGAAATACTGTTGATGTACACCACGCTGGGTGTTGCCTTGGCTGCCGCTTCGCTAAAATCAATTTTCTCGATAGGCACAGTGGCCGGCACCGAACTACCGGTTGTGGTGGCAGGCATGGCAGGCGCATAGTTACTCACGGTTGCCGCATTGGGCTGCAGTTGTTGCCTCCGGCTTTTCTCGGTCTGGTACGCATAAAAAGAGTACGCACCGGCCAAGCCGGCAATAAACGCAATGATGATGGTTTGGAGGATACGCATATTGAGTAGTTGCTGTAATCTTAACGTGCCCCGGGGCGCGGATGTTTTATCATCAGCACGTGCCGCCCGGGGGCAACAAATATCATCCCAACTCAGAAAAGAGGAAACTTTGACAAGGAAAATAAAGCCAGAGATGGTGGGTAAACACTTATTTTTGCCCGCTATGGGAATCCGATCTTTTTTGGCCAAGCCAGCCGCAGCCCTGGTGCACCGGCAAACCATGGCCTGGGCACTACAGCCTGGCAAGACACAGCAACAGGTTTTTCAACGACTTATCGGCAAAGCAAAAAATACGCGCTTCGGTAAAGATCATGACTTTGCCAACATCAAAACATACACCGACTTCAAAAAGCAGGTGCCAGTGCGCGACTACGAAGCACTGCGCCATTACGTAGAGCAGGTGCTGAAAGGACATGAAAATATTTTGTGGCCCGGCAAGCCCGCTTATTTTGCTAAAACTTCGGGCACCACTTCGGGCACCAAATACATTCCCATCTCTCATGATTCGAAATTCACCCACTTTGCCAGCGCCCGCAATGCCTCGCTGGCTTATGTGCATGAAACCGGCAACAGTGCTTTTCTGGATGGCAACCTCATTTTCCTCTCGGGAAGCCCTGAACTGGAGGAGGTGGCCGGCATCAAAACAGGAAGGCTGTCGGGCATCTCTAACCACCTGATACCCGCCTACCTGCGTACCAACCAGAAACCCAGCTACGCCACCAACTGCATTGACGACTGGGAGGCCAAGCTGGATAAAATTGTAGACGAAACCCTTCACGCCCGCATGACGATGATCTCGGGCATACCACCCTGGGCGCAGATGTATTTCGACCGGCTGGTGGCGCGAACCGGAAAAAAAGTAAAAGATATTTTTCCCGACTTCTCCCTCTTTATTTACGGAGGCGTAAACTTCGAGCCCTATCGCGCCAAACTTTTCGACACCATCGGCAAGGCCGTTGACTCGATTGAAACTTACCCGGCTTCGGAGGGCTTTATCGCCTACCAAGACAAACAACATGAGCCCGGTCTGCTCCTGCTGCTCAACAATGGTATGTTTTTCGAGTTTATACCGGCCGAGGAGTATTTCAACGATAACCCGCAAAGGTTGGGCATTGACGAAGTGGACCTGGGCAAAAACTATGCGCTCATCATTAACAGCAACGCAGGGCTGTGGGGATACTCCATTGGCGACACGATAAAATTTGTATCGAAAAATCCGTATCGGCTCATCGTTACCGGTCGCATCAAACACTTCATCTCCGCTTTTGGCGAGCATGTGATTGGCGAGGAAGTGGAAAAAGCGCTGAAAGCAGCCATGCTGCAGCACCCCGAAACCGAGGTGGTGGAGTTTACCGTGGCTCCGCAGGTTACCCCGGCCGAAGGCCTGCCCCACCACGAGTGGCTCATTGAATTTGCCAGCACCCCCAAAGACATGGAAGCCTTTCGACTGACACTGGATGAAAAAATGCGGCAACTGAATGTGTACTATGACGACCTCATTGCAGGCAACATTTTACGCCCGCTAAAGATCAGCTCGCTGAAGCGGAATTCATTTATCGACTACATGAAAGCCCAGGGCAAGCTCGGAGGTCAAAACAAAGTGCCGCGGTTGAGTAATGACCGCAAGATTGCTGACGAATTAGGTAAGTTTACGCGCTGAACATTCATTACTTCCCTGCTCTAACCGGTACCGCTAAAAACCTGAATGACCTCATCCAAAAAAAACCTCGCCATCCTCGGCTCCACCGGATCTATTGGAACACAAGCCCTTGACGTAGTGGCCCAACATCCCGATTATTTTGAAGTGGAATTGTTAACCGCCCAAAACAATGCGGATCTGCTTATTGAACAGGCAAGGCAATTTCAACCCAATGCCGTGGTTATTGCCAACGATGCCCTATATGAAAGCGTAAAGGGGGCGCTGGCCAATACCCACATAAAAGTTTTTGCCGGACAAAATGCCCTGGCTTCAGCTGTTCAGATGGATTCGATCGACCTGGTGCTTACCGCACTGGTGGGCTACTCCGGCTTGTTGCCTACCATCAAGGCTATTGAAGCAGGAAAAAATATCGCGTTAGCAAATAAAGAAACCCTGGTGGTGGCCGGAGAACTCATTACCCAACTGGCAGCGAAAAAAGGCGTGAACATCTACCCCGTAGATTCGGAACACTCGGCCATCTTTCAATGCCTGGCCGGAGAGTTTCACAACAAGATTGAGAAAATTGTGCTCACCGCTTCGGGGGGGCCCTTTCGCGGTAAAAAAAGAGGCGAGTTGGAAACCGTGACGAAAGCGCAGGCGCTGAAGCACCCCAACTGGACCATGGGCGCCAAAGTAACGATCGATTCTGCGACACTTATGAATAAGGGCCTGGAGGTAATTGAGGCCAAGTGGCTGTTCGGCCTCACCACAGCACAGGTGGAGGTAATTGTGCACCCACAGTCCATCATCCACTCGCTGGTGCAGTTTACCGATGGTTCCATCAAAGCGCAGATGGGCTTGCCCGATATGCGCCTGCCGATCCAGTACGCGCTGGGTTATCCCAACCGTTTGGCCAGCAACTTTCCGCGTTTCGACTTTGCCCAGTACCCGGCCCTCACTTTCGAAAAACCCGATACCGAAACTTTTCGTAATCTTGCGCTGGCGTTTGCGGCCTTGAGCCGTGGTGGCAACGCGCCATGCGTGCTAAACGCAGCCAACGAAGTTGCTGTGGCTGCTTTTCTGCAAGACCGCGTTGGTTTTCTGGAAATGCAGCAAGTGGTAGAGACGTGTTTAAATAAAGTAGATCATATTGCCAACCCGGGCTATGACGATTACGTGTTTACGGATGAAAAAACGCGGGCCCTGGCAAACGAATTTGTGAAGAAGTAGTATCGCACCTCAAAAACAATCAACACAGGTATGGAAGGAATGATCATGACGGGGCAGCTCTTGTTGAGCTTATCTATTCTAATTGTGGTACACGAATGGGGTCACTTCATAACTGCCCGCATGTTTAAAATCAAGGTGGAGAAATTTTACCTCTTCTTCGACTTTCTCTTCCCAATGGCCAACGTACTCAACTTCTCGCTGCTCAAAATAAAAAGGGGCGACACAGAATTTGGTATGGGCTGGTTCCCGTTGGGCGGCTACGTCAAGATTGCGGGCATGGTAGATGAAAGTATGGACAAAGAGCAAATGAAAACCCCGGCACAACCGTGGGAATTTCGCTCGAAACCGGCCTGGCAGCGGCTGATTGTCATGCTGGGAGGGATCATCGTAAACGTGATCGTGGGCGTATTGATCTTCATCGGCCTTACCTATTTTTTAGGCGACACGTATATACCCAAAAACTTTGTCAACAACAACGGTGGCATCCAGGCTTTAGAGTTGGGCGAACAACTGGGCCTTAGAACAGGCGATAAAATTATCAGAATCAACGGGCGCGACTTTGACGATTTTCAAGACATCGCCAAGCCCGATGTATTGCTGTCGGCCAACAGTTACTACACCGTGCTGCGCGATGGGCAGGCGGTAGACGTGCCCCTGCCGGGTAACTTCATCGAAAATTTTAATAAAAAGGAAGCGGCCTTGAATTTTGTTGCTCCGCGCATACCCGCCATTGTTGGCCAGGTAAGCAAGGGGTCGCTGGCTGAAAAAGTGGGCCTGCAGCCGGGCGACAAATTTTTAGAGGTTGACGGCAAGGCCGTAACCTATCAGGACGAGGTAACCAGGTTAGTGAAAGGCGGTGGCCCGCGCGATTCAATTTCATTTGCCGTAGAGCGGGCCGGCAGAGTGCTGCGCTTTAAGGAGGACTTCAAAGACCGCCAACTCATCGGCTTTGCCCCCATGGGCATCAGCAAAGAGAACCTGGCGCACATTCAATACAGCCTGGGCGAATCCATAGGCTTGGGCACCGGCCGCGCCTTCGGCATTATCTTCGTTCAACTCAAAGCATTCAAACGAATTTTTAGTGGCGACATCTCGATCCGCAAATCGTTATCGGGGCCCATCGGCATGGCACAGGCATTTGGCACCGAGTGGGATTGGGAACGCTTCTGGCGAATGACCGGCCTGCTATCGATGGTGCTGGCATTCATGAACCTGCTGCCGATACCTGCGCTGGACGGGGGCTACGTGATGTTCTTGCTATACGAAATGATCAGTGGCAAAGAGCCAAGTGAAAAGTTTTTCGAAACAGCGCTGAAGGTGGGCATGGCCCTGTTGCTGATGCTGATGGTGTTTGTATTTTCTAACGACATCGCCCGGCTGATTACCGGAAGCTGAGCAGCGTGTAAAGTTCCCGTGCCCAGCATAAATGCAGGCCTACACTGCTGCGGGTAAATACTTTTTAAACCAGCTCTGAACGGTAAGCTGGATCACACCAAAAAATGCTTCTTTAAAAATACCGGCCGACATTTTGCTTTGACCGCGCGTGCGCTCGGTAAAAATAATGGGCACCTCGGTAAGCTTAAAACCGTACTTCCACGAAAGGAACTTCATCTCAATTTGAAAGGCATAGCCGATAAACTGTACTTCGGCAAGCGGAATAGTCTCCAGCACCTTACGCTTAAAGCAAACAAAACCCGCGGTGGTGTCATGCACCGGCATGCCCGTAATTAGCCGCACGTACGCACTGGCGAAGTATGACATGAGCACGCGGCCCATGGGCCAGTTTACCACATTCACACCCGTAGCATAACGAGACCCGATGCTAAGGTCGTTGCCACCCTCCGCACAAGCGAGATACAAGCCCACCAGATCTTTGGGGTCGTGCGAGAAATCGGCATCCATCTCGAGCAGATACTCATAGCCTTTGTTGAGGCCGTAAGCGAAACCCGCGAGGTAAGCAGTGCCCAGGCCTAACTTTCCTTCACGTTGCAGCAGGTGAATGCGCCCGATGCCTGCCACGTTATGCTGAAGCTGTAAATCTTTTACCACTTCGGCCGTGCCATCAGGCGAACCATCGTCAACCACCAGAATATCAAAGTCTTTGGGCAGCGCCAGTACGGCATCGATGATCAATGAAATGTTTTCCCGCTCGTTGTAGGTGGGAATGATAACAAGTGCGTTGCTCACTTAACAGCCTTAGGTTAACAACAAAACTAACTAAAAACCAGGCGCGGAGAAACCGGTTTTTCGGATATTTAGCGCAATGAACAAGTGCGTTTTTCTCGATCGCGATGGTGTATTAAACACCGATAACCCCAACTACACCTACCTCACCACAAAATTTGAAATCTTGCCTCGCGTGCCCGAAGCTCTTTACCAATTGAAAGTGGCGGGGTTTTATCTGGTGGTGGTTACCAACCAATCGGGTATAGCACAGGGGCTTTATACCGAAACGCAGATGCGACTATGCCATATTTACCTGCAGCAAGCCTGCGGGCATGTGATCGATCATTTCTATTTCAGTCCCTACCATCCCAGCGTCTCACAATCGTTGGGGCGCAAGCCCGGCACCTTGTTGTTCCAAAAAGCCATTGCCCGCTTTCGTTTGTCGACCGCACATTGCTGGATGGTGGGCGACCGCGGCCGCGATATTGTGCCGGCACGCCAGTTGGGCATGCGCACCATCCAGATTGGCGATGAGGTAGAGCCCGAACACCGGGCCGACTACCAGGTACAAAACCTTTGGCAAGCCGCTGGAATTATTTTGGCGCACGCCTGACCGCTAGGCTTAAAATTTTAACTCACAACCGCCACTGCCTTTTTAACTGCATGGCGAATTGGTAACTTTGTTTACTTATTCGCATGCAAAAACTAGGCCTTTCACAATCGCTTCAGCAACGGCTCTCGCCCCAGCAAATTCAGTTTATTAAACTGTTGCAGGTGCCTACGGCCGAATTAGAGCAGCGCATTGAAGAAGAGCTCGAGCTGAACCCCGTGCTGGAAGAAGGGCAAGACGACAGCGAGGAACCAATAGAGGCCGAAGAGCCTGCCGAGCAGGAAGCAGAAACCAACGCGGAAGATGACGTAGACATTAACGACTACCTGCGCGATGACGATTACAGCGGTTACAAAATGCAGGGCGATGGCGATGACACCGAAGACCGCGACATGCCCATTGCCACCAGCAGTTCGCTGCATGAAACCCTGCTGACGCAACTCGGCTTCCTCGGGCTTGACGAGCGGCAGGCCAGCATCGGCAAACAGCTTATCGGCAGCATAGAAGGCGATGGCTACATCCGCAGAGAACTTGAAGCCATTGTGAACGATCTGGCTTTCTCGCAGGGAATTGACACCAATCTGGAGGAGGTGGAGAGCGTGTTAAAAAAAATCCAAACCTTCGATCCTGCCGGCATTGCCGCGCGTAATCTGCAAGAATGCCTGCTGTTGCAACTCGAACGCATGGACGATGGGCAGGATGTGGACGTGATTGTAGCCAAAAAAATCATCAGCGAGTGCTACGAAGAATTTACTAAAAAGCACTACGATAAGATATTGAAGAAATTGGACCTGGACGACCAGGACTATGTGCGCGATGCCATTGAGTTGATCGTGAGGCTTAACCCCAAACCCGGGGGAGAAACCGGCTCGGGCATGGTAAAAAATCAGTACGTTATACCCGACTTTATCCTGACCAACAACAACGGCAAGTTGGAACTCGCCCTCAACTCGCGCAATGCGCCCGAACTGCGTATCAGCCGCTCGTACACCGACATGTTTAAGGCGTACGACAGGAGTGACAAAAAAGACAAGAAACTGAAAGAGGCAGTTACGTTTGTAAAACAAAAACTCGATGCAGCCAAATGGTTTATTGACGCCATTAAGCAGCGCCAACACACCCTGCTGCGCACCATGCGCGCCATTATCGACTTTCAATATGAGTACTTCCTGGAGGGCGATGAAACCAAACTCAAGCCTATGATTCTGAAAGACATCGCACAGATCATCAACATGGATATCTCCACGGTTAGCCGCGTAGCCAGCAGCAAAACGGTTCAAACCGATTTCGGCACCTTCCCGCTGAAATACTTTTTCAGCGAGGGCATCGCTACCGATTCGGGCGAGGAGGTGAGCAGCCGCGAAGTAAAAAAGATCATCCAGGATTTGATTGAGCAGGAGGATAAGTCTAAACCATACTCTGACGAAAAGCTGGAAGAACTGCTCAATCACAAAGGATACAACATTGCCAGGCGAACGGTAGCCAAGTACCGTGAGCAGCTTAACCTGCCGGTGGCGAGGTTGCGCAAACAGATGTAATGGTGAAGGCAGCAGCAAACTTTATTTCTGTGGTGTTCCATCCGCTGTTCCTCACCACCTACCTTTTTGCCGTGCTCATGTATTTTTTTCCGGCATTTTTTTTACCGCTGCGGCCGTCATGGGGCTTTCTGTTTCTCATTCTGTTGATGACGTTCATCTTGCCGGCCATCAATTTCCTCATCTTCAGAATGAGCGGTTCTATCAAAGACTTCACCTTGCCCCACCGCAGCGACCGCGCCCTGCCCTTCGCGTTCATCGCCATCTTATACACCGTAGTTACGCTCATGTTTTATCTTAAGTTTCCAAACCCCACGGCCGTGCGGCTAATGCTTATCGCTTCGGCCCTGGTGATCGCCAGCGCCATCATCACACTTTTTTATAAAATCAGCATCCATACACTTGCCGTCTGGGGCATGGTGGGCATGTTACTTCCGTTGAACAAACCAGCTGAAGGAACCTTGCTTTACCCTACCGTGGTATGTTTGTTGGTGGCCGGGCTGGTAATGTGGGCGCGCCTGGCGCTGCAGGCCCACTCGCCACGCGAAGTGTTGGTGGGCGCCCTTACGGGATGTTCCATAGGTTTTGCAGGCATCATTATCTTATTTGCGTAGCCATATGAATTTTCAATTTCTTCTCTACTCAACAGAACAGGGCGTGTGCACCGTTGTGCTCAACCGGCCGGATGTATACAACGCCTTGAATGACGAGATTACGTACGAGTTGCAAGACGCGCTGAAGGCGGCCGCTAAAGATGAGGCCGTGCGCGTGGTGGTGATAACCGGTGCGGGCAAGGCGTTTTGCTCCGGTCAGGACCTAAAGGCCGCAGCGAGCCAGGAGAAGCGCTCGTTTCTCGATTCATTGCACAAGCGATACAACCCGATTATCCGCGCCATGCGCCATCTGCCAAAACCCATAATCTGTAAGCTTAACGGGGTGGCAGCCGGAGCCGGATGTTCGCTGGCGCTGGCTTGTGATTTGATCGTAGCCGCGGAAGAAGCAACCTTGATTGAAGTATTCATCAACATCGGCCTCGTGCCCGATTCAGGCTCAAGTTATTTTTTACCGCGCCTGACGGGGATGGCCAAAGCCTTTGAATTGTGTAGCATGGGCAGCCGCGTAAAAGCCAGCGAAGCTCTCAGCCTTGGGTTGGTGAACAAAGTGGTACCGGCCGCGCAATTAGATGAAGGGGTGAAAGTTTATACCGACTATTTTGCGCAGGCGCCTACCAAGGCCATCGGCCTGATCAAAAAGATGTTGCAAAAGTCGGCTACCGCCACGCTCGATGAGATGCTCGACTACGAAGCCTACTGCCAGGAGATTGCCGGCTCCTCGCACGATTATAAAGAAGGTGTGCAGGCCTTTCTAGAAAAGCGAAAGGCTGTGTTTATGGGGAAATAGAAAAGATAAAAGCCACCGTAAGCAGTGGCTTTTATTAGTGGACCCGTAGGGATTCAAACCCCAAACCTTCTGATCCGTAGTCAGATGCTCTATTCAATTGAGCTACGGGTCCGGATTTTGAAGGGGCAAAGGTAAAAGAATAAATCTGATCGGCCAACAAAGCCATTGGGCGCTCGCTACAAAAAACCTATTTTTGAGCGCAAAATTTTACGGCCTCAAAGGGCGTTTACTAAAAAAACTGAGAATGATTCGTATTCTGTTCATCGCAGCGTTAATGGCATGTGTACTCTCCGTATCCGCCCAAGAAAAAGTTAAAACGTCTCCCCGCCCCACCATTCCCGGAACCTTCATGGTAGATCTGGGCATTAACCGCGGCATCAACTCGCCCGATCGTTTTGAGCAGGGACTTTGGGGATCGCGAACCCTTAATTTTTACTACCAATATGCTATACGGCTGGGCAAATCGAAATTTAGCTTCAACCCGGGGGCAGGTGTTAGCCTGGAGCGGTTTAAATTCATCAACAATTTCACCTTGCGCGACACAGCCGAAATAGGTGAGCAAATTGAGCGCTTCGAACTGGTGTCGGCAGCGCGGTTTTACGCTACCCCCAGCAAATCGATGCTGGCGGCCAACTACTTCGATGTACCTGTGGAAATCCGCTTCGATACCAACCCTGACGACATTGCGCGCAGCTTTAATGTTGCGCTGGGTGCACGCGTGGGCGTACTGGTGAGCTCGCACACTAAGATAAAGTATGGCGAAGAGGGAGATCTGCGGAAAATAAAAGATAAGCAAAGCTTCGGGCTTAACCCGATGCGCTACGGTGTCTACGCGCGCATGGGCATAGGTGGCTTTACGTGGTTCTGCTTTTACAACCTCTCACCATTATTTGAGCCAGAGCGCGGCCCGAACAGCACGCAGATGAATACATTCACCGCGGGCATTTCGATCAACGGGTTTTAGAAATCATTCTTAAACCGGTAGCTCCTACACGGCAGGCCTACATCTTTTCAGGCACCTGTATGCCCAGCAGGCCCATGGCTTTTTTCAAAACCTCTGCCACTTTCTCCGACAACACGATGCGAAACTGCACGCGGTTTTGATCGGGTTCGTTGAAAATGGGCGTGCTCTGGTAAAATTTGTTGTACGCTTTGGCCAGGTCGAAGGCATAATTGGCAACTACGGCAGGCGAGTACTCGCGCGCAGCTTCTTCCACTTTGGCGGGGTAGGCGGCCAGCAGTCGCACTACATCGCGCTCGGTTTCGGCCAGTTGCTCAACTTTGGGTAGCGGTCCGCGCACGCCCATAGCCTCGGCCTTTCGAACAATAGCCCTGATGCGGGCATGCGTGTATTGTATAAACGGCCCGGTATGGCCCTGTAGCTGTATCGACTCGCCTGGGTCGAACATCATTCTTTTTTTAGGGTCTACTTTCAGCAGAAAAAACTTTAACGCACCCAGCCCAATCATCTCCGATAACTGGCGGATGTCCGCCTCCGTAGCATCGTCTATTTTTCCTAACGCCAGCGTTTGCTTTTCTGCCTCCGCGGCCATCTCTTCCATCAGATCGTCAGCATCCACAACGGTGCCCTCGCGGCTTTTCATCTTGCCTGTGGGCAGGTCTACCATGCCATACGACAAATGGTAACACCTGTCGGCCCAGGCGTAACCAAGTTTTTTCAGAATGAGAAACAGCACTTTAAAATGATATTCCTGCTCATTGCCTACCGTATACACCTGTCCTTCAATGGCCGGGAAATCGCGAAACCGCAGGATAGCGGTACCGATGTCTTGTGTCATATACACCGAGGTACCATCTGCACGCAGCAACACTTTCTGATCGAGGCCATCGGCTGCCAGGTCTACCCATACCGAGCCGTCCTCTTTTCTGAAAAAAATACCTTTTTCCAGCCCGCGCAGCACCTCTTCCCTGCCCAACAGATAGGTATCCGACTCGTAATACAGTTTTTTAAAATCGACCCCCATGCGCTGATAGGTAACCTCGAAGCCCGCGTACACCCAGCCGTTCATTTGCCGCCACAGGGCCACCGTGTCGGCATCTTTCGCTTCCCACTTCTGAAGCATATCAACCGCCAGTTTCATGATCGGAGCCTGCTTTTCGGCTTCCGCTTCTGATAGCCCTGCGACCATCAGCTCTCTTACCTGTGCCTTCAAGTGCTTGTCGAACTCCACATAGTATTTGCCCACCAGCTTATCGCCCTTCAATCCGCTGCTTTCGGGCGTCTCTCCGTTGCCAAAGAGTTTCCACGCGGCCATGCTTTTGCAGATGTGAATGCCGCGGTCGTTGATGATCTGTACTTTGTGCACATTGTAGCCAATGGCTTTGTATATCTCGGCCACACTCCAACCTAAAAAGTTGTTGCGAAGGTGACCCAGGTGCAGCGGTTTGTTAGTATTGGGCGAAGAGTACTCTACCATCAACTCCTTTCTGTTAGGCGGTTGCACACCAAAGTCAACGCCAGTAGCTATGGCCTGAAATACATCTACCCACACATTATCGTGCAACACCAGGTTAAGGAAGCCCTTCACCACGTTGTAGCGTGCCACCAGTGGTGTGTTGACGCGGAGGTAATCGCCCACCAGCCGCGCTGTTTCTTCCGGAGATTTGCGCGAAACCCGGGTTAACGGAAAGCATACCACTGTATGCGAGCCTTCAAACTCATCATTGGTGGGTTGAATTTGCAGGTGCTCAACCGGTTGTTGAAAAAGTGTGGTTACTGCTTTGTGTACTTCGGAGCGAAGGGTGAGATCTAAATTCATTCAACTTGGCTGTTGGGTGATCGCTATTTGTTGTTCGCCAATCGCTCGGCTAACCAACAACTATCAACGAATAACGCCTCATCACATATCAAGTATATAAGCAAACATCAACGGTGCCACAATGGTAGCATCGCTCTCCACAATATACTTGGGCGTTTCGATACTGAGCTTGCCCCAGGTAATTTTTTCGTTGGGAACGGCACCGGAGTACGAGCCGTAGCTGGTGGTACTGTCGCTGATCTGACAGAAGTAACTCCAAAACGGCACGCCATCGCGTTCTAAATCCTGGTGCAACATCGGCACCACGCAAATGGGAAAATCGCCTGCTATACCGCCACCGATTTGAAAAAAGCCGATACCCTCTTGCCCTGCATTTTCGGTATACCAATCGGCCAGCCACACCATGTATTCGATGCCGCTCTTCATGGTGCTGGCTTTTAACTCGCCCGTGAGGCAATACGATGCAAAAATATTTCCCATGGTGCTGTCTTCCCAGCCCGGCACTACCATGGGCATATTGCGCTCGGCAGCGGCAATCATCCAACTGTTCCTCGGGTCGATTTCATAATACTGTTTCAAATCGCCACTGTTAAGCATGCGAAACATAAACTCGTGGGGGAACAAACGTTCACCTTTGTCTTCGGCATCCTTCCATACCTTAAACAAGTGTTTTTGCAGTCTTCGAAAGGCTTCTTCTTCAGGTATGCACGTGTCGGTAACCCGGTTCAAATGGTTCTCAAGCAGCCCCCATTCATCTTGCGGGGTGAGGTCGCGGTAGTTGGGTATTCTGCGGTAGTGGCTGTGGGCCACCAGATTCATAATATCCTCTTCCAGGTTGGCGCCCGTACATGAAATGATATGTACTTTATTTTGACGGATCATTTCGGCAAAGCTGATGCCCAACTCACCCGTACTCATGGCCCCGGCCAGCGTTACCATCATTTTTTTTCCTTCGGCAATGTGTTTCTTGTAGCCTTTGGCCGCATCTACCAGCGCGGCAGCATTAAAGTGGAGGAAATTTCTTTCAAGAAAGGCGGAGATGGGGCGGTGTTGGCTCATGGTGCAGTTAAAATTTGGTGCGAAAATACTTAAACCGAGGCAGGTGTCCTACATCATCCTTCCAGAGTTGCACCTCCCTTTGCTATCTTGAGCGCATGAAGTCTACACGATTTGGAATTGTCGGCCTCGGCAAAATTGCCAACCGGCTGGCTGCCGATATTGCGCTGGTGCCGGGAGCGGAGCTTACGGGCATCGCTTCGCGCGACAGGCAGAAAGCTCAAATTTTTGCCGACCGATACAAAGTGGGCAAAGTTTTTGACTCCTATGAAACCCTGATGGCATCTGCCGACATCGACCTGGTCTACATTGCCACACCCCACGTCTTTCACTTCGCGCAGGCTATGGCAGCGGTGAAGCAACAAAAGCATGTGTTGTGCGAGAAGCCCATGTGCATGAACCTGCAACAAACCGCTACCCTGGTGCAGGCGGCCCGCAAGGCCAACGTGTTTTTGATGGAGGCCATGTGGACGCGCTTTTTCCCCGCAGTGCAGCAGGCACTGACATGGATTGACCAGGGAAAAATTGGCGACATCCGGCATGTGTCGGCCGATTTTGGATTTCTACCCCCAGTAAACCTTGACGGACGCATCTACAACCCGGCCTTGGGTGGGGGCGCACAATTAGACGTAGGTGTGTATCCGCTGTTTCTGTCATTGCTGCTTTTGGGGCGCCCTTCTTCCGTTAAGGCAATCACCACCCGGGTCGTTACGGGCGTTGATGGCATGACCTCGGTATTGATGAACTATGAGCAACGCGCACAAGCGTATTTTATGTCCACTTTTCTTACCGACACGCCTAAGCAGGCGGTTATCTCGGGTACCCGAGGTGAGATCACGCTCCACACGCCCTGGCACAAGGCGCGGCAGGTAAGTCTACGCACGTTCGATGGCACTATCGAGGGGCATGTAGAGAAATTTGATTTTGCCTACGCGGGCACAGGCCTGGAATTTGAAATTGAACAGGTGGTGCGCTGTTTGCGCGAGGGGAAAACGGAAAGCAGCCTCATGCCGCTCTCGCTCAGCCGGCTGATGGCCGAAGTAGCTGATGAAATACTTGCACAAGGTGGCATTACTTATAGTTTTGCATCTGTTTAGTTGTTGCTTGCTAAGCCCATCTCCCACCGCAATCGCTACGCATACACTTTGGTTTCCTTATCCGTCAACGCTATTCGCCTACCATGATATCGGTTACTAATCTATCGTATGCTTACCCCGGCCAGCCTGCTATTCGCTTTGCCGACTTCGCGTGCCGGCAGGGTGAGCACTTGTTGCTGCTAGGCGAATCCGGAAGCGGCAAGACGACACTGCTGCACCTGTTGGGCGGCCTGCTGCGCATACAGCAGGGGGTCATCAACATCGATGGCACGAACCTGGCCACGCTCACCGAGCGTCAGCTCGATGCTTTTCGCGGCAAGAACTTCGGTTTCATCTTCCAAAAGAATCATCTGGTAAGTGCGCTGCCGGTGAAGAAAAACCTCGACCTCGCATCTTACCTGGCCGGAAAAAACGCAGATACCAACCGAAGCACCGAACTCCTTGGCTTATTGGGTATGCAGGCAAAAGCCGGGGCGCACGTACGCACGCTAAGCCAGGGGCAGGCGCAGCGCGTAGCCATTGCCCGGGCAGTGATGAATCAACCCAGTATTATCTTGGCCGATGAACCTACCTCGGCATTAGATGACAAAAACTGCTACCGGGTTATCGATCTGCTACTCGAGGTAGCCCGGCAAAGCAACGCCACGCTGGTCATTGCTACACACGACCATCGCCTCACCTCCAAAATTTCAAACCACCTACGCTTAGCCTCATGACTTTAGCATCACTTGTCTGGCATTATTTAAAAGCAAAGCCGTTGAACACTTTGCTCAATATTTTTTTGATGGGTCTTGGTGTAGCGGTCATCACCATTCTGCTGCTGTTAGGCAACCAGTTGCAGGAAAAAATAACCGACAATGCGCGCGGTATCGATTTGGTGGTGGGCGCTAAAGGCAGCCCGTTGCAACTCATTCTGTGCAATATTTTTCATGTCGACTTTCCTACAGGCAATATAAAGTTGAACGAAGCCGAGCGCATAGCCGGCCACCGCATGGTAAAGCGTGTTATACCTCTGGCGCTGGGCGACAGCTATCAAAACTTCAGAATCGTGGGAACCAATGCAGGTTATCCCGAGTTGTACGAGGCGCGCCTTGCGCAGGGTCAATGGTGGGCAAAACCGCTGGAGGCCGTGGTGGGCGCAACCGCTGCCAGCCTTACGGGATTAAAAATAGGCGATACGTTTGCCAGCGCGCATGGCTTGGGAGCCGATGGCCACGCACATGAGGCAGCCCCTTATATTGTGACAGGCATTCTGCAGCCTTCCAACACGGTAATGGACAACCTGATCTTAACCGGGATTGAAAGCGTGTGGATGGTTCATGATGAAGGTACCAGCAATACGAACGCAGGCTCAACACGGGAGCTGTCAAATCCCTCTTCGCTTGTTCCATCAGTAGCTGCAGGCGACAGCACTAAAGAAATCACCGCCATGCTGATGACGTATCGAAACCCCATCGCGGCCATTCAGTTACCCCGGTACATCAATAGTCAAAGCAACTTACAGGCCGCCTCGCCTGCTTTCGAAACTGCGCGGCTGTTTTCCATTTTGGGTGTGGGCGTGGACGTGTTGACGGGCTTTGCCTACGTGCTGATTTTCATTTCCACCCTGAGTATTTTCATTGCCCTCTACAACTCGCTGAAAGAGCGGCAATACGATCTGGCAATTATGCGTGCCATGGGCGCCAGCCGCACCAGGCTGTTTCTCTCGGTTATCATGGAAGGTACTACCCTAACATTCGCGGGGAGCGTATTGGGTTTAATACTGGGGCATCTCGCGGTGCATAGCTTTACCTTAGTGAGCGCTGAGAGCAGGCAAACCGGCTTTTCAGCACTCGCCTTTTACCCCGAGGAGTACGTATTGCTCATGGCCAGCGCGTTGATCGGTTTAGTCTGCTCGCTGCTACCCGCTTTCCAGGCCTATCGCACCGATATTCACAAAGTGCTGGCCAACGGCTAACGTTTGGCGCGTGGTTTGTATTTTTGTGTATTCCAACCTGCGCTCATGAAATCGTTTGTTACCCCTCTAATCTTTCTAATCTCCTCATCGGTTATCGCCCAAACCGAGGGGTGGACTTTATTCGCGAAGACAAAGTTTGAGGCCAAGTACAACGCCACCGCGCGCGAATACTTTTTGTACCCCAATTTTTCGGCCGATTTAAAAGCTATGGTCGGTAAGGAAGTAGAATTGGAGGGCTTTCACCTGCCGATCGATATTGCTGACAATGCCTATATCATCTTATCAAAGTTTCCGTTTGCGCAATGCTTTTTTTGTGGGGGTGCAGGGCCGGAATCTATTGCCGAAGTATCGTTCAAAACCAAACAGGGGCGGTTCGAACCTGATGAATTTATTCGTGTGCGGGGGCGATTGAAATTGAATGAGACCGACATTGACCATGGCAACTTTATCCTGGAGGATGCCGTGTTGATCTCGAAATAATCAGCGTAAACGAATATAGTTTTTGTACTCGCCCGGGTAAAAGCCTGTAAGGCCTCCAATGGAGCGCTTGGCCCAGTCTTTCACGTTGGCATACCGCAATGAAAGATCCGGCTGAAAGGGCCAGTTTTTACGTGCAATGCGCGCGGCCATCACTTGCGGATGCGTGCCCTCAAATTTTTTTACAGGCTCGTGCAGATCCTCGTACACATAGCGTTCTTTGGGTTTAAAGAAGCTGCTTATCCACGAGTCATCACGATAGTGCCGAATCATAGACGTTACTTTGCGTTGCAGAGCTTCGGGCTCGCGCACATAGCCGTAGTGAAAAATGTGGGCATTAATCAATTTCACTCTTAGTTTATCGTTTGGTCGTTTTCTGAATCCCTGCGCATCGCGGTAAGAAAAAATGTCTTTTCGGTTTCGCACAATGCGTATTTCGTGCCGGTACCAGGAATACTTCTGACCTACGAAATCGTACGATCCGTAAAAATGGGTGTATTGAAACAACAGCCCCTCCACCCGATGATCGCCTAAATATTGTTGCATAGCCTGGCGCACGGTGGGCAAATACTTTTCATGCAATACCTCATCGCCCTGAATGTAAAAAGCCCAATCGTATTCGGCCGGTATAGCCTGAAACGCTTTGTCGGTTTCTACTGCCAACACGCGGCCGCCAGCGCGCAGGGTATCGTCCCACTGTGTTTCGATGATCTGAATTTTCGGATCAACAGCGCGAATGTAATCCAGTGTACCATCGTCTGACTGGCCCACCGCCACCACAAAGGCATCGCATACAGGCAAGATCGAGCGTATGGCCTCAGCTACCGGATAATCAAACTTTATGGCATTTCGGATGAAGGTAAATCCACATACTTTCATGGCGACCAAGGTAGCGCAAAAGTGTTAGTCGTTGCCACAGTGTGGTCGATTTGTGTTAGATTTGAGATTTATGGTTTTTAGAAAAAGGCTTTCTACCTTGAAAACACGAAAGTTGTCGAACACTCAACCCAGCACATGAAGCGAACAATGTCTTTTGTTGTTTGTGGGCTTTTAACTGCAACGGGCGTTGCCCAAAAGGTGGAGTCATTCGGGGTTTTTGGTGGGTTTAATTTTCCGTTTACCATCGATCAGGGACTTCAGAAAGATCCGCGCTTCTACGGGCGCTTTACCATTCGCGAGTCGCCTTTCGGAATAAACTATGGCTACGACAATGTAGGCTTCGGCTTTGTGCTTACACCGAGTATGATCAAGGTCGGCCAGCAGTTTACCATCCGCAACACCGTGGGGGGCGAAATCGGCAAACGCGATGTGCAAATGAGCTACGTTAGCCTTCCTGTGGCGTTGAAAATTCACCTTAACGATCTGGCGTTTTTTCGCCTCAGCCTGGTGGCGGCCGTAAACTTCGACTACCTATTGAAAGGACAGGAAGTATTTACCCATTTTGCCGGCAAAGTAAAGTATCCTGCCAGCGTTCGCGTGCCTGCGGAGCCGGGGTACGAGCAGGTTTACGATGGGGTGTTTATTCCTGAAGTAAGTAATCTGGTGTATGTTTCAAAGGAGAACTTCAGGCCTTTTCAATTGTCGGCCGGGCTGGGGTTGCGTTCTGACTTTGACTTGAATGACCATTGGAGCATCAACTTCGATGGCCGTGCTAATTTTGGAGTTTTCGACCCCCGCAAGCCTTCTTACACCGACCAGCTGCGCAACGGTGTGGATGTGCCCGACTTGCCCGGCCAGCGCAGGGAAGTATACCTGAGTGTGGCCATTGGCTTCGCGCACATTATTATTATTAAGGAGAAGTTTAAATCGAGAAGTTCATCACTGCCGCGCGGAGTGATTGCACCGCAGCGCCTCAACAAAAAGCCAAAAGGTTAATTTCGCGGGCGGGGCCGCAGCGCAAACCGATTTTGAAGATTAGAACACCTTAAAATCTACCCTGCGGTTTAACTGGCGGGCATCCTCTGAAGTAGTGTCGTTCATCGCTAACTCTTCTCCGTACCCCACCACCGAAATGCGATCATCAGGCACGCCCATGTCGTGCATGAGCGATCGGATTTTTTCAACCCGCTTCATAGACAGTTTCACATTGTAGGCACTTTGACCCTTACTGTCGGTGTGCCCTTCGATCAACACTGAGCGACCCTGCAGCGCATACTCTACCGCCACCAAAAACGGTTCCATGTCCACAATCGAAAACTCATCGTTATCGAAGTTGAAATACAGCGGGTTCAGCTCTACCGGCTGGCCGCCTTTCAGGGTTTTGATTTTATCAGCCACCGCCTTGCGTATTTGCTCGTGCTTGGCAGACGATGGCTTAGGCAAATGGTTCAAATCTAATACTTCATCTTCTTTTTGATGCAAAGCTTCAAGGTCGTTTGCGCTGGTGGCACCTGATTCAGGCGTGTGCTGCTGCACGAGCGTTGCTACAACAGGTGCCGGAGTGGGCTCTGGCGCGCGGACGGTGCCTGGCGGATCCATTTCAGCCATGGGCTTATACTTGGGCTTGCGGTTGGAAGCAAACAGCGGAGCACGTGGGACGTAATTTCTTTTCTTGTTCAGAATATCGCACACTTTGTCAGCTTTGCGAATTTGCGACTGGTAGCGCGACTTGTAATGCCGCGCTTTCTCTTTGTGAAACCGGTGCTGCGCCCCTACGGCCGATGAGATCATCACACCAATAACAATGGCTAACACCAGAATCAGGATTTGCCGTATTCTGGTTTTGACGTTGACGTTAGACAAGCTGCGCGACTCTTCCATAACTTAAGTGGCTTTGGGTCGGTTTTTCTTGTTACAAAGATGCAGTGCCTGTTGCGCGATTTTTCTTAAAATACCGCTCAAAACCTACATCGGTAAAGTAATTTAAAAAATGGCCAGCCGTGCCGGCCTTTGCCAGCAACCGCGATAAAATTTTGATTATCAATCAAATAGCAATACGAAATCTCGGCCCTACCGATCGGGTGGGCAGTTAACAGTGCCCCTAGCTATCCGTTAGACAAAGAAATAATGTCGCGCTCAGGTAGTGCTGGCTTTTTGGCTCCTTGCGCCAACAGGTGGTTAGGCAATTCCAGGCTGAACGTGGAGCCTACACCCGGGGTGGACACCAGGTTGATTTTACCCTGTAGTATCTTGACGGTTTCACGAACCAGAAACAACCCGATACCCGTGCCGGCCGAAGCCTCGGAGGCACGGTAAAACATGTCGAAGATTCTGGGTTGATGAATCGCCTCAATGCCAATTCCATTGTCTTCAAAAGTGATGACTGCCTTCTCGGCCGATACTACCGCCATCACCCGCACAAAACTTTGCGACTTGCTGAAGTCGGCATAACGCAGCGCGTTCGACAACAGGTTCTTTACGATAATGCGCACGCGCGTACTGTCGCTGTAAAACTCCTTGCCCGTTACTTGCACACTTTTCTCTACGCGGTCGGCTCCGCTCAGGTGCATGAGCTCTTCCAGCGTTTGCAGCAGCATTTCTTCCGGGTTTACTTTCTCCACATGTACAGTCTGCCGCTTGTTACGCGCATAGTCGGTAATGTCGCGAATAAAGCCTTCCAGCCTGCTTACACTTTTATTCATCATCTGAAAATAG
>Ga0224723_1000468_pt1 | contig 27541 bp, 32 predicted proteins | sample Balambano_FR2_Me_FD_161647 | JGI IMG/M metagenome (GOLD analysis project Ga0224723, IMG submission 161647) | Freshwater sediment microbial communities from Lake Towuti, South Sulawesi, Indonesia - Balambano_FR2_MetaG | ecosystem: Environmental > Aquatic > Freshwater > Lake > Sediment | place... | reverse complement strand
TTTTTTCCAAAGGCAACGAATACCAATTTCAATTTCTTTATCAACTCTTTTTGAAGTGCTTTTTCACTTCATCCAGACTTTGTATTCTCTCATCAAAACCAATTCACTTTTTGAGCACAACATATGCAACCCCTGCCATCCTCCCCTGACTGAGGGGAGGTGCCGTAGGCAGTGGGGTTTTGATTTGAAGCGCTCATTTAGAGATTGGTATGACCAGTTACGTTGCTTTAGTTAAGGCAGTTTGGGGTAAGCTGAGCATATCAGATCTTGCCTGAATTCGCTCCCGTTCTAAACGCTTAATCCAAACAGCGCTTGAAAAGGCAAGGGCTACATATAAAATCCAGGTTGTATCTCGCGTTACGAATGTTCGGACGATCGTTAGATTTGTCAGAAAAAAGACAACGAGGTATTGCAACATCCAGAACGCTTCTTTGCCTTCCATCAAACCCATCAGTTTAGTGATTCTAGTTAAAAGTAATACAAAGCTAAGCACCATCAATCCCAACCCAACTAGCCCCAAATCCAGAAATAGATCAATAAAGCCATTGTGAGCGTGGAAGCGACTTGTGTTTACTTTAGCAGCCCAGGTTCCTCGAATCACTTCCCAGGCTTCTGGTGAAGTCCAAAATCCAGCAAATCCATGACCAAACCAGAGATGCTCGGTTCCTTTCTGAATCGCGGCTGTCCAAATAGGCATTCGCCCATTCAAATCTAAGTCTTTTCCTAGAACATCAATCAATAAAAATTCATAGTTACCAAAGAAGAGTAGAATCACACTACTGAAGAAGAGCAGGAAGGTAAACAGAAGCACAGTACGAAGTTTGTATGATTTCTGAAATACGCCTGATAAAGGCACAAATAAAAGAGCCGCTGCCAATACTACTAGAGATGAGCGGCTTTCGGACAAGAAAACCATAGCGATCGTCGCAACAACACCAATGTAGCCCACCCAACGGTAACGCCAGCGTTCCAAAGCACACCACCAAAATGTGATAGCGGCTAGAGCCATTGTTCGTCCAAAATATTGTTTATGGGTGTAAATGCCGCGCCACGAAATTTGACCATTCGTATTCGTCACGGCATAGGCTGGATTAAGCTGTGCATAAATGAAACTTAAAACTGCGGCAATTCCTAAAGCCCAAGCAAAAAAGATAATAATCTGCCTGGGTGTATAGCGGGTAGCTAAATAAGCACCGAGTAAAGTAGCTCGCAGCACAACTTTAGATTCATTGGCTGTGAAATCAGGTGAGGCAGACCAAAAAAATGAGAATAATGACAACCCCAGCAACATCAAGATGAGAGGGTCTTGCACAAGTACATAGAAGAAACGACGTAATTGCCGAGTTCCCAGTACTAGCAGCAACACAATCCCATAGCTCAGCATGTTAAAGCGGCTCTCATAACTACGTGGCAGATTAACATCAGTGAAGTAAAGCAGCAGTAGAACTACAATGACAGGTTCTATCTTCCTTAAAATTCTGCCAATAAGTTGAATGGTGGATTCTATGCTCACTTTTTACCCCTCATGGTTTGATATGGGTTGCTATACAAGATTTTTTTGATTTGAATCAGCGCCGGAGCAGAGGGCAAAAGACATCTAAATCGCGGTTCCACTGCAATTAAAGTTTAATTGTATTTTGATTTTGAGCCTCCTTTAGGATTTCACTGAACAACGAGAGATATCGCCGTGCTTGTATTTCTAGGGCAAATTCCTGTTCAGCCTTTTCGCGGGCGCGATGAGTTAATTTCTGATATCGTTCGTCATTTTCCAGCACCCAAATGATCCCCTGGGTTAGATCATTCACTTGATAGGGTTGAGCCAGGTAACCGTTCCTCTGATGTTCAATCAGGTCGGGCATCCCACCAATGTTAAAGGCAACACAAGGAGTGCCACAGGCGATCGCCTCCAACACAGTATTGGCCAGGTTCTCCTGGATTGAAGGAGCCACCAATAGATCCGCCGCCGAGTAAGTTAACGCTAAAGACACATCATCGTTGAGCATTCCTAAATAATGCGTCTCCAATCCAAAATCTGGGGGATGGTGTGGTCGAGAAGCTCCAAAGACAACGAGAGCAATCTGATCCCGCCAGTGCGATTGACTCAGTTCTTGCAAAGCCGATTGCAACAGGTGAAACCCTTTGCGTTTGTCACTGGTGGCTTTGACCGCCCCAAATAAGACGAGTTTTTTATCGAGGGGCAATCCCAGCAGTTGTCTGGCTGTAGTTGGATCAATCGGTTTATATTTCTCCAGATCCAAGCCATTGGGGATAACTTCAATCCGCCAATCTTTGAAGAGACTGCTGGCAGCCGCACACTGACCCAACCACGAACTTAAAGCAACGATCGTCAGGTTGCAATTCTGCCAGGATTGCCTCTTGCGCTGCCAGACCCAACGCGATAGATCCCAATCGGTGCTGCTCTGTAGTTGGGGACAACTGCCACAGGTTTGAGTGTAGCGATCGCACTCACCACTGTAATGACAGCCACCTGTAAACGCCCACATATCTCGCAGTGTCCAAACTAAGGGCTTTTTCAGCTTGGCCAGAGTTTCAATCTGCATGTATCCCTTACAGATCCACTGCAAGCTGACGATATCTGGATTCACCGCAGCGACTTGAGTAGCAATTTGGTCGGGCAACCATTGCAGAGAATAGGTGCCTCGCTCTTCTCGTTTACGATAGAGCTTGAGGGGCAGATGATCCAGGGTGAGCCTTAATCCAGTTGCAGCTTTGCCCAGACCCGATCGCGCAGTTGCACCCTTGACCGCAGCATCATCGCTGCCTTTGGTTTGTACGAGCATCTGGGTATCAACGCCAATGCGCTGAAGACTTTGATGAAGTCGATAGGCGGCACGAGCGGCACCAGGTTCAATATCATCTGTGCTACACAAGAGAACTTTCATCGCTGAGCCGACCTCCATGATTCCGTTTGACTCTCTAAACAGTATTAATCTCTAGGAAAAGAGTAATTTTTTTAACTTGCGTTTGATGCGACTGAGGCGGCTCTGGTGATAAGCAACTCGTTGCACATAGCGTTCTGCTTGCCTATCGCGTATCACCAGCGGCGGATGTTTGAGTGGGAAAGCGATCGCCTCCACCGGTTGATTAGCACGATTACTCTGCTTAACACGAGTATTTGTTGCCTGATCGCCAAAGCCAATATTAGAAATTAAATTAACATTGGGAATAATACTCAACCCACTCTGCATCCAACAGGCAAACTTCCAGCGATATGCCCAGGTATTGAATTTGCCTTCATACACAGATTGATAAGTATCTGTCCAGAATTTGACAGTTGGTTCATCAATTAACAAGTCGTGCAGCCAACCTTGACCACGAGCGATTGGCCAGAGTTTCATATCAAAATCAAAGTATTTCCAGGCTCGTTTCCAGGTAGCCCAACCCCAACAACTGTTATAGAGAGAATAGTAATAACTGTGCTCTGACCGCTGCTGAAATTGATTCGTAATCCCAGAAATAGACATGATTCTCGTATCATGTCTGTAGTCATCTAACAGCGTTTCACAGTATTGAAAAAAGGTGGGATGGGGAACGCAATCATCTTCTAAAATAATCGCTTCTTCGACTTGATGAAACACCCAATTTAATCCGCTAGAGACTCGTTTTTGACAGCCTAAATTCTCTTCAGAGTAATCCTTGAAAACCTCGCAAGGCCAATCGACGCGATCGAGGATTGCTCTAGTTTCGGCACATTTTTCTGCCTCAGCAGCCTTGTCGGGACGCGGCCCATCAGCAATCACAAACAATCGCTGGGGCTGCGCCAAACGAATCGCTTCAAATACCTTCTCCGTGGTATCGGGTCGTTTAAAAATAATCAGGACGACGGGAGTATGCAGTTGGGAGTTGGACATAGTTTGATGCCTCCTGTCTGTCATTTGGAATCTTTCCGAGTCTTCCGTTTTATATCAAACAGAATCATCGGATTGGGGGTAAATAATGCCTTCGTCTGTAAGAGAAACATTTTTCTAGGTTTAGCAAAGAATGAGTTGGCAATATAACAGGCAAAAGCTTGGGAAATGACTGTGGCGATCGCCGCTCCCATGCCTGCATAGTCTCTAATTAAAAGTGAATTCAAAATAATATTTATCACCGCACCGGTTGAAGTGGAAACCAGGGCAAAATGCATCAGATTTTCCGTAGTCGTCCACATACTCCTTACCAGACCAATCGACACAAACACGCCTGCCCACACATGAACCACGAGGATTGGCCCTGCTTCGGCAAATTCCTGACCAAATAGTGTAGAGATAGCGTAGGGGCCAACGATCGACACAAACACTGCCACGATATAGGACATGAATACCAGTGCATTCAGTAACTTTTGAATCCGCTGGTAATACAAATTCTCATTGGTCTGCCGTGCTTCGACAACGGATGGAAAGACGGAATGGACGATCGCCATTGGCACAAAGTACCACAACTCTGATAGTTTCACAGCAACTGAATAGATCCCTACTGCCTCATTACCAATCATTTGCCCCAACATAATCTGGTCAATCTTCATGTAAATCATGATGACGAAGCCAGAAATAATCAGCGTCCAACTGTCCTTCAGCAAACTGATAGCCGTCTTGCGACAAAAGCGCCATGCTTGCAGCAAGTTTCCTCGATTCCGGTAGACTAGCACCAGTCCGATCGCGCCCATAATAAATTCTGCGGCGTACATCACCGTAAACCAGACGACCGAAGCTTGCAATTGGATGAGGATAAGTTTGCCCAGATTGTTGAGCACGAATGCTGTATTTTTAGCGATTACCACATGCTTGGATTCAACCTGGGATTGAAACCAGAAGTCAATTACATCAAACGATTGAAAAACCATGCCCATCGCAACGATGGCAACCAGCAATTGAGTCAGGCTGCTTTCTGGACGCGATAGCAGCATGGCAATCACGGCAAAACCTACCGCCAACAGTCCACCTGCCAGCTTTAAACCAAAGGCAGTGCCTAACATCTCATCTTTCCGGGAGGGATCGCGCACAATGTTGCGAATCACGATCTGATCCAATCCCAAGCGGGCAAAAGTATTGAAGAGAGCAACAAAGGCGATCGCGTAATTATAGAGACCAAACTGCTCTGGTCCCAAAAACCGGGCAACCCAAACTCCTACAAATAGACTAATTCCCATCCGCAACATCTTGTCGGCAAAAAGCCAACTGGTGTTACCCAGGATCTTACGGAGGTTAGGACTCAATCTTTGAGTCGCCGTCGCGAATTTGCTGATCATGCGGTAGATACTCTATAAGCGTGGTATGAATCACCTGAGAAAAAACGGCACACTATTCCTCGGTTCAACCCTTGGATGACTGCTTCAAGGTTCTGGTCATCTCATTTGCAATTAAGACTTACGACTTTTTCCCGGATATCTAAGCAGATTCCCAAACGTGTTAGTAACTCACTCAAAGCCTGTGATATCCATTGCTGGATAGATATTTCTTGCATCATCAGCATATTGCACCCACTCACAGATTAACCAGATTCCAAAATTGTTTTATAGGGATGTTAACCAGAGGTTCACAAAATTACTAGCCAATGGGCTATATCTTCATCAGGTCTTTGTAATCCGGAATAAATTGGTTGGTAGTTTCAAAGTTTCGGTAAATCTAGTTGAAATTTGTACGAGGGCACCCGCACCCCTTTCAAAGCAACAAATTTGGCTCTTCCGGATTTACGGTGGAAACTGTAGCGCAGGCTTCTAGCCTGCACGGGCATGATGCCCGTCCTACGGTGACATCAAATGGTCTTATCACCATGATTCCGAGAGAACCACAAATTTTGGCTTTGAGAACAGGGTTCTCCTAAGTACGGCTAGTGGACAAACCCTACTTTAAAGGGGTGAAATCTCTGCTCTGCTGCTGTTTTTATCGGGTTGAGGTACGCCACAATAGAAGTAGCTCTAGTGTGGAGAACCGATTTTGTCGTCTACAACTGTAGCCAATATTTCTACTGCTGCTTCTACGATTTCTTCCTCAATCAGCAAGCCGCGCTTATGGATGCCCGATCGCGTCCTATTCACTCCAGCAGCGTTGGATGAGCCGTGGGGACAGCAGATTCTATCACGAATACGATCCCTTAATTTGCCTGTTGAAGAGTTACCACGCAATCGATTAACGGGGCTGCGAGGAGATACCGATCGCGAGACATACGACATTTCTAAACGAACACTAGCCGTTGTCACTGCTCCTGCCAGCCATTTTAAGTTAAGTCCGATTCCGCCTTCAGCCGATTGGCAGTTCCATTTAGCTGAAGGTTGTCCGGCTCATTGTCAGTACTGTTATTTAGCAGGCAGTCTACAAGGCCCACCTGTCATCCGAGCCTTTGCCAATTTGCCACAGATTTTAGAGAATCTAGCTGCTTATGAGCATCCCGACAAGCCAACCAGTTTTGAGGTCAGTTGCTACACTGATCCGTTAGGCATTGAACACCTGACGGGCAGCTTAGCCGAGTGCATTCGTTACTTTGGCACCCGTAAGCAGGGTTTTCTGCGGTGGGTGACGAAGTTTGATGGCGTAGACGAGTTGCTGACCCTACCCCACAATGGGCAAACGCGCTGCCGTGTGAGTGTCAACGCCAATCCTGTATCTAAAGGGATGGAGGGTGGCACAGCATCGGTTGCTGCTCGACTGGAGGCAATTCGACGGTTGGCTTTGCCGCCAGAGCGAGGTGGGGGTGGTTACCCCGTGGGCTTAGTGATTGCACCAATTATGCCAATCGAGGATTGGCAAGCTCACTACACTAACCTGCTGGATAGGATTAGCACAGTGTTAGATTTTGATTGCGACTTAACCTTTGAGTTGATCTCGCACCGCTTTACTCCGGGTTCCAAGAAAGTGTTGCAAGAGTGGTATCCTCACAGCAAATTGGATTTGGATGAAGCTAATCGCAGCGTCAAGCGCAACAAGTTTGGTGGCATCAAGTATGTGTATGAAGCCGATGTGATGAAGCAGTTGCGTCATTTCTTTGAACAGGAAATTGCCCAACGCTTTCCCCGTGCCCAAATCCTGTATTGGACTTGATAGCGATCGCACCTGTGTTATCTAGGATGTTAGAATCCCATTTAAAATGGCAGCTACATCTGCTAATTCCTTCGGAACGCTGTATGTATTTACGTCCTGCGTGATTATTGCGATCGCTGGCTCGTATCTGGCAAACTGCCACAAATCGCCAATGGTAACTGCGCCCATCAGGGGAGTGTCAAGGGTTTCCAGATTTTGTCGTTTGGCTATCCACAAATTCAGGGCAATCAATTCAGCAGCAAGCTGGACGAAGCCTCTTGCCATGTCATCGTTCTTTGCTTCAACAACAAGCAGGGTTTGACCGTGGCTGAAATAATAATCCAGACTGCCTTCAAGGTATTGATTGACCTTGACAGGGTACTGAATTCTTAAAGGTGCTTCCACCTTTTTGGCCAGCTCAATCAAAATAGGGCCAATCATTACCTGATTTCTGGCATCTTCACTATTCAGGTTGACGTAAGGCAAGGCTTCCTCTATTCTGCTTTGAAGTTCCGTCACATCCCACGGCGATCGCGGCAGTTCCAGAACTTTGCGAGTTAATTTACATCCCAGATCTGCAAGGATATCTTCATCAGCAAAGCTCATTTCAAAGTAGCTGCGAAAGGTGTAGTTTTCGTTGGGATCAAGAACAACTGGATTGGGAATTAACATAGTCAAGGCAACCGCTAATTAGAATCTAGACAAACCTACCCAAAGGCAGTCAAGTCCAGACACGCATTGCTAACGGTAGCTTTGCGATTCCGCTGTGGGTTCTCACCACGTCTAGAAGCGCGTTTCCGCTTGCCCTGAATTCCGTCTTGCGACTCGACACAGAGCATGACTTCTAGTTGGCTGTTAGCCAGCGTATAATACTGATGTCTTCTCAAAGACTTCAGCTTTATATATAGCAAGTACCATGAATTCCAAACGTGCTTGGCTGACTTCATGCCAGCATAGGCGTTTTGGTTAGGTACTCGCTCGGATAGTCGCATGGCTCTTCTCGCTAGAACCATTGCAGCAGCAGTATCGGAGGATAGACCATACTGCCTCATGAACTTAATCAGACCGATTTGCGAACTGTAGGCAGGATTAACCTTAATTAATTCAATCCCTGCAAGTTGACACTTTTGTTCTAAAAGCTCAGTCAGTTTGCCGTAGGTAAAGCCTGAGAGCATACGAGCGTAGCGTCTCCCTTGCTCTCTCATCTGTGATTTCTTAACTGCAAAATTCAAGTCTTCAATGACGATCGGACATTGAAAAGACTGGGCAATCAATACAATCTGCTTTGTCACATCATGCAGTGTGGCTTCAATCTGTCCTGACCTACGACTATGCAGGTTCAGTTTGAACTGTCCATGATGCTTGAGATTGCCATCAACATCAACATATGTCCAGCCAATCACAGTTGGATTAATGTCCAGTCCTAGACATCCATATTGACGAGGTAATGACTTAAGACGATCGGGTTCAGGCACATCGGTAGAGCAAGCGATGAACCAACGGAAGTCTTTGCAGTAGACGCGGTATGACAATGCTCTGTTTGCCATAATTGCTTCCTCAATCCACTGCTGTCCCTGCTCATACTCAAACTTCAATGGAGCAGCGATCGTCTTGCCATATTTAGATTCCAGAGCATAGGGAACTCGAAACTTGATGGTCGTGCCATCGTACTGAGTAATCTGGTTGCCCAAGCTTTCCTTCGCAGAGCCAACCGTGGTGTATTGAGTTCCTTTGTTGCCTAATCTGACCTGCAAGGTAGCATCTTTGAGGTGTTGCAGTTTGTTCTCTAGCAGGTATAGGCGACGTTTCTTCTGATGAATGACAAACCGCTTTTGAGTTCTGAGGTGCTGCCTAAATCGGATGGAACAAGCATTTGGCAGTTCATCCAGCGACTTTTCAGCCGTCTTTAGCCAATCTTTGATGGACTTGATTTGCTGCTCCAAGGTCTTGATATGGCGCTGACGGTTTGCTTTAGCCGAGGCAATTGCGCCTTTAACCTCAGAGCGAATGGCATTCACCTGACGTTTGTTTAATCCGTATTTTGGCTGCAACTCTTTAACAATTTGATTCTCGTTATCACCTGCTAACATCCGGGTCAGGTATTCTACTCTGGCAGGCTCTACGAGTTTAGAAGCGTCAATCGCGAACTGCCACAGTGCAATCGGTAATTCAGTTGTGACAGTTCGTTGTGCCATTATTTCACCTCGTCTACAGCCTTGGAAATTCCATCAATTAATTTCTTATTTTTGTGGCTTCTAGCTCCGTAAAGACGAGCGCTAAAGACTTGAATGAGCTCGATCATGTCTTGAACCAGTTCTTGCTCAAAACTGAGTTCTTCAGACGATTTATTGACGATGACAACTTCAGTTTCAAACTCTTCACACATCGCAAAAACTAACTCTGATCCAAACCTTAAAAGTCGGTCTTTGTGTGTAATAACCAATCTTCCAACGTTACCAGCAAGAATGCGTTTAAGAAGTTTTTGCAATCCTCTTTTGTTGTAATTTAGTCCACTTCCCAAGTCTTGAATGGTTTCAAACTGCCAGCCATTTGCAGCACTAAATGATTCCAATACTTGAACTTGTCTGGTCAAATCTGCTTTTTGATCATGACTTGAAACTCTGGCGTAGTTAATGGTAATACGATCATCGAGTTGCTTTAACTCGCGAGGCGTAATCCGTTTTAGATCGGCTAAATTGTACCTCCTGTGTCCACTGGGAGAACGTTCAAATTTTAACTTGCCTGAATCCGACCACCTCCTGATTGTTTTGACTGAGACACCTAGCTCTTTGGCGGCATCTCCTATACTCACGGTCACGCTGTTTTGTGTCTCCATATTGAACTTAACAATATAGACTACATTCTATTATGTGGACATTCCAGAAGATCCGTCAATATCTGGGTAGATTTTAACTTACAGCTTTAAACCCCACAACTCCTGTATAATCAAACCAATCGCCTTTCAACATATAGTACACCACAAATAGTAGGCGTTGCTGATTTTAGCTATGAAATTGAGAGGGGGAGGCGCGCTCCGCGCGCCTCCCCCTCTCAATTTCATAGCCGGATTAAGCAATGCCAAATAGTACACCAAAAAAGCCACGCTTGCACATTTTAATTCTAAAATCGAGTTAGCCACCTGAATCAAAATCAAGATTCCCGATGGTGTGAACCGGGGTGGCGATCGCTTTCTGATGTACTATTTTCAGAACCAATGATGAATCTTGTTTAACCAGTGATGAACCCACCATATTTAAATCTAACCCGCCGCAGGATTTTACGCTTTGGATCGCTCATGGTCAGTTCGTGGGCGATCGCAGCTTGCACTCGTCCATCCACTAGTAATTCATCTCCAATCAGTCAGGCTTCGATACCCTCTCCGGTAGCCACTGTCACCACTCCACCAGCTACCGTAAGCCAGCGCCTACAACCAACACCCACATGTGATGACGGGGATGAAATCACTCCTTCACAAACGGCTGGCCCATTCTATACACCCAACTCTCCAGAGCGCACTTCTTTGATTGAACCGGGAGTGGCTGCCCGAAAACTGCTCTTAACGGGATGGGTATTGACACAAGATTGCACTCCTGTGGTGGGAGCGTTAGTAGATTTTTGGCATACCGATGAAACTGGACAATACGATAATGCTGGCTATCGCTATAGAGGACATCAATTTACCGATGCATCTGGTCGTTATTTTCTAGAGACGATCGTTCCGGGTGAATATCCTTCTAGAACTCGCCACATTCATGTGAAAGTGCAGGCTGCAAATCAACCCGTTTTAACAACTCAACTGTATTTTCCCAATGAATCCCGCAATCAACGCGATTTTTTGTTCAATCCAGAGTTGTTGGTTACACTACAAGAATCTGTGGAAGAACAACAAGCCACATTTAATTTTGTCTTAGCGAGCTGATTTCATGCTTCTGTTTCAATTTCCAGCGATCGCAACTGTGCTACTGGCTAGTTGGTTCTGTTTTGTGCCCGCACCGCTGCTACTGGCATTGAAATTAGTTGCCCCTGTGCATCAAGATAACAACCCTGCTGCATCAGAACGAACCAATTAAAGAACAGTTGCGATCGCCCCTATGCTTCGGTTTGTGGACGCTGCATGACACTGATCACCTCAGTGCGATCGCCAGTCGGAATACAGGGCGACCAATCCCGCACCTCAGTAATGCGGGCAACATGCATCAGGTGAATCATCCGTCTCACCCAAACAGGCGCACCAATTAAAATCATGCGGTTCGATCGCTGTGGGACACGAGATAAGTTTTCTAAAATTGCATCAATGGAAGTTTCATCAATATTTTTGGGAAATTCTTCTGGCATTTCGGACTATCCTTGCTGGTGACTCAGGCTGTTTGTAAACACAAACATTAGCACCACCTTGCATGTTTGTAAACACAAACATTTACTTGTTCCTGCCTCTCTGACACGATTGAGGCATGGGAAAAGCAGGTAAGGCACTCAGGCAAGTGCTGGGACAATATGGCATCAGCCAAAATCGTTTAGCGGTGACAATGGGGATCAACCGCTCTACAGTCTATCAATGGTTCAATGAAATTACCGATCCTTCAGCAGAGTCCGTCACGCAAATTATTGCTGCCCTGGAAACGCTCAATCCGGCGGCTGCCAAAGAGTTTATTGCCCTCTATTTGGGGCGCACAGTTCAAGACGATGAGCCGCCACCCATGAATTGAGCAATGTTGCCCTATCCAGGAAAATGAGAATAGGAGCATCGTCTCATTTAGCAAAAGACAAGCTGGAATGAGGCAAATACCTGAACCCTGGGCTACCAAGCCAGAATTAAATTTCGTACCCCCAATTTGCGGTGTTGCTGATTTGATGGATGATTTTCTGATAGCACCCCTCCCAACCTCCCCTTGGTAAGGGGAGAAGCCGTAGACGGTGGGGTCATCTGTAGCGATCGCAATTTCAATTGGTATTATGCAACGTCAATTTAATAGCAATTCTGGTGGGACTGCGGCATACCGCGCCCTCCCCAAAGACAATGACGGAACTCACGTTCTTGCAACACTAAGGATTAAGGATTAAATAAAATCGAACTTTTTGGTGGGAGGGGCGGCGCAGCTACCCCTCCCACCAAAAAATTTGGGGTTTTATTTAATTCACGTTCCTAAACATCCCACCATTCCAGTTATCTGAATAGAGAGACCCAGAAATTTTCTCCCCAATTATGGAGAATGGGGGTGTTAGGCTGAAACTTTCTCCCCAATCAGAAAATCCCGGAATTAGGCTGAAAGTTTCTGCCTAATTCCTGACTCACCCACGAGAAACAAAGCCTTTCAGCCTTTGACGGGGCTAAAAGAGAAACTTTCTGCTTTTCGTTTGAAGAAATACACAAGAACAAGCCTTTCAGCCTATCTATGGGATATTATGCAGAAAGTTTCTACATAATAAGTTGTTAGCCTGCTTCGAGTCTAGGTTGAGACAGTACCTCTAGACTGTTCTTCAAGTCGAGCATTATCTCGCTTCAAAGTTACTTTTAAGGCTATGATTTGAGGTTATTTTGGGAATCAGTACTGAGAGAGCCATATGGTAAATGAAGAAGCAATTTTAGAGCTAAGGAGACGTACTCGAAATTGTCAAGCACTTACAAGAGCTAATTTACTGTTAGCAAATCTTTGGTCTTCTACACACCTTTATATAGGTCTCCCCAATACAGCCTTATCAACATTAGCAGGGGTTTCAGCCCTGTCTGATTTGGGTATCCCCAAAACCGTAACAGCCTTCCTCTCAATAACTGTTGCCGTTTTAACAGCACTTGTTACCTTTTTGAATCCTACAGCAAAGTACAGTTCCTATCATTCTGCTGCTCAAAGATATCAGGCTGTTGCTGATAGATATCTAATTCTTGCTCTTAAATCTGAAAACATCCCAGAGCAAAATTTATTAGATGAGTTGACTGTCGTTAATAGTGAATACAACAAAGTCATGGAGTCTTCGCCTGTCGTTCCTTCTTGGGCGTATAAAAGAGGTAAGCAAGACGTTCGTATCAGCTTAGAATCTACAGTCAAGTAACGAGTCAGTACCTAATCAATACGGACGGAATTGAGGAGTTCACTTCAGGTGTCAGTTCTGTTGACTAGCAAGGTATTATGGAGAAGTCCGCCGAGGAAGCGTAGTGATCGGGAGTCAACCTATGCAAGCCATCCTGTTGAGCAGTGAAGAAGTTGCGAAACGTGCTTACCGAGTCTATGAGAGCGGAATCCGCCAAAAGGTTGAGACAGATGAAAATATCGGTAGAATGGTTCTCATTAATGTTGAGACAGGCGACTACGAAGTGGATGAGACCGGGCTACAAGCAGCTAGAAACCTCCAAGCAAAGTATCCGTATGCACGACTCTTTGGCATCCGCATCGGCTATAATGTAGCGGCTTCTTTCGGCGGTGTGATGGAGCGGGTGAGCAGTGATTTCCGGTACGGTAACTGATAGGCATGCGATCGTTTCACTGACATTTCTCTTGGTAAATGGTGCAACTTTCCCGATTGAATTTGTCATTGATACGGGCTTCACGGATCATCTTTGCTTACCGCAGGAAGCAGTAAACCTGTTGAGGCTCCCCTTTTTGTACAATTTGCCCGCAAACCTAGCGGATAACAGTTCGGTCGTCTTGCCCGTTCATCAAGCAACAATTTTTTGGGATGGAGCCGAACGAGATGTTCGTGTATTTGCGACAGGGCGGCGACCTTTGATTGGGACTGGGCTGCTTGACGAGCAAGAGTTGGTCATTCAGTTTACGGAGGGTGGGTTGGTAACGATCGATGAATTGTAGGTGTGGTTGGTTGGTGGCAACGCAGGCTAACAAGTCGATGAAGCGGACGGACGAGAGATCTTGGTTGTGATGCAGAGGTGATCTGCCGCCGCTTATCTTAGTCGTTAGCTGCCTTGAGTTCGAGGTGTAGGTAGCGAAAAGCTTTCTGTTTGTGTTTGAGGTTGAGGGGTTGAAAAGAGGGGGTTGGGGGCGATCGCTGCCAACATCTTGTTCTATCAGTTTGCGGTTGAGGGATTTGAGGGCGATCGGTTGTGATTCAGAGGTTAGGTCGGTGAAGCCCACCCGCTAACAACCCCGGTGCAGCGGAATGGAGGGCGATCGTTCGGGTCGTTGGGGGTTAACTGTAACTGTTGACTGCGATCGTTGTACTGCCTAACCTGCATTATTCATGACCCCTTCTGAAAAATGCCTCAAATTACTGTTTACAAAGGCTTCCAGCGATTTTCCATTTTTGACAGTGCGTTTTTATACATAGAGTCTGAAATGGAACGCGCACAAGGGTTTCAGAATTCGCCAAAACTCTGGTGAATAATCCAGGCTAAAGCTGTCGGTGGGGACGGTGACTGAAATCTATCTGCAAATAGCAAAATTTTTAGGGAATTACTGTGGTTGTGATTAGTGAATTTACGTATTTTGGGAAGAATTAGGTTAGTAGTGCTTTGGCAGAACACCCAATGGCAGATAAAGTTGCAATCTTCTTGGATGTTGAGAATTTATCGGGTTGGCTCAAAGCGGACGGAGGAGAAACACTTCTGGAGCGTGCTAATGAGTTAGGGCGCGTTGTTGTACGTCGAGCTTACGGAGACTTCAGTATTCAATCAGTAAGTGTACGCCAACCAGAGCTAAATCTGCTCGGATTCGAGTTTGTTCATGTTTATCATCCAGTAAAGGGTAAAAATTCTGCTGACATCCAAATTGTTGTCGATGTTATGGAGTATTTAGCCCGTATTCCTGATTTAGAGTGGGTTGTTCTTGCTACAGGAGATTCTGATTTTTCGCCTTTGTTTAGGCGTTTAAGAGAACTAGGTAAGTCTGTGGTGGGTGTTGGACCAAGATCTGCTCTCAGTGAAGCCGTCAAAAAGTCTTGCAATCGATTTATTTACATTGACGAAGAATCTACATCTGACAGTTCATCTGGTTCCTTAAAAACTACTCAGCTACGTGAAGATGCACTAGATTTACTGGAGCGTGTACTTGATAAATTTCCGGATGGCGCTGGTCTTTCGACCTTGAAGAGTGAAATGCTTGAACTTGATTCAGCATTCGACGAGCAAAATTTAGGGTTCTCTGGATTTATGAAGTTTCTCCAAAGTGCACCTGAAATGGTTACAGTGTATCAAGTTAAGCAAGCCTGGCACGCAAAGGCAGTAGAAGCAGGAAAAGAACAAGGTGAAATTTTATCTGACAACAATAAGAGAGAATCTACGTTGGTAGAGCCTACGACTGACTTATATAGGCGTTTTCTACGTAAAAGTGGTTGGCGATCGTGTGAGTCATCTTTCTTGTGGGACTCTCTAACTAAGCTAAAAATGCGCTTTCCCGATGGTTTTACAAGAAGTGAGGAGTTTGAGTATTTAATTGAGGCATTTGGTCACAACAGAACTCGTGGAGAGTTACGAGCAGCTATCTACATTCTTTACAAAACAGGGTTCGTATCTCAACAACAGTTAAAGCAGGACGATGAGCCTGTCTTAACTGCTCTTCTACCCGAGTTTGAGCGAGTAATGTCAAAGAAGGTAGACGCTGTAATGGCTCATCGGCTTGTTCATGTTTGTAAATTTCATAATGTATCGTTCATTCCTGAGCTTGTAATCCCGCTGTTAAGTAACTCCTATACTAAAGAACAGTTTAAGATTCTGATTGACAATGCCCAGAGCCATTAGAATATTTGGCGATAAAGTAAAGAAGCAACGGCAGTACAACAATTTTGGTGCAGCGGACTAAAAGAATCCGCTGGTGTTGAGTTCAAAGTTTGTGGTAGCCGCTGACCAGAACCGTTATACGCCTTACCCTGCTACCCTCCAAGTCATTCAGCTTGAGCTGATATGGACAAAACAATTGATATCGCATTGAATAAGTTCTCACCTATCCCAACTTCATTGTGTGAAGCGTCATCCAAAACGCCAAAATCTCAAATCCCTATCAACCTTGCCGGCCTATATCATCATTATTACCTTGATTGTTATGGGCAGGTTCCGCCTAATCCTGATCCTGCTCAATTTGAGTACTTGCGATTCTTAACAAATACTAGAGATTTTCGTCTTGCGGGTGACGGTATTGGCGCATCAACAGCAGCTCGTCGCCATCGTTCTAATGAATTAGGTCAAGCTTTTTGTCGTTATTTCTTACACGATCACTTGGGTGTGACTTACTTTGCTCACATAGAGCATATCCTTAACAAAGGGTTTCAATCAAAATTTTGCAATCTACGTATTGATCGTATTTCTGAAGGTGATGTGCCAGACTACTTATGCTCAAGAAATGCCCGAAGAGCTTATGTAGCAGAAGCAAAAGGGCGTTATTCTTCTATTAGTTTTAACAGTAGTGAATTTAAATCATGGCGTAATCAATTCAGTAGGGTAATTGCGAAGGATAGATCTGACAATTCAGTATCTCTTAAAGGATTTATTGTCGGAACACGATTTGCAACGGAACAAAATAGGCAATATGTTAAATCAAGAATAAGTGCCGAAGATCCCAGAACTCCCGGCAGTATCAATGATGATGTTAATGGAAATCTTGGTGCAATGGTTGCTTCAATTCACTACGGCAACATTGCGACAAAACTTAGACAACCAATTCTAGCTGCATCGCTTACAGAAGGATTTCTCGTTCCTGATGAAATTCGCTTTCCTGCTGTGGTATGGGAATTTCAGGCTTCTCCTGTTCAGGGTGTTAGCTATCCGCTTCAGGGTAGACGCTTTGTTGGAGGTTACTTTCCATCTACCGAAGGAACAATCGCACTTGAACAGCAAAGTGGGCGGTTGATCTTCAGGCCAGTAGCTCCACTAAGGCTAGATGTCGGAACTGGGACATTCTTTGGAGTTGAAGAATCCATTTTTCGTATTATGGCTTCGGTAGCCCGGCGAGGATTGGCTTCGATTGCTGAAATTGACACGTTTCCTGATATTCAACCTTTTTATAGTGCAATTAGTGTCTTGCGAGATGGTTCTATAATGTCTCCAATAGAGTTTTTGACCCCAGTTGCACAAGAGGTTTTTTAAGAAATTATGAATCTACACATGAACCAGGCGTATAACAATTCGGGTGCAGCGGATTGACCGAAGCGGCTTGGGCGAGATGCAAAGCCCCTAGCAACCGCTGACCGCGATCGTTAGCTGTCTTAAGTTCGAGGTTTGGGTAGTGAACAGTTTTCGGTTTGTGTTAGAGGTTGAGGGGTGGAAAGTTAGTGGGTGAGGGCGATCGCTCCCAACACTGCATTCCATCAGTTTGTGGTTGAGGGAGTTGAGGGCGATCGGGTTTGATTCAGAAGTTGGGTCGGTGAAGCCCACATGCTAACACCCCCGGTGCAGCGGATGGGAGGGCGATCGTTGTTGTCGTTGAAGGTTAACTGTAACTGTTGACTGCGATCGTTAGCTGCCTTGAGTTCGGGGTGTGGGTAGCGAAAAGTTTTCGGTTTGTGTTAGAGGTTGAGGGGTGGAAAGTTAGTGGGTGAGGGCGATCGCTCCAACACTTTGTTCCATCAGTTTGAGGTTGAAGGAGTTGAGGGCGATCGGGTTTGAGGTTGGGGTTAGGTCGTTGATGGTTCACAAGCTAACAACCCCGGTGCAGCGGATGAGAGGGCGATCGTTCTGCTAAAGCGGCGATAGACGTGCCCGTCCGCACATCTGCCCAAAACTTACCCGTGAATCCCTGACTCTCGACAAACACCTTTGCCATCAATGTAGATTTGCCGATACCACCCTCGCCCCGAATGCCAATCATTGATACGGCTGAATCAATTAGCCAGGTGTTAAGTTCTGAGCGTTCATTTTCCCGCCCTTGAAAAATCCGCAGATCAGGCAGCGGATCGCCTACACCAGAGCCATCTGCTGGGCTTCATTAATGGTGACATTGTAGGTGGACTGATCGATATTGGTCTGATGGCTGACTGGTTCTTGATTCACCACCCCAATATTTTTAGCGATCGGTTCTCTCATGGCTCAGGACTAGAATGAGAAGGTATTCGTTTGACTCATAATCGTCCCCTGGTTCACCACACCAATTTTCTCTGCCAATTGGGTTAAATTAACGACAGCACCGGGCTGCGCTTGTACTGCGGTTTGGATCTCCTGTGCGACCTGGCGAATTTCTGCATCTTCCTGGGCAATTGCCTCAACTTTGGCGACAATCGCTGATGTCCCATAGGTTTCTGGCTGTTGCTCTGCCAGTTCTGGCTGCTGAGCTACGGTGGTAATGGCATCCGCCGTTTTGAGATCTTTACGCCGCAAAGCACTAAGAAACTTGGGTATTAAGCCTGTAACCGCTTCACCAATTTTCTCGCCCGTTTTCTCAAAGGCTTTTGTGGCGATCATTGTGGCGATCGCGGTTGCCGTCAGGGTTGCAGGTTCCACCATCAGTCACTCCAGAGTTTTATTATTTCAGCTACCTAATTATGGCAGTTAGAATATAAGTCAAGACAGCTTCATCATTTCATCATGGAGCCTAAACCATGCAAATCACTATTGATCTTCCCGAAGAACTCATTCAGCACTTTAGTCGCGATCGCCTGACCCGTGAAATCTTAGAAGCTTTGGTAGTGCAAACCTACCAAGCTGAAAAAATTACCCATGCTGAAGTTGGTCGTATTCTGGGGCTAGCCTCTCGCTGGACAATCGATGCCTTTTTGAAGCAACACAACGCCGATTTGCACTACGATGAGGCTGATTTAGAGCGCGATCGCACAACCCTCCACCAGCTACGGGCAAAGCCCACTAATAGCGCTTCATGATCGTCATTGCTGATACTTCGCCGATCAATTATCTGCTGCTCATCAACCAAATCGATCTGCTGCCTCTCTTATTCCAGCAAATCATCATTCCTGACATGGTTCGGGATGAAATGCTTGATCCGGACGCACCACCCGTTCTTCGGCAATGGATTACTCATCCACCTTCTTGGCTCACTATTCAAACCGTTCCCGTCATCGACACAACCCTAAACACTCTTGATCCTGGGGAACAAGCAGCGATTACCCTAGCTCAAACCTTACCCGCTGACTTGCTGATTATCGATGAACGGTTGGGACGGCAAATTGCTGAAGAGCGGGGTATCGCTATAATCGGCACCCTGGGAATTTTAGATGATGCCGCAACTCAGGGTTTGATCAACCTTGCTGAAGCGATCGCGCAATTGCAGCAAACGAACTTTCGAGTTTCCCGTCGTATTATTCAGGCGTTGCTAAACAAACCAAAGAGTTAGCGGATCAACTGCATTCCTCGAATAATAATACTTGAATGTAAATCGGAGGGTGATCGGTGAGGAAAAGCCAGCTAACAAGTCGTTGGAGCCGACCGCCGAGAGGTTATCGGTGAGTTTCAGAGGTTATCTGCGGCGGCTCAACTTGGTCGTTGGGCTGCTTCTCATTACTAGTTAAGGGATTAGCTTGTACTCCACTGTCGAGACCATACCGTACAACAGATCACGGTTTATTACCCTAACGCAAATGTCAGGGGCATTCAGGCTTGCTGCGATCGCTTAGAAGTGCCTAAATGACCAGACAGTTGAGCCACCATTTCAGCACGAGACGAGACTTTTAACTTGCGAAACATCCGCTTCAGGGCTTGCCTGACTGAGTTTTCTGTGATCCAGAGTGCGGCACCAATTTCTCTGCTAGTTAATCCTTGGGCGACCAGTTCTGCAATTTGGGTTTCGCGGGGTGTTAATTGCGTGTAATTGGGTGAAGTGATAGCAATAGGTTGTGACCCTTGCGATAGCTGCAAAACAGCGCGCAATTCTGCTAATCGGGTCGATAGGTGCAGACACAGGGCGCTCAGGTCTGCCAGATTTTGAGCATCGAAGGCAGGATGATCCCGATGGCGGGTAAAAGCAATACCTCCCACAAGCTGACTTTTGTGAACGATCGGTCCAATCATCACATGCCCATGATCGGCACGCGGACAAATTGTCTGCCAAAATCCGGTTGGCAGGATTACTTCTTCATGCACTGGGGCGTGGCGCTCGACTAGATACCGCAAGACCGGATTGTGGTCGAGCGACAGTGCCAATTTGATCATGTTTGGGGTGTTGGCATCAATCGCGGGAAACTCATCTAGAAAACTGAGCCCCCAACGGGTAGCAGTGAAGTATTCACCGACTTGAGCCATCACGGACTGTCGCAATTCGCGCTCATCCTGCGCCTGAGCAATGGCTTGAAACAGAGATCGCAGTGAATTTGCCATATTTTCTACTAATCCGATTAACCATGATGAAGCAGAGAAACTGATTTTGTCAAAAGACATCGTGTCAAAGCAGGTTGCGGTTGGGCAATCACCCTCGCAGGTCAAGTATCGCGGCAAAGTGTACCCATTTGAGGTCTGTGCAAGGTTAGCTGACTGCTCTTAATCTAACGATGGTGTGATTCAGGAGCGGAGAACTTAGAGGTTCAGTGTAACTGCTATTGACATACTCACCGGGCTAAAGCCACGGTGATTCTAGACGCTTCAACGGGATATGCTAGCAAGCTAGTCTTACCTTCCCTCCACATCCGATTTAGAGTCGGGCGATGCCCCATCCCGACTTTTGAACAAGTAGACTAAATCTATGTTCAACCTCATCTACCTAAAAAGTTTTACCCGTCCAAGGTTTCAGAGTTACCTCTTCCTTCTAGACGGAACCCCCTACTTTTTGTTGTCAAGGTTCAGTGTTTGTGGCTTGGTTATCGCCAGAACTATTGTACCATGTTTAAGCAAAGCCGTCCTAGAAGGACGGGGTTTTAGACCCAGGATTTTGATAACTGATTTCTCCTTAGATTGGAGAAAAATTGCCATGATGAAAATTCTGATCCGATCGCTCGTCAATCTCTTGGTATTTTTCACGGACATCATTTATCGGAATCGTCCATACCCACGCTTTTATTTGCTAGAAACGATTGCTCGCGTCCCCTACTTTGCCTATGTGTCTGTGCTTCATCTCTATGAAACGGTAGGTTATTGGCGCAAAGCCGATCTGCTGAAGGTGCATTTTGCAGAAACCTGGAATGAACTACATCATCTGCTGATTATGGAATCATTGGGCGGCAATCATACTTGGGGCGATCGCTTTTTGGCACAGCACTTAGCAATCGTATATTACTGGGTCGTTGTGCCGCTCTACATGCTGCTGCCACACTATGCCTATTACATGATGGAACTGATTGAAGAACATGCTTACCATACCTACGATACCTATAGCGGTTGACACTTTAATAAACTACGGTTGTTTTTGTGAGAGCCGCGCAAAGCGCGGCTCTCACAAAAACAACTTGTACTTCACTCAGATGAAAATTGCTATATTTAAAGACCCACGAAGAAAGCCTCAAAACCCAACCAGCCCCTCAAATTGCCATTAACTATTATCGGGATGGCGATCTCTATATGTTTGAGGAGTTTCAAACCGCTACCAGATCTGAGTTTCGCTGTTTTCGGTATCGACTACGCTGGTACATCGGGTCAATCGGTTTCTGTTTCCTAAAGAAGAGGAATCCTGATGACACTGGAACAGTTAAAAACACTCAATCGATCGACCGTTGTCCTGATTGCTGTAGGAATTACTGCCGCCGCTGGCTCGTTCTATTACATTGTTGCTCAGTTAGGACAGAAGCATGCTGAACCTGTACCCTCTCAACCTGTCAATGAACCCATTGCTGCATTAGGACGACTGGAGCCGATCTCTGAAGTGGTAAGTATTTCCGTTTCCACAGCGCTCAATAGCGATCGCGTCAAGCAATTGTTAGTCAACCGGGGCGATCGCGTTCAAGCTAATCAGATAATTGCCATCCTGGAGAGCTACGATCGCCTGCAATCTGCTCAGTTGGAGGCACAAGAACGAGTCAGCGTTGCTCAAGCAAGATTGGCTCAGGTTAAAGCAGGAGCAAGGTCTGGAGAAATCGCCGCTCAGCAAGCTGAAATTGCTCAACTCGAACAGGAGTTGCAGGGCGAAATTACGACTCAAGCTGCCACAATCGCCCGTCGCCAATCAGAAGTTACTGTGGCGCAATCGGAATACGATCGCTATCTGGCGCTGTATCGAGAAGGGGCGATCGCGGCATCCACGCTTGACCAACGACGACTGACGTTAGAAACCGCTCAGGCACAACTGACTGAAGTGCAGGCGAACCGCGATCGCACTGCTGATACCTTGCGAACTCAAATTCAGCAAGCCCAAGCCAGACTCAATCAAATTGTCGAAGTTCGTCCCACGGATGTGCAGGCCGCCCAAGCGGAGGTCAATCAAGCAAGGGCGGCAGTGCAACGGGCGCAGGCAGAGTTAAACGAAGCCATCATTCGGTCACCGATCAGCGGCAAGGTTTTGGAGATTCACACAAAATCGGGAGAGGCGATCGCTGAGGCAGGCATTGTGGACTTGGGCAGCACCGATCAGATGGAAGTTGTAGCAGAAGTGTATCAAAGCGATCTCGATCGGGTTCGCATCGGGCGAATTGCCACCATAACCAGTGATGCCTTTACGGGAGAGATCGGGGGAACGGTGCATCAACTGGGACAACAGGTGAGCCAGCAACGAGTGTTTAGCAATCAGCCCGGAGAGAACCTCGATCGGCGGGTCGTGGAGGTGAGAATTCGCCTCAATGCCGCAGATAGTAAACGTGTTGCTAATCTCACTAACTTACAAGTACAGGTCGCCATTCAGCCTTAGACAAATTCAATCTGATGCTGCGTAAACTCTTTCACAAAACTCCATTAGCGTGGCTGCAAGTTAAACGGGAGAAAACTCGACTGCTTGTTGCTCTTTCAGGCATTGCCTTTGCAGACATTTTGATGTTTTTTCAGCTTGGGTTGATGTCCGCCGCTTTTGAAGCTGCCACCGCTACTCACTACCGACTGCGCGGCGATCTGTTTTTGCTGAATGCCCTTTCAGACAATATGCAGACGATTAAACCGTTTCCTCGCTCCCGATTGTTTCAGACTTCAGAAATCGCCGGGGTGAACTCAGTCAACACACTCTACACGGGCATTGGAACCTGGCGAAATCCTGACGATCGCACCTCCTGGCAAGTGCAGGTGTATGGCTTTAATCCCAGCAATCCGGCGATGGAAATCCCGGATGCTGCCGCTCAATTCAACAAACTAAAACTGCTCAATTATGCCCTGTACGATCGTTCAGCCCGTCCCACATTGGGCAATGTCGGCGACCAACTTCAGCGCACCGATCCCCTTCCTGCTCAACTGAACGATCGCCAAATTCAGATTACCGGATTATTTGTTTTGGGCGCTTCTTTTGCCTCCGATGGCAATCTGGTCATGAGCGATTCTAGTTTTCTGCGGGTCTTCCCAAATCGCCAACCGGACGAAATTGACATTGGATTGATTGCTCTCGAACCGGGTGTAAACCTAAATCAGGTACAAGATCGGCTGAAAGCTGTATTGCCTGACGATGTGCTGGTATTGACCAAGCAAGAATTGATTGATCGCGAAAAAGCTTACTGGGGGCAAAATCGACCAATCGGCGTGATTTTTGGCTTCGGCACGATCGTCGGTTTTTTGGTTGGTACAGTCATCGTTTACCAAATCCTCTACTCGGATGTATCCGATCACTTGCCTGAGTACGCCACACTCAAAGCGATGGGTTATAGCGATCACTACTTAGTTGGCGTTGTCTTGCAAGAGGCACTGATTTTGGCGGTGTTGGGCTTTATTCCCGGCTTCGCAGTTTCTCTGGGATTGTATGGCTTGATTGCTCAGGCAACGCTATTGCCCGTCAATATGACAATCAACCGCGCCACACTGGTTTTGACACTGACGCTGCTGATGTGTGTGGCATCGGGGGCAATCGCCATGCGGAAGTTACAAGCGGCTGACCCAGCTGATATTTTCTAAACCAATCATGACTGAATCCGTTATTTCCATTCATCACCTCAATCACTACTTCGGCAATGAAGATCTGCGGAAGCAGGTTCTATTTGACATCAACCTTAACATTCATGCGGGAGAAATTGTGATTATGACCGGCCCATCCGGTTCAGGTAAAACAACTCTGCTAACGTTGATGGGTGGGCTGCGCTCTGCTCAAGAAGGCAGCTTAAAGATTTTAGGACAAGAAATGAAGGGAGCCAATAAGCAAACGTTGATGCAGGTGCGGCAGCAGACTGGTTACATCTTTCAAGCACACAATCTATTAACATTTCTGAGTGCCAAACAAAACGTGCGAATGTCGTTGGAATTGCACGATCGCAACCTAACCCAAAACTTGAACCAAATTGCTACAGAAATGCTAAACAGTGTTGGTCTGGGCGATCGCGCAGGCTATTACCCAGATAACTTGTCGGGTGGACAAAAGCAGCGAGTGGCGATCGCCCGTGCTCTGGTGAGTCAGCCTAAGATTATTCTGGCAGATGAGCCAACCGCAGCACTCGACAAAAAATCGGGTCGAGATGTCGTAGAACTGATGGAGAAGTTAGCCAAAGAACAGGGCTGTACCATCCTTTTGGTAACCCATGATAATCGGATTCTTGATCTTGCCGATCGAATTATTTACATGGAAGATGGCTATTTAGTGAATCGTTCTGATATCGCTGTAGCTGTTCAATAGCTTTTTCTTCACTTAGATAACAACTATTTGCCAGCAGCCCAACAATTCAAATGCAGCGGACGGATGAAAGTTACTGGTGCTGAGTTCGAGGCTGCCTGCCGCCGCTGATTTGGGGCGTTAGCTGGCTCTGCATCGAGTCCTTGCACTCGTCTTTCGAGGTTGTCTGTCACCCAAAAGCGCCCAGGAGATTTGCTGTTGAGACCGTGGTTTTGGTTTTGTCTGTGGTGGCGAAAGCGCCCAGAAGGTTGTCAGTGAGGGCAGCAGCGAGGGGTGATTGGTGAGTTCGAGAACACTCAGGAGGCGATCGGTGAGACGTAGCGAGGGGCAATCGGTGCGTCGCTCAGCTAACAAGTCATCGGAGCAGACAGCCGAAAGCCGCTGGTGTTGAGTTCAAGTCCCTGGCTGCCGCTCAATTTGGTCGTTATGCTGTTTATTCTTGGTGGGGGCGTAGTTGGAGTCTTTAGTAAGGTGGCGATAGACAAAGCTCCTAGATTATGGTTGCTTCATTAGGCGCTCATTGTTACGCTTAAGGCATGGGGAGTAACTTTGAGTTGATTGGTGATCTAGGGGAAATTGAGGTTATTGCCATCAATTTGTCTATTCGTGAGCTGCGAAGACTAAAAGATGAGTTCGGTGGTCGGCGTTGGCGAAAACTCAAAGGAGTTGGGCTAGTTCAATTTCCAAATGGCGAGGTTCGTCAAGCCGAGTTGCACTGGTATGAGGCGCACGGGGTTGGTCGGCGCAAAATGAAAGTCAAGCGTGTTTTGGACTGAAACCGATGTACACAGCAGAGTTAAATGTTCAATTTGCAATTTGTATTGCAGGCGAAGAGGATGGGGATCTAGAGGTCTGGAAGATCTATCGTGTTTTACCAGATCCAAAGGCGGTTGAAGTAGAATGTCTGCGAGTCGTTGATGAGTCTGGCGAAGATTATCTCTATCCCCAAAGTCGATTTGTAGTTGTAGAATTACCGGAAGACGTTCGAGCGAGATTGTTGGCAGCGGTTATGGAGTAAGAAGGATAGTCTTTGAGTGCGATCGCTGCGGCATAACAACCCCAATGCACCCGACCGTTGAAAGGTTATAGGTTAGAGTTCAAGGTTATCTGCGGCGGGTGATTGGGATCGTTATACGGCTTAGGTTGCTGGTAAAGGCAAATCTTGATCCAAAAATCGTCAACATTCTTGAAACCAGAGGACAATTGTGACACTTGAAGAACTTTGGCGACAGAAAAGTGATCGAGAACTTGAAGTCGCGGTTGAAGAGATTGCTGAGTACACAGAAGAAGCTGAACAAGTGATACGTGCTGAAATACGTAGGCGTGGTCTGCCTGAACCTCCAATGTTCATCAGAAACGCTCATGGGCTGCCAGTCGCAAATCAAGAAACCGAAGATTACATAAGAGAGCAAGTTAGAGTAATACACCAGGGAAAATGTCCTCGTTGTAGTGGACATGGTCCGGTTGATGTGCATACATCGCATTGGGTCTGGTCAGCAGGCTTATTTACACGTTGGGGGAGTAGTCCGCACATTTGCTGCCGTAAGTGTGGACGAGTTGAGCAAATAAAAGCTGCTTTGTTTGCATTTGTCCTAGGATGGTGGGGATTTCCTTGGGGATTTTTGATGACCCCAGTTCAGATTATTCAAAATTTGGCAGGGTTATTCGGTGGACCTAACGATTCCAAACCTTCAGAAAATCTTTATCTTGTAGTTTATAGACGATTGGTACAAGATTCAGCCACAAGTTAAAACAGGAAGCGTACTAACGCCGCATACCAATCCTATTGCACACCGATCGTATAGAGTGAGTTGGTTTAGGATTAAGTACTGACCACTCTTGTCTGAGCCTTGAGTTCTAGTGGTTTGGGAACAACCCGAATTTCTACGTCACTGCCAAGAGCGTTCAGAAATCTAAACATCCGTTCAGTTGAAAAACCAGAGAGTTTGCCATTTAAAAGCGCAGAAACTTTAGGCTGATCAATACCAAGAAGCTTTGCCGCTTCAGTTTGAGTAAGGCTTTTTGCATCGATCAAGTTGCTGATTTGTCGAACTAGTTCCGCTTTAATTAACAACTCATCAGCGTTGGCAAGTCCTAAGTCAGCAAAAACATTTCCGCTGCTAGATTGAATTTTGATTTCTTCACTCATTGCTTATCTTCCTCTGAATGACGTTTGTAGCATTGTTCGTAATGCTCCTTTGCTCGTTTTAGTCGTGCCTCAATTAGCTCAATATCTTGCTTAGAAGTCTCAATTCCACGTTTAGACTTTTTCTGAAACGCATGCAGTACGTACACAACTTCCTCGAACTTAATGGTGTACACAGCCCGGTACGTGTCTCCATCAAAATCTTGAATGACTTCTAAAACTGACGCTCCCTTGAATCCTTTGAGTGGTTTTGCGCTCGGATGCTTTTCGCCACATTGTGCTCGGTACAGTGCATATCCTACAGATTGTTGGACAGTTTCAGGAAAGCCCTTCAAGTCATCAAGGGCACTGCCAATCCATTCAACGAGTTTTGGTTGCGAATCCATAAGTTTGATTATGCTAATTCTGGCATGTTCTGTCAAGTCCGAAAAATCTTGACTGGTCGCCATATAACAACGCCCATGCACCCGACCGTTGAAAATTGGTCTGTTGGCGTTCTGGGTTACTTGCGGCGGGTGATGGGCAACGTTAGGTTGCCTGAGTTGTCTGTAGGGGCAGTAAGCTGCAAGTTACTGGTCAGTGCTGAAAGTTATGGAGTTATGACACTACAGTTGCAGTGTATAATGATGAAATTTTTGGTCTTTGCTGTATCCAAATGATTCGTAAAGAGCTTGTGCTGCAACATTAGAAATTTGGGTCGCCAAAATATACTCTAATCGGCTAAGAGATGGACTTTTGTAAATGACTGAAACTTCCAACTCATTAGGCTTTTCAGTTTGTCATACTTGTCGGTATGGGCAGTTTCAATACAGGTCGAGATGGCTTGCTTGAAG
>Ga0224723_1000467_pt1 | contig 27571 bp, 16 predicted proteins | sample Balambano_FR2_Me_FD_161647 | JGI IMG/M metagenome (GOLD analysis project Ga0224723, IMG submission 161647) | Freshwater sediment microbial communities from Lake Towuti, South Sulawesi, Indonesia - Balambano_FR2_MetaG | ecosystem: Environmental > Aquatic > Freshwater > Lake > Sediment | place... | reverse complement strand
CAAGGACTCGTGAAGCGTTAGATCAAGCGATCACGGATGCGTTAAATGCTGTAACTTTAGAAGACATTAAAGGGTGGTTCACCTATCGGTGTTACTGTATTTGACTGAGTTGAAAACCGCTATATCAGACAGTTGCTCCAATTCCTCTAGCTTGAATATGAAGCTGTCTATTGGGCGCACCCGTTTATCGGTTGAAGCAAGACGAAACGCTGTTTCTTGGAAAGGATTCCTGGTTCCAGACCCGGAATGGCAGCAATCAAGAATAATAGAAGTATGAGGGCTTTTGGCTGAAACTTCAGCAATCAATTTCGCCAATTCTTTGTCTGCTAAATCCCAGCCTCCCTCAAGGCGACTGTCGTAACAGACCAGGGTTTCATTCAGGCGGTCTGGTTCTAAGTGCCAAAATTCTGCTGGTGCTTGCTCCTGTGAGCCATGACCACTGTAGTAAAAAAACGCTATATCACCAGCTTGAGCATTACACAGATGTTTGCGGAATCCAGCAACAATTGCCTGACGTGTTGCTTCTTGATTCTTAAGAACTTGCAAGCGCAATTGATACTCATCCTTAGCGACCCGTTCTCTGAGATATTGCTCGATTGCAGTAATATCATTGATACAGCCCTGTAGAGAAGAAACAGGTTCTGGATATCCATCAATTCCAACAAGCAGTGCATAGATACTACGAAGCATATGCGTTTGTTTTCTAGAGGTTGGACAGCAAAGCTATACCGTATCTGGTAAGGTTAAGCAACATATCAGGCTTCTACTAGTGGCTGAAGCCGCTTCAGGGCAACTGAAGTTGCCAATACAACATAATCTTGTGGACTATTGCAATATACCTTGAAGGCAAAATCTGTAGGGTTGAGAAGACAATCATCAGGAACAGCTATCTTTCTAACACAGGCGCAAACTCGTTCAAAAAGCGTCTAAGTGCCGTATCCAATCAACGAACTATGCGGCTTATTATCTACTACAAGCGCGATTAAAGCAATATCGTTTCGGCACAAAATTAGAATTTCTTTAGCCTTGACAGACAACCTAATCAGCGTATTCTCAAACAATTTCAAAACAACATGTTATAAAGTTTACACAAGAAAATTATATTATTGCCCCGTAGCTTTGGAAATCTCCATCGTTAGCGGCGATCGCCCAGATTAAGTTCAGTGGTATCTTTAAGCTTTGGAAATGGAAAGATCATTGCGCTCAACAACCAGCTTGACAGAATACAGGCAGTCCATTATTTTATTCCTGTCCTGACCTGATATGTCAGCAATGTCTCAGACAGACTACGACTCCCCGTGGAAAGAAGCCTTGGAGACCTACTTCCAGGACTTCATGGCATTTTTCTTCCCCGATGCCCATACCAGCATCAACTGGTCTAAAGGCTACGAATTCTTAGATAAAGAACTTCAGCAAGTCGTGCGCGATGCCGAATTGGGTAAGCGATTAGTAGACAAACTCGTCAAACTTTGGCGCAATGAAGGAGAAGAAACCTGGATTCTAGTCCACATTGAAGTGCAAAGCCACGAAGAAAGCAAATTCGCCGAGCGCATGTATGTCTACCACTATCGACTCTATGACCGCTATCGCCGCAAGATTGCTAGCCTGGCCATTTTGGGAGACGAGCAACCCAACTGGCGACCCAGCTATTTCGGCTATACGCTTTGGGGATGCCAAATTGGGTTTCAGTTTCCTGTCGTGAAATTGATGGACTACAAAGAGCCATGGCATTTGCTGGAGTTGAGCCGCAATCCCTTTGCCATCGTCATTATGGCTTACCTGAAGACTCAGGAAACCCGTTATGATGGAGAGGAGCGAAAAGCTTGGAAGCTCAATTTGATTCGTAGGTTGTACAACCAGGGTTATCAGCGCCAGGATATTCTCACCTTATTTCGCTTGATTGACTGGTTGATGTATCTACCGGACGAATTAGACCAAGCATTTTGGCAAGAGGTTGAACAATACGAGCAGGAGGGAAAAATGCCATATATTACCAGTGTTGAGCGCATCGGCATGAGAAGGGGAATTTTGCAGAATAGTCGGGAAGCGGTGCTTGAGGTTTTAGAAGTTCGCTTTACAGCAGTGCCAGAAGCGATCGCAACTGCTGTGAATGCCATTGAAGATGTCGCAACTCTAAAACTATTGCACAAACAATCGATCGCCATTCCCTCCCTGGAAGCATTTCAACAACTCTTGGAAGAAACAGCTTCACCAACAGGTGTATCTAAAGAAAAACAATAGTCATATCACAATTTTTCAATTGACCAATTATAACTAAAACGGACGATCGCCCAGAACACAAAGTCCAGGCGATCGCCAAAATCCAAAATCCAAAATCCAAAATCCAAAATCCAAAATCCAAAATCCAAAATCCCAACGTTTGTTACATCAAACCAGTCGGTTCGATCGCAGTAAAACCAGAACTGAGCAGCGTTGAGGAAGTAGTCAAATCCTGATTGGAAATTGAGCTACCATTGTTTTGAGAAACGATTTCGTCCCCTACCAGCGTCAAATGGGTATCAGCCAGACTGTTCTTCTGAGCATTCGTTACCAAATTAGGAGACCCGTCAAAGACTTTAATTGCCGAGATTGGTTTTTGCTGGTTGTTCAGAGCATTCGGGGCAATCAAGTCGTCTTTTACTGGTTTGGTGGGCGATCGCAAGTCCGACTGCGTTTTAGAATTTGATAGAGGGGTTACTTGCTGTGTGGCCGATGATTTTTTGGTCACGACAAACACCCAATCTTCGTTGCTGGGCGGATCGAGCGTAATGCTGCCATTACTGGAAACATCAGACAGGTTAGTGAAATTACCTGTTCTGGGGTCGAAGCGCTTGACACTATAGGTGCCGTTAGGGACCTTTAAAGTGCCATCACTCTCTGTGCCTCGAATGTAAGCAATGTATTCATTCCCTGGATTCTCCATCACATAGCGAGTGCCAGAGCCTTGCAACAGGCTCCTGCTGGGGTTCATCTTCCACCAGTCGGTTGAGGTAAATAATGTCTTGACGTGTTGGATGTCATCCTCCCAGGCATCCATGTTGGGATCATCTACGTTGAAGGGTTTACTACTGGAAGGGCCATCAGAGAAGGTTGCAGCAAAACCGGTAACGAGATAGCCACCAGCCATCGCGATATCCCACGACGCATGACGTAAGGCATCAACGGAATAAGTAACAGGTGCTCCATTGGAGTTGAGATAATATCCGTACTCAGAATTAACCACAGGTTTATCGTGATCGCGGGCGGCAAGAATGCGTTTGTGATAATCCTGGTAACTTTGTTGGTAGTCACCAAATGACATCCAGCTTTCACCCGCAAATGGCTCTGCTGTGAAACTGCCTGCGCCGCTGGGATGAATCGTAATCATGCGATCGTGTGGATCATTTTTGTCGAGTTCTTCTCCAATCGATTCGTAAAGCGATCGCGCTCCCCAATCGGCCCATTCTCCAGAGACGGAGAAGCCAACATTGTAAGCACTATATCGAGCGGCAACATATTCGGCGTATTGTAACCGCTGGGAATCATTAGCGAAGTCCTGCCAGTTGTAACCGCCTCGTTTGTTATCAGACCAAGCCAGAAACAGCATGGGTGTGATGCCCTTCGACATCATGTACTGTAACCTTGAATCCACTTCCTGCCAGTAGCCTGGATTGATCTGGTCATTTTTCTGTGAGAAGAAAGCAGGTCCACCCTGATTATTGCCCTTGCGGGTTAAATTAACATGTACGACATTAAATCCTTGATTGGCTCTAACATCGACATAGCGATTAAAACTTTTACGATTCAGTCCCTTCTGAGAAATGTCAGATAAAGACCACCAAGCAGTGTCACCAAACCAATAGAAAGGCGTGCCATTCTCATACTGGAAATGATAGGGGTTAGTCTCGTTCGATTTAATGCCCCCTTTGAGTTGGGAAGACTTGACATCGAGATTCCCTATTGCCTTCAAACCCAAAGAATTCGAGTCGATCGACCAACTCCAATCACCCACTTGATCTGGAGAATAACGAAATTTCCAGGTATTGCCACCATCCCAAAAGAGAGGAATGCTCTCGGTAACACCAGTCGGACTCTTGAAGACAACACTAGCCGACCCTTCTTTATAGGGATTGGAGAGCTTTTTGGAAACAGTAAACGATTTTTCAAAGACTCCGTACACGCCGATCTGACTATTTTCACTAGGAATGGGTGCAGGAGTGGGAATGGGTGAAGGAATCGGGTTAGGAGTAGGAACGGGAGTCGGAATCGGTGTAGGCGACGGTGATGCGCCAATTGGAGTAAAGACAAGATTATCAATCCGAGCGTATTCACCTCCGTTTTTCTGAGCTATAATCTCAATTCGATCTGTGGGCTTGAGATCAATTCCTGGAATCGTATATGAGGTGCGATACGCCTGTTCATTAGTGCCTTGAGTGCTATCAAATTTCCAACTTCCAATTGTGGTTTGATTCAGTTTCAAAGATGCACTAGAAATTCCATCATTTTCATCAAAATAATTAACAGTGATACTATATTTACCAGTTGCACCTGTAAAGGTATACAAGGCAGACGCTGAAGTACTTTGAGATTTAATTACGGCTCCACCAGAGGCCCTTGGATTTGACTCTGTTCTATACCCTTTGAGGCTGAGAGTCTCTGCTTCAACATTAATGACATCTTGTGGGATTGAAGTGGGAACAGGTGTAGGAGTTGTAGTTGGGAGGATTTCTAAATAATCAATCCGAGCATATTCGCTGCGATCGCGAAAGCCTTTCAACTCAATTTTGTCTCCTGTATTCAGGATGACACTACCTACTTTTTCTCTAAAAAACTGATCAGTCGTGATTTTCCGATTCAACAATGTCGTTCCAATCTTTTGGGAACGAACCAATGTTTCAATCTTGCCACTGCCATCGGTTTCATCAACGTACCCCAAGAACAAGTCATAGGTTCTAGGACTTCCTGAAAAATTGAATATAGCTGAACCTGATGTAGTTGATGCGCCTGGAAGACGAACGACTTTTCCTCCAGAAGCACGTTGGTTACTCTCAATTCGATATCCAGATAACTGAGCATTTTCTGCTTCAAATCTCATTTTCTTTACCACTCAAAGACAGGATAGAAGATAGCTAAACCGAAATTTGTTCAGCCTCAGAATGAATTTAGAAAAGCGATCGAAACTAAACGATGGGTTAACTTCGTCAGGCAACGGCTATAACATCAGTGGAAACTAACCGCTTGCTCGACCCACACTTTTACACATAGGCATCACAGTGAAAATAAGAGGCTTAAATCTCTTATTCCCATAACCAAATTCTCCAGGTAGAAGTATCCTGAGCAACCTGACAATGGCTATAGCGAAAGTGCGATCTCTCGCATAAAACAAGCGATGGAAACAAATATCTCAACTGAACACAATGCAACTCATCTTAGAAACAGTTGAACTATGTCAGCCTAAACATTAGTTAAGAAATCAAGAATTTTTTTTGCAAAAATAATAGGTGCTCCTTGCTCCTGCAAAATACAGAAACACTATTTTGCAAAGCGATAGAAGCACCTACTGACAGAAGCGTTGCATACCCAAACAGACGAATCAAACTTCACAAAAGTTCCATTTTTTGCTTGGTTAATGAAAATTTTGCCAGGATATTGCCACTTTAAACATCTACCTGAGGTCATATTCCAAGGCTATTCCATAGCTTAGAAATGATTGATAATAAGGACAACCTGGTTTTACAATGCTCGGAGGACTTCGTCAGGAATGTTCAACAACAAACGCTCTCAACTCATCCTTCCCAATACCTGGAGATTGGCTTGGGGAAAAGTTGCCACTTTGACAGGAGCCATATGGCAGGATGAACGAATAGCGCTCTTTGGCTTACAATCTTTAAGCTTATCTTCTATAGCGTTGAGTCCCTCGCAACGCTTTGTGGTGATGGGAGATGTTTGGCTAAGCGATCGCGACTTCCTGTCTCCATTAAAAGACAGTTGCTCCATACCCGCCTCATCAAATCTGCAATGGATAGCGATCGCATGGGAACGTTGGGGAGTTGAAACGTTTACCAGATTAGTAGGAATGTTTGGGTTAGCGATTTGGGATCGAGAAGAACAAACGTTGTGGCTCGGTCGCGATTGCACTGGAGCACGAACTTTATATTACACAACGAGTGGAGTGACTCGCTGGATTGCACCCAATTTGCGATCGCTCAACTCATTTCATTCTCAAGAGCTAGATTTGGTAGCATTACGGGATTATTTATGCTGCGCCTTTGTGCCAGGAGAGCGAACCCTCTGGCAACAGGTGCGGGAGTTGCGCCCCGGAACGGTCTTGTCTCTACCCTCTGAGCGCATTCATGCTTATTGGACACTACGCGAGGATGTATTGAGCGCAGACCAGACAAAAGAACGAGGACAAGCTTCCATTCAGTGGTATGGACAGCAATTAAGAACCGTGTTGGAACTGGTCATTCAGGACTGTCTGCCCCCTCAAGCACCTGTCGGGGTGTTTCTCTCTGGCGGATTGGATTCCAGTAGCGTAACGGCTCTGGCTGCTCGGTTTCATGCAGCACCCGTTCATACGTATTCAATTCACTTTGGCAAAGATTGCCCAAATGAGTTAGAGTTTTCTAGCTTAGTAGCAGAGCATTGTGACACTCAACATCACATTCTAGAAATTACGTTTCGTCAGATGTGGGAACGTTTGCCCGAAACGATGGCGTGGTTAGATGACCCGATTGGAGATCCATTAACGGTGCCGAATCTATTATTGGGAGAACTGGCACGCAACTCAGTGGGAATCATATTGAATGGCGAAGGAGGCGATCCATGTTTTGGTGGCCCTAAAAATCAACCGATGTTGCTCAATCAGTTATATCAGGATGAAACGCAATGTGATCCACTTCAAGCGTATCTACTAACATTTCAAAAGTGTGCAGCAGATTTGCCTCGTCTGTTGCAGTCTGAGATTTGGGAAGCAATTCGACATTATCCTTCTGTTTTCTCCGAAACCCTGAATTCGACTACCAATTATTTAAATCGTTTAATGGCACTGAATATTAAATTTAAGGGAGCTGATCACATCCTCACTAAAGTCAACAACTTGATACGAGCTGTGGGAATAGAGGGGCGATCGCCCTTATTTGATCAGCGCGTTGTTGAACTGAGTATGCAAATTCCACCCCAGTATAAATTATCAGGAGTTGAGGAAAAAGCCGTATTGAAACAAGCGGTGGCTGATCTGTTGCCAGAGGCAATTTTGTTGCGTCCCAAAAGCGGCATGATGGTGCCTGTGCAACTGGGATTTCAGCAGCATTGGCGGCGGGAAGCTAGAGCACTACTGTTGCATCGCCAAGCGGCGATCGCGCCTTATCTGAATCAGCACTTGATCCGCCAGTGGTTGGACTGTCGGGGGGATATTTGGCGACGGTATGGTGTTAAATTGTGGCTGCTAGTCAGTCTGGAGATATGGTTGCAAGTCAATCGAAAATAGACCATTATTAACCAAAACTTTCGGTGCCATAAAACTGACCACCATCTCCAATTAAAATTAAGCCACCCTCTTCTAGGCTTTCCAACTGTTGACTGCTAGAGATGCTCCGTTGCAGAATTTGGATGAGCGTCTGGGGAGTGAAGCATTCCAATTCAACAATATTACCCGCATCTAGCCAGCATAATTCTTCCCGAGACAAATTTTGTCTAATAGCGGGCGCTAAATTTTGGGATAATCGGACAAACCGCTCTGCCTGTTGGGTAAATGGGGGACGCTTGGCAGCTAGGACTTGACGAGGAGATAATCCTACATCCACGATAACGATGTTACTATCAGGAAACCAGTTTGGGTCTGTTCGCAATTGATGTACTAATGATACGCCGATGGAACTACAATCGTGCAAGGCGAATACACAGAGATTGGGGTTGCGACGGAGCATTTGTAATGTAGTTTGGAAGATGCGCTGTGGATACCCTGAAATACTAAGAACAGCACAGTTATTTTCAAAGTGAAAGTTATTGGCAATCAGCATTTGAGCGATCGCGTCACTTTGGCAAACAACCAGGCGATCGAAGCTGTAAGTTGTGATATCGGGATCAGGCGTACTTGGAGAAGCAGACGATAAGGTATTGGGACGCGATGGTAGTTGTGGCACAGAGCCATTAATGCGTGTCCAGCGATCGAGCCAATCTTGTACATCTTCAGCTTTGATTAAGAAAGATTCTGGTATTTGATCAACTCGCCGCTTTTGCCAAAATCCTAACCATAGAGTTACTAAACCGATCAAAGTTGTTGAACTATAGAGCCACACAGAACCGATAGAAGCCCCATAAATAGCACCAATCAGGGCAATTAACCCACCTAAGATTTGCAGAGTTGTTGCGGCGGAACGGCGTGCTGCAAAACCTGCTTTGGCAGAGTTGCTTTGGCTATACAAGATGAAAATCCACAACAAGTTGTAGCTTATCACAACCAGTGGTAATACGTTAGCGCCCATGATCGCAGACAAGAAACCCCCACCAAAAATCCAGACAAAAACCCCAATAAACAGATAAAGACAGCCAAATCCAAAGATATTTGTAGCGGTTTTTCGTTTGAGCCGTTGATCGAGGAAGTAATGTAATTGTTTGGGAGTAAAAAACAGGGTTTGGTTTGCAGACAGATCAGCGATCGCCTTTGCAAAAAATGGGTCGGTGAACTTAATTGTTCCCATACTGGTGGGTTCAAATGCAAACGGATGATTACAGTGCTTACATCGTCCTTGATTAGCAGTTCGTTCTTTCAATTTGTTATCTGTACTACATCGAATACATTTCATAATGTCAGCTTGACGGTTGGGTGATCATATCTATCCTACCCAAAATTTTCTGTGGCATAGATATATCTACCCTCCTGTTCTAGAAGGATCAATTCATCGTTCTCAAGTTGTTCATCTCGTCTGCTCAGGGCAATACTGCGATTTAAGACTTGAATTAAATTTTGTGGCGTGAATGATTCCAGCATAACAAAATAGCCTTGCGTTAGCCATTCCAGTTCATCCGCCAATAGATTCTGCGAGGATAGGTCTCTAGTAGCAAGCAGATTTTGAGCAGTTTGGGCTGATTCGGAAGATTGCTCTATAAAAACTTTAAAATCTCGCTCACTGCGACAAGAACGGGCCACCTCAATCACCTGCTGAGGGCGCAACCCTGCATCTATGATAACCACATTGTTCCCTTGAAACCAGCGATCGCTACTGCGAAGCTGATGAACCAAGCTCAAACCCGAAGGGCTACAATCATGAAACGCATATACCTTCAGATCAGGATTGCGTCGTAACATTTGCATCACAATATTAAAAATGCGTGAAGGATAACCATTGAGGCTGAGTACGGCGCAGTTGTTCTCAAAATGGAAGCGATTGGCAATCAGAAGTTGGGCCACTGCATCACTTTGACAAACGACAAGTCGATCGAAGCTATATGATGTGATATCAGCAGGAGGAGCAATGGATACGGTTTCGGTTTTTACAGGTAAAAGTAACTTGGCAATTAGCCTGTGCAGACCTCCATACGTTAGAGTCGGCTCAAACACAAAGAGATGATTACATCTTTTGCATCGTCCTTGGCGATTTCTACGATCGCGATACTTATTTTCCGCACCACATTGAATGCATTTCATGGAATTTTAGAGATGAATGAAGATACGTTAGTTGACAGTCACAAGCAAGGCTTTTGTTGAACGTCACACAAATGCTATTATTTAGTATAATATTATTGCCTATGGTTAGGGATTACCATGACTGCTGAGGTGAATCGAATCGATCGTTTAGAAGCATTAGCGGAAACCATTCTGCTAGCGATTCAAGCTCAACAACAACAGCGAAATCAAGACCGACAGGAGTTTCTGGACTCGACTCAGGATGTCATTGCGATGATTGGGACGATGGCTGAGGAAGTTCAACTTGTTTCAGAGCGAGTTGAAGCAGTTCTGGCGCGCGTTGACCAAAATAGTACTGAGATTCGTGGGCTGCAAACTGAGAATCGGAGAATTCTGGACTTTCTGTTAAATCAGCAGGATCAATGATTGCAGCAAGAAAACCAGATGAAAAGCCACAGAGCATCTGCAAACACTATGTGTGCCCCCCTCGTCCCCTCGTTACCAAGCTCCTGCTTGGTAATGCCGTCCAGGAAGCTCCAGCTTCCCTGGCGCTGGGGAAGCTGGAGCTTCCCGACTGCGGTTCCCAAGCGGGAGCTTGGGAACCAGGGGAGAAACCACAAAGTTGAGGAAGCTGGAGCTTCCCGACTGCGGTTCCCAAGCGGGAGCTTGGGAACCAGGGGAGAAACCACAGAGTCATAGAGGGCACAGAGGGCAATCAGGATTCAAACACTTGATTGGCGAGGAGGACATCATAATTTTCGCGATGGCGAATTAATCGATGGCGATCGCGTTCTATCAGCACTTCTGCCGGTCGAGGGCGATGTAAAAAGTGGGAAGACATGGCGTAACCATAGGCTCCCACATCCAAAATGGCTAACACATCCCCGATCGCTAATTGGGGTAACTGGCAATTGCGTCCTAAATAGTCGCGAGAATAGGTGGTGTTGCCACAAACATCAGTCGGGTAGCAGGAAGTATCTATGCGTGTGAGGGGAATGATTTCACGATAGCCACCGTGAACAGAGGGAACTGATAGATTAGCGACGGTCGTATCGACTCCTACCAATTGTTTTTCTGCTTGCCATTTCACGGAAACGACGGTTGTTAACAACGTAGCACAGCCTGCGATCGCCGCTCGTCCGGGTTCGATGATTAGTTTGAGTGATCGCCCTAATTGTTGCAGGCGTTTAGACAAGGCTTGCCCAAATCCTGGCCAATCAAAGGCAATTCCCTGATGGCGGTAGGGGTAGCCAAAGCCACCGCCAAAATCTAGATATTGCCAATCAGGTAAAAGTTTTCCCAGGTTTAGCACAGCATCTATGACTTGAGTAAAGGCTGGTGTAGCATTTGTCCCTGTGCCTCGATAGAAATGCAGCCCACTCAGTTTCAAGTCGGCGGTATGAGCAATAGCCACTGCCTCTGGAAACTCTTGAGGGCGAACCCCAATGCGGCTATCACCCGTTAACGTAGGTTCGTTTAATCGCAACCCCAATTGTAACGAGGTTGGTCTGGAAGTTGAAGGCAAAGATTGATAGGTGTCACAACATAGTTGCAATTGCGCCAGACTATCCAGGTTCAATAGTGACACGCCCCACGACAACACTTGCATCATCTCCATGCGGCTGAGATTACTACCGCTGTACACAATATGTTGGGGATGAAATCCTGCTTGCAATCCCAGATATATATCTCCGGGTGTGTTGGCATGAAGCCCCCAACCGGCCTCTCGAAAGATTCGCAAAAGCGATAGATTGCCATTGGTGACGCTAGCAAAACAGAATTGGACATGTGGGTAGAGAACAGCTTGAGTAATGTGCTGAATGGTTTGTTTGAGGCGATCGCCATCATACACATATAGCGGTGAGCCGTAAACCTTCAGAAGGTTCTGAGCCACCTCTGAAGTGGGATGAATGTAAGCTGAAGCCGCAGTTCCATAACTGACAGGTTGATTGGGATCGGGGGCTAAAACCATCGTTTGATTGACCTCCAAAATGGATAAGGGAGCCAGAAGGGGTGGTTCCAGGAACGGTATTCTAAAGGTTCACCTAGAACGTGCGATCGCCACAGTTGCCAGACAATCAGCAACCAGAGCATTTCGCCAATTCGCCGTCCGTGAATCGAACCACCTAGATTTCCCAGAGCAATGCGAGCCGCTAAATCAGGTTGCCATCGCCCTTCTGCCTGTAGAATACCAGGATTCAACCAACCTCCTAGCGATCGCCACCACTCATTCAAGCACCAGGCAGTCAGGGGTACGCCCATGCCCCGTTTCTGTCGCCAGACGATCTCTGGTGGGAGCCAGTGTTCCACCGCTCGTTTGAGGATATATTTCTCGCAAGCTCCTTGCAGACAGAGTTCCCCAGAGAGTTGAAACGTCCATTGAGTCAGGGCTGGGTCACAGAAGGGCGATCGCACCTGCAAGCCATGAGCAAATGCCAGATGAGTAGCGCGGGGTTGAATATTTTGTGCGCCCTTCAACATCAAAGAGGCACGACGTAATCGATGCAGGAGCGAACGAGTAGCGGTTGTACTCAATGCCGGAAATAACCAGTCCTGTGGGTTGATGGATTGGATGGTTTGATATACCTCTGATTGAAATACTTGTGTCTCGTATCCCCAGAGTCGATGGAACGTGCGAAGGTAGTGATGTTCAAAGGATTGGTGACTGTCGGGCTGCTCTGTTTGATAGATGCTAGCAGCAATCAAGGGTTTGTTCGTCCAACCTGCAAATAACTGATCACCACCCTCCCCGTTAAACACAACACAGGTTTCCTGACTAGCAGCCTGGTAAAGTAAAAACAGGGGAGTTGTCACTCCATCACCAAAGGGCAGATCTAGAGCTTGAATCGTAGGAATTAGAGCAGGCTGGAGTTGTTTCGGAGTCGCATCAACTTTAATTAGAGGAATGTTAAGCCACTCAGCCACCTGTTCAGCATAAGGGAATTCGGGATAACTACTGCTGCCTAGGTCCAGGGTGTATGCCCGCACCTTCACCCCTGCCTGAACCAACAACGCCGCGATGATTGAGGAATCTAATCCACCCGATAATAGCACCGCGACGGGTTCATCCTGTAAGTCAGCAATTTGTCGCTCGACAGCAGATTTTAACAGGGGTTGTAATTGGGCGATCGCGACTGATTCATCGGCGATCGTATCGGGATGTTCTTGCCAATCTGTTAAATGCCGGGAATCAGCAAATGTAAGTTGTCCAGATGCGTCAACTCGCCAGGTTTGCACAATGCCAGCAGGTATGGCAAAAATTCCTGCAATTGGGGTCAGTGGAGTAGGGACATAAGAGAAACAGCTATAACCATATAATGCAGATAGATTGACTGTGGGAGAAGTGACTAACGGCAACAGCAGTTGCAACCGTGAGGCAAACCAAATGACGCGATCGCGTTGCAACCAGTAAAGCGGCACTCGTCCAAAGGCTTGCCGTCCCAGGGTTAAACAGTTTTCTCCAAGCTGTACCCAGGCATCCAGTAAGCCAGAATCGCAGGATGAGTCAGACCCCAAATCAGCCGCAGAACAAAGCAAAAAGGACGAAGCTGAGAGTGCTGCCAAAATTCCATAACGATTCGGTTGGGAGGAAATTCGCCAATCTAAAGTGTTTCCCTGCTGTTGCAGGAGTGTCTTAAGCGTTTGTGCTAGCGTTGGTGCATGTCCATAGCCCCAATAACCAATCCATTGCTGAGGGCGCGTGGCAATTTCTACTGTAATGCCCTGATCCATATCCTTTCTATTGCACGTTGAAGGTAGCATCGCTAAGCAGGCGATCGCCCAAAAACATCTGGACTTGCCACTGCCCAACTGGAGCCGCCGCACCGACTGTATGGCGACAATAGGTTGTCCACACCGCAGTTGTGATGGTACGAGTCTGGAACTGATTCTGATGCACAATCTGCCCATTGGGGTCAATCCAATTACAGGATAGGGACAGTTCTTGACCCACAGGCGCATCTGACAATGTCACCCGGTAAAAGATCTCACCATCGACTTGCCGAGAGATGGTATTCAGATTGCCGCCATCGTCCTGAGTCAGGGTGAGGCGATCGCGTTGAGCCGAGATTTGGTGCAGCGTTTGTTGTTGATTTTGAAATAACAGCATTCCCCCAACTACAAGCAGCGCACCCAAACCAATCGCACTACCAACAATCCAACGCTTACGCCGTTGCTGCACTCTGAGCGCGTCCTGGCGTTGCAATTGCACTAGGGCTTCGTCCAGCAGTTCTGGGGGCAAATTTAGTGTCCGCAAAATGTCTTTGACCTGATCGGTGTCTAATTCAAGCTGTTGGCGCTCAGATAACCTTTGCACTTCTGCTACTACCTGTTCAAGTTGGGCAGGAGTTAATCGTTGTTGCATACACCATTTTCCCTTTGAGCCGATGAGGGCGATCGCGTAAATTTGAAGTCCTATTTTTGCTCTATCCTAGCTTGTGATTAGGCTCTCGCCTACTTCTAACTGCAATTTATCCGTGCCCTCAGGCCTCGCCACCAATGGACACCCCTTCATACAGCAGCTCGATCGCACATTCAAACTCAAGACTATTGAAGGAAATCACATCCCCGCTATTGTAGGGATAGTAGAGCCACATCCTTCCTTCCCCTCGTCGATAAGCCTCCACAGCAATCTTCTCGGAATCAATCAAAACATACTCTTGTAGACTGAGTATCGTCTGGTAATAACCGAACTTTTCCCCCCGATCCCTGGCTTCGGTGCTGGGAGAAAGCACTTCCACAATGAGTTTGGGAGATTGAATCAACTTGCGGGCATTGAGATCTTGCGAGTCACAACTGACAATGATATCGGGATAATAGTAGGGACTGGCAGGGCTAACCTGCACCTGCACATCTGACACATTGATCCGACATCCCTGCGATCGCACATGGGGATACAACGCTCGGTTAACATTGAGGGCAATGTCATTATGAGGAATCGTGCCGCCCGTCATGGCAAAGACTTCACCCTTCACGTATTCATGACGAACCTCTTGCTGAGATTCCCATGCCAGGTATTCCTCGATCGTCATTTTGAGCGACTGTTGGAGAGGAGCAGCCATATCGCAAATTTCTGTAGTTCTGCTTCATTGTGACAGACATCTTACGGACAACCCATCGGTAGTTTACTCGTTACCAAGCTCCAGCTTGGTTTACTCGTTACCAAGCTCCAGCTTGGTAACGCTGCTTTGGAAGCTCCAGCTTCCCTGGTCATCTGATTGTGAGGACTTGCCCTTAGACGGGATTGACTGGCTGATATGGCAGGCAGTCCACTGCTGCTAGCCAAGCTGGAAGCTCTGGGGAGATACGCTCCCAAGCTCCAGCTTGGTAATGCGGCTTTGGAAGCTCTAGCTTTTTACTCGTTACCAAGCTCCAGCTTGGTAACGCTGCTTTGGAAGCTCCAGCTTCCCTGGTCATCTGATTGTGAGGACTTGCCCTTAGACGGGATTGACTGGCTGATATGGCAGGCAGTCCACTGCTGCTAGCCAAGCTGGAAGCTCTGGGGAGATACGCTCCCAAGCTGGAGCTTGGGAGCGAGAAGGGCTGGAGCTTGGGAGCGAGAAGGGCTGGAGCTTGGGAGCGAGAGAGCAAACTAGCGATCAGGACTCAATTATTGAAGATCTGGTAAAGATTAAAGTTTTTAATAAAACCTTTACCTGCCCTTTGCCGGAAGTTGGTGATGTCACCGTAACTTCACTTATGGGTGTGTGTTAAATCTTTCTGGTTTTTCTCCGTACAATAAGATTGTTCAATTCCTATTCCTTCACTATCGCCATGCTATCAATCGGACGCTATTGAATCAGGTTCGTGAATCAGGCTCGCCAAAGTGCATATCAATCAGCAAAAATGTGCTGTCTCAGCCAGTTTTGCAAGAGATGTGAAGGAAATAGACGAACCAGGGTTTTTACACGCCATAGCTGTAGCAGTCTGTCAATTTTGATTTGCGGGGTATCCCGCAAATCAAAATTAAATTAAAAGAAGTTTTGAGGGGTCTGCGACCCCTCAAAACTTCCTTGACAGAGCAGTAGCCATAAGGACGCTGCAAGCTATAGAGGCTCCTGAGCGATCGCAACAAGAACTCCAAATTCCCCAATGCCCCTTTTCTTCGGTCCTTTGTTCAACTTTGATTAGCGATCGCTGCTATTGAACCCTGGGAATATTGAGCGATCGCCCTTCCCGACCACAAAGTAATTTTCTTTACACCGATTTAATTCTTTGATGTTTACCCATAGAGGACTTTTTCTACAGTGAGTACTACTCCCATTCGCATTTCCCAGTTCAATGCCTCGTTGAACCGCAATGCCGCAGGCCAACTTGTTTCTGATTTGTCTACACCTGATAACGCGCAAGCAAAGGCAGTTGCCGAGATCATTCAACGAGTCAACCCTGATGTGTTACTGGTCAATGAGTTTGATTACGTTGAAGGTAACCCTAATTTGCCAGTGGATCTGTTCCGAGAGAACTATTTGAGCGTAAGCCAAAATGGTGCTGCTCCGGTGGAGTATCCCTATGCCTATATCGCTCCGTCCAACACAGGCATCGCTTCTGGGTTTGACCTGGATAATAATGGAGTTGCCGTCACGACTTTAGGCGCACCGGGCTATGGCAATGATGCCTTCGGATTCGGTAACTTTCCGGGTCAATTCGGCATGTTGCTGCTGTCCAAATACCCAATTGATACAGACAACGTCCGTACCTTCCAAAAGTTCTTATGGAAGGATATGCCTGGTGCGCGGCTGCCGGATGATCCAAACACTCCGGCTCCTCAAGATTGGTATTCTGCTGAAGAACTGGAAGTCTTTCGCCTATCTTCCAAGAGCCACTGGGATGTGCCCATTCAAGTCAATGGCGAGACGATTCACATTCTAGCTAGCCACCCTACCCCGCCCGTGTTTGATGGCCCGGAAGACCGCAACGGCACTCGCAACGCTGACGAAATTCGCTTCTGGTCTGATTATGTGACTCCTGGCAAGGGTGAGTACATTTATGATGATGCTGGAAGCACAGGTGGATTGGCATCCGGTTCTACCTTTGTCATCATGGGTGATCAAAACTCTGATCCTAATGATGGAGATAGCATTCCAGGAGCAATTCAGCAAATATTAAACAATCCGTTGGTCAATAACAGTGTGACTCCTAGCAGTCCGGGAGGCCCCGAACAGGCAGCGTTGCAAGGAGGAGCCAATTTAACGCATAAGAGCGATCCCAAATTTGACACAGCCGATTTCGCCGATGGTGCTCCTGGCAACTTGCGGGTGGACTATGTGTTGCCGTCTAGCGATTTGCAGATTACTGATGCCCAAGTATTTTGGCCCGCTAGCACTGATCCGTTGTTCCGATTGGTTGGCACCTTTAATCCTGCGTTACCCGGTGGTTTCCCCAGTTCTGACCACCGTTTAGTCTACTTGGACGTAGTCAAGCCCGATCGCAAATCCATCAAAGACATTGATTTTCTGGGTGAAGTTTCATTTGCCACTGGTACTCTGTTTGAAGACACCGAAGTTGGTGGACTTTCCGGCATCACCTATGATGCTGATAAGAAGCTCTATTACAGCATTTCAGACGATCGCAGTGAATTTAACCCTGCCCGCTTCTATACTCTAGATATCAATCTCTCGGATGGGTTACTGGATGAAGGTGATGTCACTCTCCAAGCAGTGACGGAATTGCTAGATGCCAACGGTAAAGTTTTCCCAGAATTTAGCGTCGATCCAGAAGGCATTGCCCTGACTCAAAACGGCACGTTGTATATTTCGTCAGAAGGCGAAGTCCGTCCTGATTTAGGACGTGTGACTGATCCGTTTGTTAATGAGTTCTCACTGAATGGACAACAGATCGGTAGCTTGACTCTGCCTGAAAAGTACCTGGCAAGTGCAGGCGATACTGGAGTTCGTAATAACCTGGCCTTGGAAAGTTTGACGATTACTCCCAATGGTCGCTTCCTGTATACTGCCACCGAAAATGCCTTAAAGCAAGATGGTCCGGCCGCTAGCTTGACCGATGAGAGCTTGTCTCGCATTCTCAAGTATGACTTGAAGACGGGTGAGGTCGTTAGCGAATTTGTCTATGTCGTGGATACCGTAGCCGATGCACCTGTGCCAGCAGGTACGTTCAGCACCAATGGATTGGTGGATTTGTTGGCGATCGACAACAATGGCACTCTGTTATCCCTGGAGCGTTCCTTCTCTAATGGTGTCGGTAACACGGTCAAACTGTTTGAAGTTCGCACTCAAGGCGCATTGGATGTCAAAGAATTCGATGACTTGTTCTCTGAAGAAGCAGGAGTTCCCTTCATAGTTGATCCAGCCGTTAACAAGCGCGAACTCCTCGACTTTGCTGATTTGGGCATTACTCCCGATAACCTGGAAGGTCTGACCCTTGGGCCCAAATTAGCCGATGGTCGGCAATCGTTGATTGTAGTTGCCGATAATAACTTCAACCCGACCCAAAAGACGCAAATTATTGGGTTAGCCCTGGATGTACGCGAGACTCCTGTGGTGCTGCCTAAGCTGGAAACCCCACAGGTTGTTGATAGCGATGAGAATGTGCCAGCAGGAGCGATTCCTGGCGATGCTGATGATCCGGCAATTTGGGTAGACCCCAGCGATGCCTCCAAGAGTTTGGTCATTACCGCTCTCAAGGATGGTGGGTTGGCAGTGTATGACCTTAAAGGTCAGCTACTGCAAAACATTCTACCTGCTGATTTTGGCGACATTCGTTATAACAACGTCGATGTGTTGTATAACTTCCCCGTTAAGGGTCGCTATGTTGGGGGTGAAATCAAGGCAGATTTGGCAATCTTCACCGATCGCGAAAACGATACACTGGCGATTTACCAAATCGATCCCACAACTCGTCTATTAGTAGATGTGACCTCAGTGAATATTCCTGAAACTATCTTTGGGATAGACGATAGCGAACTCACTGCTTACGGGATTGCTACCTACACCAGTCCGGTAACGGGCAAATCCTATGTGTTTGTCAGCCAACGGGAAGGTACTCAAATCGCTCAGTTGGAGTTAATGGCAGAGCATCATCCAGGAGATGCAGGCTTTTCCGTCAATGCTCAAGTTGTTCGCACCCTCACATTTCCTGCGCCAACCGATCCAAACAGCGACAATCCTCAAGTTGAAGGGATGGTGGTCGATCAGGAAACAGGTATGCTCTATGCGGCACAAGAGCAAGCTGGAATTTGGAAGTTTGATGCCGAAGTTTCAGGTAAAACGACGGGCAAACTGATTGAGCAAGTTCGACCCAATGGTGACAATCTGGAAGCAGACGTTGAAGGACTGACGATCTACTATGCTGATAACGGCACAGGTTATCTGTTAGCTTCCAGCCAAGGGGATAGTCGATTTGCGGTCTATCGCCGGGAAGGGGAGAACGAGTTTATTGGTGACTTTGCGATCGGTTCTTCTGGTGACATTGACAGCACTGAAGAATCAGATGGTTCCCAGGTCATCAACGTGCCGTTAGGGCCAGATTATCCCTTCGGATTGTTTGTCGCCCATGATGGTTCAAACGACCCTCAAGTCATTATCGAAGACGAGGGAGAAATCCAGAACATTAGCACCAACTTTAAGTACGTACCGTGGCAGAACATTGCCAATGTTTTCTCAGAAAAACTCAAGATTGACACAACTACGTACAATCCTCGTAATCCTGTTCCCACTACCCTGCCGAATGGTGTTGCCAGTGGTGATACCACACAAAACTCGACGGTGTTGTGGACGCGCAGCACGGTCAAAGGTCAGGTGAAGTTTGAGTACTCTACCGATCCTGACTTCAAGACCATCGTTGGGGTTGTGACCGAGACCGTCACCGATGCAGTCAAACCCGTGAAGGCTCACATTAAAGGGTTGAATCCGGGTACTCAGTACTATTATCGGGTCACTGATGCCGCAGGAGTGCGATCGGGGGGTGAGTTCAAGACTTCTGTGAGTCTGGGTACGCAAACTGGATTGCGCTTTGGTGCGGCTGGCGACTGGCAACAAGCTCCGCCGTTCCCCTCCCTGTCTAATGTAGATGAGCAGGATTTGGAATTCCTGATCAAGCTGGGGGATACCATTTACGCGGACATTGAAACTCCTGCGCTGCCTGGTGTAACCCAGGCTCGTACCCTGTCTGATTTCCGCACCAAGCACAGTGAGATTCTCTCGACTCGCTTTGGCACCAACTTTATGGCCGAGGTGAATGCTTCGACCTCCATCCTAACTACAATCGACGATCACGAATTGGTTGATAACTTTGCTGGTGGCGCGGCTCCTGGAGAGTCCCCTGATGCCCCTGACATCGGTTCGTCACCTGATCCGTTGTTTACCGATGATGTCGAGTTCGTCAACGATACCAGGGCATACGAAGATGCGTTGCAAGCTCACCAGGAATACCATCCCGTGAAGGAGAGATTCTATGGGGAGACGGGCGATCGCCGTACCGCTGGAGAACGCAAGTTGTATCGCAACAACACCTACGGTAGTGATGCGGCGGTATTTGTACTCGATAGCCGCTCTTTCCGCGATGCTCAAATCGACCCGTTCACAACCAGCAATCCCACCAAGTTCTTTGCGGAAGCGTTTGATCCCAGACGCACCTTGCTAGGCAAAGCCCAGCTTAATGAAGTCAAAGCCGATTTGCTGAAATCGGAGCGCGATGGAGTCACCTGGAAGTTCGTTGTCATTCCTGAACCGATTCAGAACTTTGGCCCAGTCAATGCTGAAGATCGATTCGAGGGCTATGCCGCCGAGCGGACAGAACTGCTCAAGTTCATCGATGACAACAACATCCGTAACGTTGTTTTCCTAGCAGGCGATTTCCACGGCACACTGGTCAACAACCTGACCTACCAAACTGGCCCGGGTCAAGCTCAGATTGATTCCGGAGCATTCGAGGTGGTGACTGGCCCAGCCGCCTTCTTTGATGGCTTATTCGGTCCAGCCGTAGTTAACATAGCCACCGCTGCGGGTTTACTCACACCTCAGCAAAGAGCATTCTACGATCTGTTGCCTGTGGCAGGCGATCGGGACAGCATCGTCAATGACAAAGATGACTTTGTTAAACAGTTGCTCAACCAGCAAATCAGTGCTTTTGGGTATGATCCGATGGGTTTGAATGCCAATCTTCCCGGCATTCAGGGTGTGGATGCGACCTTGTTGCAGGGTGATTATGTTGCAACTCACACCTTCGGTTGGACGCAGTTCGACATCGATCCGACAACCCAAAAACTGTTGGTGACCACCTACGGCATTCCGCCCTATAGCGAAGCCGAATTGTTGGCGAATCCAGAAGATATTACCAGCCGTGTGCCTGCGATCGTCAGTCAGTTTGAAGTCAATCCCAACTTTACCTCTGATTCTGATAGCCAATTTGGTACACAACGCCGGGATACGCTGTTTGGCAACAGCCGAGCAGAAACCATTGATGGTCGTGGCGGCAACGACACGATCTATGGCAATGGCGGTCGAGATACTCTGATTGGTGGTGCTGGTAACGATACCATCTATGGTGCATCTCAAGCCGATACCATTTTAGGTGGAGAGGGTAATGATACGATCTACTCCAATGGTGGCAATGACTTCATCAACACAGGTGCAGGTCTGGATACCGTTTGGTTAGGTGGAGCGGCAACAGTTGAGTTGGAAGTTGGCGATGGCTTTGATACCATTAAGAACTTCCAGTTGGGTCAAACCAAGTTCAAAGTCAGCAACACCCAAGGCCTCAGCTTTGCCAACAGCAAGGATGGAGCACAAATCTTCCAGGGGGATGATTTAATCGCAGTTGTCACCTGGCAGACTGCTAACACCTTCAGCAACAACGTCAACAAAATCTTTGTGGTGTAGGCTGTAACCTCGTAGAGCGGGCATCTTGCCCGCCTAGCTGGATTTTTGGAAACGTTGAAAAACAACCGCAGAGGTGCAAAGAGCGTAGAGCTTCTTCGTGTCCTCTGCATTTCTATGTTTTATAGCTGTATTTAACACAGTTAGAACAAGGGGCTTAAACCCCTTGTTCTGGTGCTAACCTCAAGCAAGGTGGGCATTGCTCACCCTACTGAAATGCATTCTCTAGAATTGCTTCGATAGTTCATTTCGCGTTTTTATTTTGTGATTTCTTAATTCCAATTTCGCTTCTTTTTCATCATTTGATCGTTAATCCTTAACATCTTCATGGGACGCTAATATTGTAATATTTTATACCTCAAAGAGGTATTTGAAACGACAATATGGCAGACACCATTCTCAAAGGTTTTGCAGTTCTACCTGCTGATACGTTTGCTGACGGGCCACCCTCTGGCAATTTTATTACGAGTAATACCCGTCCCGTTCCTTTCCCCAGCCAGCCTGTGCAGGGATTTAGTGGAGTCCAGTTTGCAGATCAAAATTCCTTCTATTTTCTCAGTGACAATGGCTTTGGTGCAAAAAACAACAGTGCTGATTACTTGTTACGGATTTATCAAGCCAATCCCAATTTCAAAATGAAGGGCAGTGGCAACGGCACGATCGACATTCTCGGTTTCATTCAACTTTCTGATCCTGACAAGAAAGTTCCCTTCGAGATCGTCAATGAGGGAACGAGCGATCGCCTATTAACAGGAGCCGATTTCGACATTGAATCCCTCGTCATTGCTGCCGATGGCACCATTTGGATTGGAGATGAGTTCGGCCCTTATTTATTACACTTCGACGCGACGGGCAAGTTATTAGAGGCACCCATCGCAACCCCCAACCTCCCCCAACTGAATACGTTGAATGGGGCAACTCCTCTCGTCCTCGGACACCGGGGAGACAGCGGCAATTTGCCAGAACATACTTTAGAGGCGTATAAATCGGCGATCGACAATGGTGCTGACTTCATCGAACCCGATTTAGTTGCTACCAAAGATGGTGTGCTGATTGCTCGTCACGAACCCAATATTCTCAACACCACCGATGTGGCTAGCCGTCCAGAGTTCGCCGATCGCCGCCGCACCATGATGGTGGATGGGGTTGCCGAGGATGGCTTCTTTGTCTCTGACTTTACCCTGGCAGAGATTAAGACTTTAAAGGCCATCATGCCTCAGAGTTTCCGGACTCAAGCCTTCAACGGCGTGTTTGAAATTCCCACACTGGAAGAAATTATCAGTTTGGTGCAACAGGTTGAAAAAGAGACGGGGCGCAAGATTGGCATCTATCCTGAAACCAAGCACCCGACCTATCACGATCAGTTGGGCTTGTCGTTAGAAGAGCCTTTACTGGCAACGTTGCAGAAAACAGGATTCACCGATCCCAGTCGCGTTTTCATTCAGTCCTTTGAAGTCGGCAACCTGAAGGAACTGAATCAAAAAACAGATATTCCTCTGGTGCAATTGCTGGATGCCTTCGATGTCAATTTGGATGGCTCATTGCAGGAAATTTGTCCCTATGATTTCGTGCTCAGTGGTGATCCTCGTACCTATGCTGATCTCCGCAGTCCACAAGGGCTGAAGGAAATCGCCACCTATGCAGATGGCATTGGACCTTGGAAGCGAATGATTGTTTCCGTTAAAGGAGTCGATGCGAACGGTGATGGTGTGGCCGATGATGTCAATCAGGATGGTTTGGTGAACGATGCCGATAAAACCACAACTCCCCCCACCACATTGATTGAAGATGCCCATGATGCGGGTTTGTTCGTCCATGCGTACACCTTCCGTAACGAAGGGCGCTTCTTAGCCTCCGATTATCAGGGCAATCCTGAATTGGAATACCGCCAATTTATTCAACTTGGCGTGGATGGCTACTTCACCGACTTTCCACTGACGGGCGACAAAGTGCGTGATCAGATTACCGGAGATTTTGTCTACGCGCCAGAAAATCCTGCTTTACAACCCAAGAATGACTTCGCCACGCTAGATGGTAAACCCCCAATTGTGATTGGCCACCGGGGAGCGAGCGGTTTACGTCCAGAGCACACCCTGGAAGCGTATAAGTTGGCGATCGCTCAAGGAGCCGACTTTATTGAGCCTGATCTGGTTGTGACAAAAGACGGTGTGCTGATTGCCCGCCACGAGAACGCTTTGGCGGTCTTGAATGCTGACGGTAGCCTCAACACCACTGATACGGCTGCTGATGTTTACAAGCGTCCAGAGTTTGCCGATCGCCTCACCACCAAAGTGATTGATGGTCGCACTGTGCGGGGCTGGTTTGCCGAAGACTTTACCCTGGCAGAAATCAAGACCTTGAATGCGATCGAGCGTTTGCCTGCACTGCGGAGTACTCGCTTTGATGACGATGGTTTGAAGATTCCCACTTTGGCTGAAGTGATTGACCTGGTTAAGCAGGTAGAAGCTGAAACGGGTCGCAAGATTGGCATCTATCCCGAAACCAAGCATCCTTCGTTTCTGAATGGCGATGGTCAGTTTTTGGATGGCACACCGCTCAACTTCAACACCAGCCAATTGTTAATTGATACATTAGTCGCCAAGCAATTCACCGATCCCAGTCGCGTCTTTATTCAGTCCTTTGAAGTCAGCAACTTGAAGGAACTGAACGATACTATCATGCCTGCGGCTGGTGTGGATTTACCGTTGGTACAGTTGTTTGGTGGTGCGTCTCAGCGTCCTTATGATTTTGTTTTGCAGGGCGACGCTCGCACCTATGGTGATTTAGCAACACCTGCTGGACTCGCAGAAGTGGCCACCTACGCTACGGGCATTGGCCCGAACAAGCGTCTGGTCGTGCCCACCGATGCCACAGGCAAACTCCTGCCTCCGACCACGCTGATTCAAGATGCCCACGCTGCTGGATTGTTGGTTCACATCTATACCCTCCGAAATGAAGGCGTGTTTTTGGCTCCCGACTATCAGGGCGACCCACGGGCAGAGTATCGCCAATTTATTGAATTGGGAGTTGATGGTTACTTTACCGACTTCCCAGGCACAGGCGATGATGTGCGGGATGAATTTGTGGGGGAGACGCTGTACTCCAACTTGAGCAGCAGCCGGGGATTTGAAGGCATGGCGTTCAGTCCAGCGAAAGATACCCTGTATCCCCTCTTGGAAGGCACCGTCGTAGGCGACCCAGCAGGCTCTCTACGAATTTACGAATACAGCTTAATCTCCAACCAGTACGAAGGTTTGGTCGGTCGCTATCAAATGGATAGATCGAATCATGCGATCGGCGACTTCACACCGATTAACAACAACGAGTTCTTGGTGATTGAGCGCGATGGTGGTCAAGGGGCTGCTGCTCAGTTCAAAAAGATCTTCAAAGTCGATTTCTCAAAAATCGATGCCAATGGCTTTGTCGCCAAGGAAGAAGTGGTTGATCTGCTGAACATCAGCGACCCCAACGATCTCAATGGAGACGGAAACACCAAGTTTACCTTCCCCTTCGTCACCATTGAAGACGTATTGGTGCTTGACAAAGATACCATTCTCGTTGCCAACGACAACAACTATCCCTTTTCGATTGGTCGCGGTCCAGACATCGACAACAACGAAGTCATTCAACTGGGATTGGACAAGCCCCTCAACCTCAGTGCTGGTCTAGGTCTTGCTGCTCTTAATCTGAACCAGATCACAGGGACAAACGCCAGCGAGAGTCTGCATGGCACCAATCGCGGAGATCTGATCTACGGTTTAGGTGGAGATGACAAGATTTATGCTCAAGAGGGCAATAATGTTCTCTATGGCAGCGCTGGCAACGATAAGCTCTATGCCGGAGCAGGAAACGATGAACTGGATGGTGGCGAAGGCAACAACGCACTGTACGGCGGTGAAGGAGTCAATACCTTTATTGCAGGTGCCGGAGATGATACGGCCTACGGTGGTGCGCGTCAGGATATCTTCAATCTCGGTGATGGCAACAATACCATCTACGCAGGCGAAGGCAATAACCAGATCACCACGGGTTCCGGCAACGATTTGATCTATGCCGGAGCAGGCAAAGACACGATTTCTGCTGGCACAGGCAACGATCGCGTCTTCTCCGGTGAAGGAGCCGATCGCTTTATCCTCAGCGCCGGTGCAGGTGCTGTGACAATCACGGGCTACAATCGGATTGACCAGTTCAGCCGAGGGACAGGAATCGGTGCTGACACCGCATTGACGGCTACTATTCAGGGTCAGGATACCTTGATTAAGGCAGGCGACGATCTGTTAGCTACCCTCAAGTGGGTACGAACCACCACAATCACCGTTGTCTAGAGTGTTAGCCAGAGCGATCTCTCCAGTTTAGGCATTCTCTCGCTCCCAAGCTCCTGCTTGGGAGCGCATTTGCCCAGAGCTTCCCGCTTGGCTGCTAGCGCAGCTAGGGAAGCTGGAAGCTCTCCCAAATAGCATTACCAAGCGGGAAGCTCTGGTAACGAGTCAAACGAGTCAAACAAAATCCTCTTTCTGGAGAAGAACCTGATAGAATTTGGGCGATCGCTCACTAGCTACCGCTACAAAATGTTCTCATGTAGACCAATCGCTTGCTCATACCATTTCTGTAGGAGCTTGCACGAAATAAAACGACGTGGAACAAGGGGCTTAAGCCCCTTGTTTATTGCTAAGCAACACCTTGTCTCAACTTCAGTTCTACCATCCAAGCTTTTGTGCCATAGATGCCTTGTAACAATCCTGGCACCGTCAAGTCTACATCTAAATTTTCCCAATGCAACCCAATGCCAGACGGGGTCACTTCGACCACAGCCAAATCATCTGCCGTTGCACCTGCTAGCCCCTGCGCTAAGTGATGAGGAAACATGAAGGTTGCCCCATCCTTCAAGTGAATCACGATTTGACCTGAAGCGCGATCGTAATATGCTGCGACAGCACGAGGTTCAGTCGCATCCGCTAAAATTGCCCTTTTTCTAGCCCCCTCCAGTTGCTCATTGAGTTCAGCTTGGGTGGTAGGTTTTCGTCTAACAAAAAGCGAATTTTCACAATAAGTTGAGTTGTTTCTGCTCTCGTTCTGCTTTGATTGCTTGCAAGCGTTGCCTCAACAATGAGGGATACTGTATGGATGCATGATATTGTTGCTCTCGCCACCGAGCCAATCTCAGTAGATAGGCATCCATCTCTGCCCGATGATGCAAATAGTACGTGATCGTCGCGTGAATTTTTTCCAAATTGAGGGTTGGTAACTCAGTGAGAATCTGTTCAACCGTGTATCCCTGAAGGTAATATTCAATTACATGCTGAATGCCAATGCAATGACCCTTCAAGCGGATATCGTCTGGATCTAAAAACTCAAAATAGTCTTCTAATTGCATCGATTGATACCTCACTCATCTCGCTCCATCTTAATCTAGAGCGGCAAAAACCGTAACATGGGCTAGAAACCCGCGTGAAAAATGCCTATCCTCAAAAGAACCTGATAAGCTTGGGGCGATCGCCTCCCCATAACTCCAATCCAAAATTCCCACTGTTTCTCGCTCCCCTAGCCACTCTCGCCCTCCCAGCCACTCTCGCTCCCGCCGCCGCCCTCGCTCCCGCTACCCCTCGCTCCCGCTTACCCCTCGCTCTCAAGCTCCAGCTTACCCCTGCTCCCAAGCTCCCGCTTACTCCTCGCTCCCAAGCTCCAGCTTGGGAGCGCGTTTCCCCCAGAGCTTCCAGCTTGGCTAGCAGCCAGGAAAGCTGGAGACCCTCCAAAACGGCATTACCAGGCGAGAGCTTCGTAACGAGTCGCAAAATCCAAAATCCAAAATCCGAAATCTTCAATAGTGGGGCGATCGCAAGGAGATCAGGGAGATAGGGAGATAGGGAGATAGGGAGATAGGGAGATAGGGAGATAGGGAGATAGGGGACTTCTGGCTTCTGGCTTCTGACTTCTATCCAAGGAGATCACTGATGAGCGAGCAGATCGACAATCCTCGCGATGCCGGCAACTGGGCGCGCAAGACCGCGACGCTCAAGGTTGGCGAGCTGCCTTTGGAAGCGGTGAACTTGAACGTCGACGGGCGGCGGGCGGTCGGCCCTTTGCAGGGCTTTGGCCAGCTCTGGCAGAAGACCTACCGCGTGCAGTTGGTGGG
>Ga0224723_1000466_pt1 | contig 27577 bp, 27 predicted proteins | sample Balambano_FR2_Me_FD_161647 | JGI IMG/M metagenome (GOLD analysis project Ga0224723, IMG submission 161647) | Freshwater sediment microbial communities from Lake Towuti, South Sulawesi, Indonesia - Balambano_FR2_MetaG | ecosystem: Environmental > Aquatic > Freshwater > Lake > Sediment | place... | reverse complement strand
GACATTGACAGAGCCGCCCACGACTGTACCACCTCTGCCGGTTGCTAAAAGTCGGCAAGGACTTCTTCTACCGGTCGGCAACCCGGGAAAAAATTGAGTAGCTTCAGCAGCACCCGGTCTACCAGCGTATCGGGGCAACTGGCCCCGCTGGTCAGCACAAATTTGAGCGGTCGTTTCTCGGGCAAGAATCCATGTGTTACCGCTTTGTGTTTTCGTGGATAATGGTAGTGGTGAATTTCGTTTGCCGACTTTATTTCGGCATCCGAGTTGATGAAGTACGTGGTGAACTGCCGTTCGCACAACTCTACAATATGCGATGTGTTAGAGCTGTTGTAGCCGCCTACTACAATGGCTAGATCTGCCGGTGTTTTCAGCAATTCATAGGTGGCGTCCTGGTTGTCGTTGGTGGCGTAACACAACGTATCGCGCGTATCGGCAAAATGGGTTCTTATGTTTTCGATGCCATACTTTTGGATCATTACCTGCCTGAAAAAATCAGCGATAGCCTGGGTTTCAGTGGCCAGCATGGTGGTTTGGTTTACCACGCCCAGCCGCTGTAAGTGTTGTTGCGGGTCGAACCCGGCTGAGTACCGCCCCTTGAATTCTTCATAAAACTCAGCTCTGGATTTACTCTGCAACACATAGTTGCCCAGCCGTTGGGCCTCCTCCATGTTGCGCACAATCACCGAAGGTGCCGCATAGCTGCTGTGCGAAAAAGTAGCGCGTGTTTCTTCATGTTTGGGCTTGCCGTGGATGATGACCGTGTACCCTTCCTGACCCAGCTTGTCGGCCCGGTTCCAAACTTTCTCAACAAACGGGCACGTAGTATTGTATTTCTCCAGTTGAACACCTTTGTCCAGCAGCAGCTTTTCGATTTCGAGGGTGGTGCCGAAGGCGGGTACAATCACCACATCATCGCGACCGATTTTCTCCCAGGCTATAAACTGTGTGCCATCGGTGTCCATGATGAACTCGATGCCGCGGCTTTGCAGGTCCTCGTTTACTTCCTGGTTGTGAATCATCTGGCTGAGCAGGTATACCTTCTTGCCCGTGTTTTCTTCCAGCGCCCGGTAACTGATCTCGATGGCATTTTCAACGCCATAGCAAAACCCGAAGTGGCGGGCCAGATAAAACTGCACAGGCCCGAAATCGAGCAGCGATGGCGAAAAATTCTGCTTGCGCAGATCAGTTAACCTGCGCGATTCTTTTACCCTGCCCGTGATAGCCGATCGGTAAAATGGGGGTATCTCAAACTTCTTGATAGTGAACGCGGTTAGAAGAGTTCAAAAATACAAAACCGCCACCCACAAAGCGTACGGCTCGGCTGGTTTTGTGGCCATCGGGCGCTAAAAAACAAAATCCGCCACTCCTACCGCAAAAAGCGGAGGTGATGGCGGACAATGTGGTAAAGATATGCGAAGCCTAGGCGGCCTCAGACAGCTCGTCTTCTTTTATCTTATTGATCCGTACTTCTTTCGATTGCAGGTCGAACCACTTTACTTCCACCAGGTTCGACTTCAGGTACTTGAGCACCTCTACTACCTTTCCGTCAATTTTACTGCGGACTCTCTGTCCCTTCTTAAACAGTCTTCTCATAATTTTTGATTGATACTACATGCGAACAGTGTAAATATACTCACGCGGGAAGTCTTCGTATACACCCGCAAACGAAATTAACTCGCCTGCTTTTTTCTTCTTCAACAGTTCATTTACCTCTTTTACACTTTTTACGGGCTTATCGTCAATGTGGGTAATGATGAATCCTTTGCGCATTTCTGAATAGCGTGCAATTTTGCCGTTTTCCAAATCCTTCACCCTTACGCCAGCAGCAATATCCAAACGCTTAGCCAGCTTGTCGTCTATATCTTCCAACACCAGTCCCAGCGACTCCACTGCATCTTTTTCCTCACGTTTTACACTTGTTACCTTTCCATCCTTATTTTTCAGCGTCACGGGTATTACCAAAGTTTTTCCCTTGCGATCTACCGTTACATTCACTTTATCACCCGGCCGCTTGGTACCAATATACTCAATCAGGGCTGCACTTGATTTAATCGGTGTTTCGTCCAATTTGGTAACTACATCACCTTCCTTAATACCCGCTTCTTTGGCTGCACTGGGTGCATCTTGCGCAAAGCCGGATACGTAGGCACCTTCGGTCACTGCCAGGTCGAATTCTTTTACAGTCGCGTTGGTAACGCTGGCCACCTGAATGCCGAGCCAACCGCGCTGCACCGTGCCGTACGCCAAAATGTCTTCCACAATCTTACTTACAATATTCGAAGGCACCGCAAACCCATAGCCGCTGTAGGCCCCGGTGGTGCTGGCAATAGCAGTGTTAATGCCGATCAAGTCGCCATTGATGTTCACCAGTGCTCCTCCACTGTTGCCGGGATTGATCGCTGCGTCTGTTTGAATAAACGATTCAATAGCTGTGCGCCCACCGTCCTGACTGCGGTTGTTGATAATGCCGATGTTGCGGCCCTTCGCGCTGATAATACCCGCAGTAACAGTAGAGGTGAGGTTCATGGGATTACCCACCGCCAGCACCCACTCGCCCACGCGGGTCTTGTCGGAGTTGGTAAACGGCAGGTACGGCAACCCTTTTTCTTTAATCCTGATCACAGCCAAGTCTGTGTCGGGGTCGGTGCCGATCACTTCGGCCTTGAACGTGCGGTTATCATTTAGCGTCACATCAACAAGGTCCGCACCCTCCACTACATGATTGTTGGTAACGATGTAGCCGTCCGCATTGATGATAACGCCCGAACCGCTACTGCGGCTGGGCCCCTGGGGTATGGGACTATTCGGGCCGAAAAAGAACTGAAACGGGTCCTGAGGGTCTATCCTTCGCGTGCTGGCGGTGCCTTGCGAGGTAGACTGAATATACACCACGGCTGGGGTAACCTTGGCCGCAGTTTCCGCAAAGTCGAGCGGCACCGCCTGGCCATTTTCATTCAGGCGGTAGGCTACCTGTGAAGTAGGTGTGGCTACATGTTCGATGCTTACTCTGTTTTGGGCGGGCTGCCGCCATTCTATTACCCCTACAGTCAGGGCGCTGCCTGCTATGGCAGCCAATAACAACATGACAAATTGTTTCATAACGAATGCCTTTCTTCAGCTTCCTCTCATATCAAAAAAATAATACCAGACTATACGAACTGAAATTATGGCACTTGTTGCGCCTATTTTTCAGCTTTGTTAAAACGAAAGCGCGTACCTTAGAGTTTCATGGGTTTTTCAACTGTTATGCTGAAAAAGGGCCGCGAGCAGTCGGTGCTGCGCAGGCATCCGTGGGTATTCTCCGGGGCGATTCAAAAGAAAGAAAGTAGTGTGGCCGATGGCGATTGTGTAGCTGTCGTGAGCCATGCTGGTGTCGTGCTGGGCTATGGCCACTACCAACGCGGTACCATTGCCGTGCGGCTGCTCACTTTCGAGGCACTGCCACCTACGCCTGCATGGTGGCGCGAGAAAGTAGGGCAAGCCTACATGCTGCGCCAAACCCTCGTTGAAGATGAAAACACCAATTGTTTCCGCTGGATACATGGCGAAGCCGATGGGCTGCCGGGGCTCATCATTGACTATTACAATGGCGTAGCGGTGATGCAGGCGCACTCTGTTGGCATGCACTTGCATCGGCAGGCTATTGCAGACGCCCTGCGCGAAGTGCTGGGTGCACGCCTGGCCGCGGTTTATTACCGAAGCCAAACTACTTTGAGCAAAGAAGTGTCGAATGAGTACCTCGCGGGCATGGTGGCGCTGCCCCATGCCATTACCGAGCATGGCCATCACTTTTTAGTTGACTGGGAAGAAGGCCAGAAGACTGGCTTTTTTCTCGACCAGCGCGAGAACCGCCAACTGCTGGGCCGGTATTGCCGCGGCAAGAGAGTGCTTAACACTTTTTGCTATACCGGGGGCTTCTCGGTATACGCACTGGCTCATCAGGCTGCAGTGGTGCATTCAGTAGACGCTTCCGAGAAAGCCATCGCGCTTACGCGGAAAAATATCGAGCTCAACGGCTTTTCCAACCAGGCACACCCGTCATTTGTAGCTGACACGTTCGAATTTCTTAAGGATAAGACGGATGAATACGATGTGATGGTGCTGGATCCCCCTGCTTTTGCCAAGCACCGCGATGCCCGTCACCAGGCCATGAAGGGCTATCAGCGGCTCAATGCCGAGGCGATGCGCAAGATAAAACCGGGCGGGGTGCTGTTTACGTTTTCGTGCTCACAGGTGGTTGATAAGCAGTTGTTTTATGACACGGTGGTTTCAGCGGGAGTACACGCGGGGCGCGACATACGCGTGCTGCAACACCTGGGCCAGCCGGCCGACCACCCTGTTTCGCTGTTTCACCCGGAAGGAGAGTACCTCAAGGGGTTAGTGTTGTATGTGGGGTAGCCCTGGCAGCGAGGCCTCTTGTTTCAACAGCGGGCAAATTTTATATCGCTCGTCATGCGTGTCGTGATAGACGGCCTCCAGTAACCGGTAAACATTTTTCAGGCCGATGCGCTGCGCCCACTCAAATGGTCCGAACGGATAGTTGGTGCCCAGCTTCATGGCCAAGTCTATATCTGCGCGCGTGGCCGTACCCTCCTGTACCGTGTAGTACGCCTCATTGATGATCATGCAAATCACCCGAGGGGTTGCCATGCCTACGCGATCAGCCACTATTTCGTATGCCGTGTTCAGCTTTTTACAAGTAGCCGCCAGCCATGCTTCATCGGACGAGGGGTGCAGGGTAAGTTCTAACAATGGCCTGTTGAAAAATCCATGCATGCCGTTGAAGCCGAAAAAATTGGCGCCCAGCGTAGCAGTGCTTGCGTGAGGTAGCCCCAGTAATCCCGTAAGGACTGTGTTTAAGAAAACAGGCACGCGTTGGTCGTAATGGGTAAGTCGCTGTTGGTTTTCGCCAATACCGAAATCGAACGCCACATCGCACGCGATGTAATGTGCGCTGTTCCAGTCGTCTGATTCAAAGTATAGAAATTCCGGACCGAGCTTGTGCTTGCACTCCTCGCGTTGAGCCCTAGGGCCGATAATCCACACCTTCATGTTGGCAACTTTTTTTGATATTTGGCCGAAAGTAACAGAACTATGGCAAAAGAAGTAATCTACACTGCCCACGCCCCCGAACCGATTGGGCCCTACAGCCAGGCCATCAAAACGGGTAATCTGCTGTTTGTGTCGGGCCAGATCGCCTTGCAAAAATCTACCGGCAAATTTGTCACCGACAATATCGAAAGCGAAACGCGCCAGGTGATGACCAACCTGTTGGAAATTTTGCACGCTGCAGGCATGGATTTTTCGCACGTGGTGAAGTGCAGCATTTTTTTGAGAGACATGAACGATTTCCCTCAAGTAAACGAGGTGTACGGCTCGTACTTTACCGGCCAGCCGCCTGCGCGGGAAACCGTGCAGGTGAGCCGCCTGCCCAAAGATGCCAACGTGGAGATTTCGTGCATAGCGGCAGCCTGACCTTCCCATTTAAGTTCGCTTCTCGCTACCTTCGCGCACGATGAAACCCGTTCGCGTTCGTTTTGCACCCAGCCCTACCGGTGCCCTGCATATTGGGGGTGTTCGCACAGCCCTGTACAACTTTTTGTTAGCTCGTCAACAGGGCGGTGCCATGATTCTTCGCATTGAAGATACCGACCAAACCCGCTTTGTGCCGGGTGCCGAGCAATACATCATCGATGCACTGACGTGGGCGGGTATCACCATCGATGAAGGCGTGGGTGTGGGCGGCCCCCATGCGCCCTACCGCCAGAGCGAGCGCAAAGACCTTTATCAGCAATACGCACAGCAACTGCTGCGCGATGGCCACGCGTACTATGCGTTTGATACCGAGGCCGATCTGGAAGCCATGCGCAGTCGATTACGACATGACAACATACAACAGTACGGTATCGCTACGCGCGGGCAGATGAAAAATTCGCTTACGCTGCCGGCCGATGAAGTAACGCGCAGGCTCGCGGCTGGCGAACCTTACGTGGTTCGAATCAAAATCCCGGAAGGGGAGAAAGTAATTGTTAGCGACCTGATTCGCGGAGAAGTGATCGTCAACAGTTCGCAACTGGATGACAAAGTGTTAATGAAGTCAGACGGGATGCCCACCTACCACCTGGCCAACGTGGTAGATGATTACCTGATGAACATATCGCATGTTATTCGCGGGGAAGAATGGCTGCCTTCGGCACCGCTGCACGTCCTGCTGTATCGCTTTTTGGGTTGGGAGGCTTTTATGCCACAGTTTGCCCACTTGCCGTTGTTACTGAAACCAGACGGCCATGGCAAGCTGAGCAAGCGCGATGCCGACAAGATGGGGTTCCCGATTTTTCCGCTCACATGGAAAGACCCCGTTACGGGTGAGGAGGCTGTTGGCTACCGCGAGGCCGGCTACCTGCCCGAGGCGCTGGTAAACTTTTTGGCTTTTCTGGGATGGAACCCCGGAACTGAGCAGGAGTTGTTTTCTATGGAACAGCTCATCGAAGCTTTTTCGCTGGAGCGCATCAGCAAGGCCGGAGCGCGTTTTGACATACAGAAGGCGCAGTGGTACAATCAACATTACCTGCGTGCCAAACCGCTGCCAGAGCTTTCGGCTATTGCGAAAAAAGAATTGATGAACGCAGGTTTATTGGTTGACGATGCCGCGCTTCCTGAGATAGTACAGTTGCTGCGCGATCGCGTTACCTTTCTGCACGAGTTTGCCGGGCAAGCCAGATTTTTATTTGAGGCACCTGCCCGCTACGATGAGCAAGTGATAGCCAGGAAGTGGGATGCCCATGCGGTGAAGTTTTTAATGGCCTACGCTGACCGAATACAGCGCCTCAGCACCCTGTCGGCCGCGGAGGCGAAGGCATTGCTGGAGGACACCTGCAATGCGTTAGCAGTCAAGCCGGGGCAGGTGTTGCAGGCATTGCGCGTAGCTATTACCGGAGCTGGCACCGGGCCTGACCTGATGCTAACTATCCAGATACTGGGCGGCACAGAAGTTGCGGCTCGCATTATGCGGGCAGTAGAACAGATTAAAGTTGTAGCGTAAACATCATGGCGAAGAAAGAGACGAAACGGCAAACCACAGCCGGCCCCAAGCCACGCGTGCATTCAGACTTGCGCGGCTTTGAAGTGTCTATCGATCAGTTTGGCGAACTTAAGTCGAACATGAATATCGAGGCGATCAATAATTTTCTTGACAAGAACGTTGACGACAAAAAGTTGCGCGTTCGCCATGAAAAAGCCGCGTCAAAGAAGTTGAAGAGAAAAAAGTAGTGATTGGATTTTCGCCACTGGCCGGCAGCAACGAGGGACCACGTTATTCTGCTTCTTCACTTGGCTGGGGCTTCTCCATCTCGTCAATCAGTTGCCGAAGTTGTGCCAGGCACACGCCATATGAAATCTTATATAGCCAACGTGCCAGCAGCCACGATAGAGGCGTAGCAATGACCAGGAAGATGACGAGCGCCCAGACAGCAACAGGCTCTTGCAGCAATTCCGCTACATTCGCACCCGAAGCTGCTGCCCCCATCAGAAAGCCGGTAGTGCCGGCAAAAGGATAGATAAAAAGTGCGGTGCGCTCCTGAAACCGGATATTATCGGTAATGAATATGTGTGTATTTTTCAGCACCGATTTCAAGTTTCCATCGAACGGAAAATCGGTTCTGATTTTACGATACATGGAAAAGTTGGTGGCGAAGAAGAAGATATAATGGGCGATGGTGATGCCCAAACCGATTTTTACCAACGTCTGATCGAATGCGAAAAACAAGAATACGAATGCCAGTAGAAACGTAGCTGAGAAAAACGTAGAGATCTGGTAAGCATTTCTCAGCTTTACTACCGGGTGTTTTGAGCGGGCTGCCCACGGATTGAGATTGGAAGGGTTACCCACCTCCAGTTTTTCCATCTCCAATTTTTTCCAAACCTCCTGCAGGTTCATGATACTTTGCCTTTCAATCTTTCTGTCAATGTTTCTTTCGCTCTGTGTAAACGCACGGCCACATTGTTTTTAGTTAAGCCCGATATGCCCGAAATCTCTTCATTATCATATCCATCCAGGTGCAGCGTTACGATCATCCTGTCTATTTCATTGAGTTCGCGAATGGCCTGGTACAATGCTTCTGTGGCCTCCTGTCGCTCATGCGGCTCGCTTACACCGCCCACGCGCTCCAGGTTTTCCACACGCTCCTGCCGGTCGGGCCTGCGCTTAAAAGTGAGTACGGTGTTCAATGCCACGCGGTAGAGCCAGGTTGAAAATTTCGACTGCCCGTTAAAGCGGGGATACGATTTCCACGCCTGGTACATAATCTCTTGAAATAAATCTTTCTCATCGTCAGGATCGCGCACGTACAGCCTGATCACCTTATAGATGATGCCGCGGTTTTGGTTAATATGCGCAGTAAATTCTTGCTGCAAGGGATTTTCTTAATGAAGAACAGGTGTAACCATATAACCCTGTTTTTTAGACAATGTTATCAGCCCATCAGCACCCGCCAGATGCTGGGCACCCGCTGCGATAAACTGCGGCTCATTTTTTGGTTCATATCGATTCTGTTTTACCGATCAGTAGGGCTGGCGGAAAGAAAATTACAGATTAAAAAAATATTCTGTTGTAATTGGCAGGTCTTACCAACTACTAATGGCAAAAAGTATGGCATGTTGTATAAGTCATAAAACGTCATAAGAATGACAGCGACCAAGCATGAAGCAAAGCAAAAAACCACGCGCAACTTCACCAACGGCTTTTACCGGTTTATGTACTGGGCCTTCGTGGCACTGGCAATTTATTTTTTCGCCACCCGTCAGTTTGGCAGTGCCATGAGTAACCTAGGTCTAGCCTTGATGTTCGATCCTTTTAGGCATGAGGTAACTTGGACTAACCGGCCGCGTTATCAGAAGGTTTGGTTAATAGCGCATATCGCGCTGCTGTTGATACTGGTTGGACTCGTGGTGGTGAATCGCTGGGTATAACTCGTAACATACGACTCCGGTGCATTTCAATATGAAGGCAGGCAATTTCTTTGGCTTAGGTATACGTCAGCTGCCTTACCTGGCTCACGCTTTGAGAAAAATCTTTACGGCAAAAACTCAAGCGCCCGCATGAGGTGTGGCGGGGTGACCTACAGAAGAAAGCTGAAGTACATCAATGATGGGGAGCGAACTAAACAACCCCCGGCAATATAACAGTAAATGTAGACCCCATTTGGGGCAACGAAGAAAGAGAAATGCTGCCGCCTAATTTTGCAACTATCTCTTTGGCGATATACAGACCCAAACCGGCACCTTTACTTTGTTCGTGCCCGCGGAAAAACATCTCGAAGATGCGATGGTGGATAGCGGGGTCGATACCCAATCCATTGTCGGTAACTGCGAGGGTGGTGGTTTCGTCCGCGCAAACAATGTGAATGTTGAGTGTGTGTTCTTCTTTATTAAAGTCTCTAAAATGGGCGGCATTAGCCAGCAGGTTTTTAAGTACTATGCCAATCCGTACAGGATCAGAATAAAAATAACCGGTTTGCTCAATATGCACTCCCACAACCATATCGGGTACATGCTGCAACTCCTGCTGAAGGATGTTCTCTATGAAAGTTTGCCAGGTGATGGATTTCTTATCTACTTCCTTTCGGCTATTCACTGAGTAATTTAGTATGTCTCGGATGAGCCCGTCTAACTTACTCAGGCTTTTGTATTGCAGATTGGTATAGTTGCGAATTTCTTCAATGTCCTTGGAGTTGGTAATCAGGTTGGCCAGGCCGAGAGAGGAGGCGATGGGCGCCCGCAAATCGTGTGAAACGCGGTAGACAAGATTGTCCAACTCTTGGTTTACTTTTCTGAGTTCGTCATTCTGCCTGCGTATGGCTTTTTCGTAGTTTACCTGTCCGGAAATATCCTTCATCAGGCAGTAGTGTCCATTGTGCTTTCCGGCCTGGTCGAATGTTTTGATCATCAAAATGTTTTTATGAAAAACAGACCCGTCTTTGCGCACGGCCTGTATATCCAAATCGTACTTGCCCAGCTTCAACATTTTCAGGTAAGCGGCATGTGCCAAGTCCGCATCTGTTTGCGAAACAGTTACCTTGTACGACTTGCCGACCAATTCTTCGGGGGCGTATCCCAGCATGCGGGCATAGTCGGGCCTCACCATCTGAAAATGCCCCTCCTTATCCAACCAGGCTATGCCCGACATCGCATTTTCTATGGCCAGCGTAAGCTCTTTCACCTCATTGTTAGTATGTTGTAAACTGGTATAATCTTTTATCAAGGTGATAAACTTTTCCGGCCTTCCATCGGCATCGGTCAGCGCAGCCGACATCAATTCAGCATATATTACCTGCTTATCAGGAAACACGAAACGGCATTTATAGAAGAAGACCTTTTCATCGCCTTCTACAAATCGGTTGAACGAATTTTCCAAGTCAGGATAGTCGTCAGGGTGAACGAGGCTGATAAATTTAGTAAGCGGTATGGTTTCACCGCTTTGATGCCCCGGGATATGATATGGCCATTGGTAAGTAAAAAACATACGGTCGTCCTGGTAGTTCCATTCGAGAACAGCATCTACCTGGTGACCCAGAAGTTTTAGCAAAATAGGATAAACATCATTGACGATGCGATCCTCATCTTTTAGCTCGGAAAAGTGGTGAAAGAGGGCCATATCATTTCCTTTTAGTGGTTAGATAACAAGTCGAGTCGGAAAAAGTTTGGGTTTTTGCTGTTTGAATTCTGCACAGATGGCTGGAAATGTAGCTGAGTTTTTAAGTTGATAAGGCTTAGCGTCTTCAAGCCGTCTTCATAGAAATGTTTTAGTAGATTGCATGCATGGCTGAAATCAGTGAGCAAAAGATTCTTAAAAAGACCAAACTCAAATTGTGGAAAAAATACACGTTTGAGTTTTTCATGTTATTCCTGGCCGTGTTCATGGGCTTTGTGGCTGAAAATACGCGCGAATATTTTGTGGAGAAGCAACAAGCCAACGAGCTGGCAAAAAGCTTTTATGAAGAGCTCCGTAATGATTCAATTAGCGCTGCACAAAAGGTAAGTGCGCGTCTTAAAAAAGAGAAGGCGATGACATACATGATTGATTTTTTCCGTGACAGTATACTAACATCATCTTCAAAAGCACTATCTATCAATTTTATTTATGGTATTACCGCGCGCACACCTGCTATTTTTACACCTCGTACAGTAATTCTGGAGCAATTAAAGAGCTCTGGTTCGTTACGGTACCTCAAAAGCAAAAATCTTCAAAAATTAGTGGGCGACCTTTCAGTTGTGATCAACTTTATCCAGGTCCGCCAAGACTATGAAAACGAGATTTTCTACAGACATATAGAGCCGATCATGGTTAACCATATGGACTTCACTTTTCAATCAAAACTATTTAACGATAATTTAATTTTTGAGCGCTTGGAAAATTACGAGAAAAGCAACGAGTATATATTCCACCAGCTTTCTCACATAGAGAAAATCAATCGGCGGGAACTCACTAACGCCTTAAGCTATTACCGGTATAATGGATTACTATCGACCAGGGTCATTCCGTTCAAATCGTATATCGAAGTGAATGCTGCTTTGCTGAAGGAGTTAAGACATGAATATCAGCTGAGGTGACAGGCTTTCTTTAACTACTCAGGTGCCCGATACAGGACCAGGATAAGAGGCAATAGTGTACGCATTACGCGGTTTATGTTTTGTAGAAGCCGGCGCTTACCTTTAGGTAACCATTTTTAGGTAACCATTTTATGCGTGTTTACCTGCTGATTATTTTTGGATTGACTTGTTGTGGAAGGGCTAACAACTCGACTGAACCTGTTGCGTCAGCTTCCGATAGTGTGCAATCAGACCAGCGACCGGCATACATCGAGTCTTTGGAATTCAAAGGGGAGTATTTAGTAGGCGATGGCACTTGGTTGATAGCCCCGATAGCAGGGGCCTACGAGATGCGCAACGACCCGCGAAGCCAGCCCTATATTTTATATTTCGAGGGAGTGGAAAATGATACGCTTTGGCGGTACGCCACAAAAGATCGCGCCATAGTTTTTAAGATGAATGCGCAGCACGATACTGGTATGTATTATGAAGACGATGAGCAATGGCCTGTAACCAGGTTTAGTGAAGCAAAAAAGGAAATAGTTCAGAACACAGATACGGCCTTGCAGCAACACGAGAACGTTCACACTGAATTGAAGTCGTACAATGGCGAATACAAATTGATGATGGAGGGTGCCGATGAGTTGGGAGTTACCGGGCAGCTTCAAGTGTTTTACCTCGGTGACAGTGCGTTCTCGTTTAACTTATCGGTTGAAATGCTGGAGCAATGTTGGGCTATTATAGAAGGCGAAGCTATGATGGACAAGCCCAATCATGCGGTGTACAGTCCAGGCAACTGCGTTCTTCATTTTTATTTTACAACAGAATCAGATGAAGGTACGGTCATCGATATAAAGCAACAAGGCCCATGCGCACAAATAGAAGGAGACTGTAGCCTGAGTGCAAGGTATGTTTTGAGTCCGTTGCGTAAAGAAGTTAGATAAGTTTCTTCAACTGCTCAAATGAAAGCGGATCGTGTGTTCCTCGCCCGTATGGTCGATAATCAAACTGCGGGAGGTGCCTTTGATGATGAGGAAAATGTCGTTGCTGATTTCACTTTGCCGGCTCAGACATTCTTTTGGCTGAAAGTTTTGCAGCCAAGGGCTTGGCGTGTCGTTCACCTTTGTATCGTCAATAACGACATCACCAAAACAAAAAATTATGACACGCCTACAAGCACTCAACCCGGATAATGCTTCGGGTAAAAACAAAGACATGTTCAACGCCATCCTTGGTAAGTTTGGCGTGGTGCCCAACATGATGCGCACCATGGGACGAACAATATTACAGCCGCTTTTTTAAAACCAATGCCAATGTTTCGCGCCCGTTATATCAGGAATCGGTTGGGTTTGGAAGGGAAGCCTGATCTCGGTAGCCGTTTCACGACACAATGCTACTAAACAAATTACAACGCTGTTATGTGCGAACTAACCTGATATCGACTTCTCGTTCTACATATTTCCACTCGGTTGTTTCGCGGAGTGCTTGCACCAATTCCTCAAAATGAGTTGCATGTTGTGGTGCATATTCAAACCAGGTTAAGAAATCAAACTCCTGGCCGAGATCGCGGCAGTGATACAACCTGCGGGCAATAGCGGGCAAGTACTTAAGCCCAATGCCAATGTGTTTCGATTGCTCTTCAAAAATTTTTCTGCGCTCATCTTGTGCCATCGCCCACCAGGCCTCGGATTTTTTAATAGGTATAAGTGCGGCATGGGTGGCTTCTGCCCGGCCCAGGGACGCCTGCACGGCTGTCAGCGTTTCCGATTCTGTTTTATGGGTGTAGCGCATATTGCTACGGGTACCTTTAATGGACCACACCCCGTCAACTGCGGAGCTAAGGGTGCCCACACTAAGATCAAGATGGCTGCATGGGGCTAGTGCTTTTCCTGCAACTGCGACTATGCCGAGCACTTTCCACTCGCCTTTATCTGTTCCTGTAAAATCAATTACCTGCATAATTACAAGATATTAAGTTGCTTATTGCCACAAGCATATTGTAAAAAAATTTCAGATCAATGTCAGGCTAGCGACACAGGCTGCTTGCACCAATACAAATCCGCTTACGTTATTTAGCTTTATATTGAACGCTTGTCCATGTCTGCATTTGAATATGTCACAGTACTTATTTCAGTGGTTCTTAGCCTCGGTATAGCACAGATACTACTCGGAGTGGCAGGCATGATAAAGCAATTCGACCGCGTAACGCTTTACTGGCCTCACTTGTTATGGGTGCTGTTTGTGTTGCTGTTGCATATACAAGAGTGGTGGGTGACCTACGAACTTAAGAATTTTACACCGTGGCGCTTGCCCAGTTTTTTGTTCATCATGATATATCCCATCAATCTATTTGTGCTGGCTAAACTTCTCTTCCCCGAGAGGTTCCATATCAAGCCTGTCAACCTCAAAAACTTCTATTTCAAAAATTACCGGAAAATCTTCACTTTGTTGGTGTTCTCAGGGCTTCTATCCATACTCTACAATTTATTTATCCTAAGCTTGCCGGTTAGAGAACAAGTATTGCAGCTGTTGTTGATAATTGTCATCTCGGGGGTAGCAATTCGCAAATACACACCCGAGTGGGTTCACCGCCTTCTGTCAGTTATTGTTATGCTTTCGATGGTCGGCAGCATCATCATAGAATGGAATGTGTGGCTGATAGAATGAAAAATTAAATTGAACTTATATGAAAACTCTTGCAAGTGTATTTTTCTCCTTAACAGCTCTCGTAGTTGTTGCCCAAGTAGATCCGGTTGATAAAAATGGCCTGGCCCTGGGCGGTTATGATGTTGTAGCTTACTTTAAAGAAGGGGTTGCCAAGAAAGGCTCAGAACAGTTTGCAGTAAAACATGAAGGGGCTACCTATCAGTTTACTTCTTCCGAAAATCAAAAAACATTCTCGGCAAGCCCCGCAAAATTCCTTCCCCAATACGATGGGTACTGCGCATTGGCAGTAAGCTATGGTAAAAAAATTTCTATCGATCCGCAAACGTTTAAAGTGGCTGGTGACAAACTGTATTTGTTTTACCACGGCAAAACAAGCACCGGCAAAATAAACTCTCTCGAAGCCTGGAATAAAAATGAAGACAAGCTGCTAAAGAAAGCTAATATAAACTGGCCGGACGTAAAAAAGTTAAAGTATAAGTCGGGTGACGTTTTGTAGAGACGAAAAGCAGTAAGTTTGACTGGAAGCCATCTCAAAAATCAATTGGTCATGGTGAAAAATTTTGAGCTTTTTCACGCTAATTAAGCCGCGAGCTGATGACTTCGATTGTCGCGGATGACAGGGCTCTGCTATTTCGATTTCAAATAGATCACAAAGGATTTTATTGTTGCGATCGACAGATAACCAATAGGCATTGAGGTGGTCGTTGAAATTGCTGTTCCATCATGAGTTCTTGGCAAGTTTTCGGTGCTTACGGAAAAGAAGCTGCGGACTAAGCAGTTAAGGTCCCGCTACTTGCCCACCCTCCGATCTTTCATCGTCTTGCCTCGGTTTCGGTTCAATCGCTTAGCCTACAACATGTAGCAACTCGCACACCAAACCGTATCTTTACCTCTTTTACCGAGACAACTATTATATTATGGCTGCTGCGGGCGCAATGGATACACCCCTTATGAAGCAGTACAACGCCATCAAAGCGAAGTACCCGGGTGCGCTGCTGCTTTTTCGCGTAGGCGATTTTTACGAAACCTTTGGGCACGATGCCATCACCGCCAGCCAGGTGCTCGATATCACACTTACCAAACGGGGCAACGGCTCCGCCTCCGAAATTGAGTTGGCCGGCTTTCCGCACCACGCCCTCGATTCCTACCTGCCCAAACTCGTGCGTGCCGGGCACCGTGTGGCCATCTGCGATCAACTCGAAGATCCCCGCTTTGTAAAAGGCATCGTAAAACGAGGTGTAACAGAGCTGGTTACACCTGGTGTTTCCTTTAATGATAACGTGCTTGAGCGCAAGCGGAATAATTTTTTGTGCTCGCTATCCGCAGGAAAAAATTTTGGAGCGGCCTTTCTTGACATCAGCACGGGCGAATTTTACTGCGCGCAGGGCAATGAGAATTATGTGCTCAAACTCATTCAAAGTCTTGGCCCCGCAGAAATCATCTTCAGCAAAGCCCAGCGCGACAAGCTGGAGCACCATCTCGGTGAGGATTACGCCACCTTCGCGCTGGACGACTGGGTGTATGCGTTTGACTATGGGTACGATAAGCTCATGCAGCAATTCAAAACGGCTACACTGAAGGGCTTTGGCATTGATGGCATGGACGAGGCCGTCATAGCGGCCGGGGCCATTTTGCATTACCTCGAAGCTACCGAACACAAAGACACCCACCACATCGCGTCCATCGCCCGTATGGACGAAGAGCATTACGTGTGGCTCGATAAATTTACCATTCGAAACCTGGAATTGGTCAGCGCGCAGCACGAAGGCGGTGTGCCGTTGTTGCAAATCCTGGATCAAACGGTTACGCCCATGGGCTCGCGCCAACTCAGACGCTGGATAGTGCTGCCGCTGAAGGAGAAGGAAGCGATTGACGAACGGCTAGAAATCGTTGATCATCTGTATCAGCATCCGGAAGTTACTGAAACCATCACGCACCAGTTGAAACAGGTGGCCGATCTGGAGCGCCTGATTTCCAAAGTGGCGGTGGGCCGCGTCAATCCGCGCGAGTTACTGCAGTTGAAGCGATCGCTGCAGGCTATCCTGCCGGTGAAAGAACTGTTGGCAGTGCAGTCGTCTTTGGGATTGAAAAGACTCAGCGATCAACTGCACCGCTGCGAGTTCCTGTTGGATAAGATTGAAACAGAACTCCAGGACGATGCCCCCGTGCTGCTACACCAGGGTGGCGTAATCAAAGACAGAGTGAATGCCGAGCTGGACGAGCTCCGTCAACTGGCGTTTTCTGGGAAGGATTACCTGCTGCAGGTACAAAAGCGGGAGATTGAACGAACCGGTATCAGCTCGCTGAAAATTTCGTACAACAAAGTGTTTGGCTACTACCTGGAAGTAAGCAATGCCAATAAAGGCAAAGTGCCGGTAGATTGGATTCGCAAGCAAACGCTCGTGAACGCAGAGCGCTACATTACCGAAGAACTGAAAGTCTACGAAGAGAAGATTCTACACGCGGAGGAGAAATTAAGTGTGATTGAACAACGCTTGTTTGGCGAGTTGGTGCGCCACACCAGTGAGTTCATTGCGCAGATTCAGCAGAACGCCCGCACCGTAGCCGTGCTCGATTGCCTTTTGTCTTTTGCGCTCATTGCCCGCGCCAATCGTTATACCAAGCCGGAGGTCAGCGAATCCACGCGCCTCGCCATTAAAGCAGGTCGCCATCCCGTCATTGAAAAGCAATTGCCCCTGGGCGAAAGCTACGTGCCCAATGATATTTTTCTCGACACCGAAACACAACAGATTTTGGTCATCACCGGCCCTAACATGGCGGGTAAGTCGGCTTTGCTGCGGCAAACGGCATTGATTGTGTTGATGGCACAGATGGGCAGCTTCGTGCCGGCCGAAAGTGCGGTGATCGGCCTGGTAGATAAAGTGTTTACCCGCGTAGGTGCCAGCGACAATCTCTCGCGGGGCGAGTCAACGTTTATGGTGGAGATGACCGAGACGGCCAGCATCCTCAACAACCTGAGCAACCGCAGTTTGATTTTGATGGACGAAATCGGGCGCGGCACCTCTACGTACGATGGCGTTTCCATTGCCTGGGCCATTGTGGAGTATCTGCACAATTACAAAGATGTGCGGCCAAAAACTTTGTTTGCCACGCACTACCATGAGTTGAATCAGCTGGCAGAGGACTTACCGCGCGTGAAAAACTTCAACGTGAGCGTGAAAGAAGCGGGCGACAAGATTATCTTCATGCGCAAGCTGAAGGAGGGCGGCAGCGAACATAGCTTTGGTATTCACGTGGCACAACTGGCCGGTATGCCTAACCCCGTGGTGCTGCGCGCCAACGATATTTTGCATTTCCTGGAAAAAGAAAAACGGCACGATAGGCGAAAGAAAAACCTCGAGGAACTACCTAAGCCCCAACTTCAAATGAGCCTGTTCGAAGCCGACCCGAAAATGAAAGAAGTGCACGATTTGTTGAACAAAATCGACATCAACACCATCAGCCCGGTGGAGGCTTTGTTGAAGCTGAATGAAGTGTTGGGGGTGTTGAAGAGGTAGTAGTATACCTACAGGCACCTCGAAGATCACACGGTCATGCTGAACTTGTTTCACCATATTGTTTTTTTGCGGGCAGCCTGTCGAACATAGTTTGATTTTCGTAACTCTTCCATTGAAAGCTGCTGCGAGCGGGTGGCAAAACACAGGTTTCTTTGCATACGTGAAGACAAAAGCTAATCGCCTGCCGGAGAAACCACCCAAGTTTACGCAACGGCCCCGGTTTCGTAACTTTCATACCATGGGGAAAACGGAAACGCTGCTCGAATTCTACCAACGCAAATTCAATTGGCTGCCCGAGAGCATAAAAAACGACATTGGGCATTTTAATTTATTTCGGGTAAAACCTTACCGGCAAGGGCAACCGGCTACTGTACCTTACCGCAGGCGCGATTTTTACAAAATCATACTCGTAAAAGGCAACAGCCAGGTGCACTATGCCGATCAGGTGCTGGAAGTGAAGAAACAGGCATTGTCGTTTTCCAATCCCCTCATTCCGTACAAGTGGGAACACCTCGACCGCGTGCGCGATGGCATATACTGCATCTTTAACCAGCAGTTTTTTACCCGGTTCGGGCAGTTAAATCAATACGAAGTATTTCAGCCCGGAGGCACACATTTGTTTGAATTGACCGATAGCGAAGCCAGCGAGGTGCAGGCCGTGTTTGAGCGTATGGAGCGCGAGTTTAAAACCGACTTTAAATACAAGTACGATGTGATTCGCAACCTGGTGTTTGAGTTGATTCATTTCGGTTTAAAAATACAGCCGCAGTCGCTGCGCCATCGGCAGCCCCAGAACGCGGCCCAGCGCATCACCTTTTTGTTTTTGGAGCTGCTCGAGCGCCAGTTCCCGATTGATGATCAGCATCCGGCCATGCAACTGCGCACGGCTTCCGATTTTGCCAGCCAGCTACACGTGCACGTCAACCACCTGAACCGTACCATGAAGGAAACGACCGATAAAACCACCACGCAGGTGATTGCCGAGCGGGTAGTGCAGGAAGCTAAAATCCTGTTGCGCCACAGCCGCTGGAACGTCTCGGAAATTGCCTATGCACTTGGCTTTAAAGAGGTAACGCACTTTAACAACTTTTTCAAAAAGCACTTAGGCACCAGCCCGCTGAAATTTAGAAAAGAAGCACATTAAACCACACGCCAAAATTTTAACCCCATGGCAAAGATCTACGCATCTGCGATTCTGCTTTTTGTTGGCTCGCTGGCCCCCGCCCGCGCCCAGGTAAAAGACAGCACGTTCTTTTTTCACACCGACCTAACCATTACCAACAATGGCTTTTCGATTGTGCCAGCGTTTACGCTCGGTGCACCCGCTGCTTTTCTCGATATGCGCATGGGCAACAAGCGCCTCAGTTTCGAGCCGCAGTTTCGGTTTGGCCTGGATGGGCACCCGTGGTCGTTTATTTTTATCTATCGCTACAAGGCCGTGATCAAACCAAAATTTCAATTCACAATTGGCACCCACGCACCCGGCCTGAACTACATAACCCGAACAGTGGATGTTAGCGGCATTCAGGAGCCGTTGTCGGTAGCGAGGCGCTTTCTGGCGGCCGAAATAATACCCACCTATAAAATCTCGCCTCAGGTAAGTGTGGGCATATACTACCTGCGGGGCTTTGCCTTTCAGCAACACGGGCCGCAGAATTCGAACTTTCTGTCGTTGCAGGGAAATTTTAATAAGGTCAAAGTGGCGGGCAAGACCTACTTCAATTTTAATCCACAGGCGTTTTACCTGAAATTAGATGCAGACGATGGGTATTTTGTAAATGCCACTGCCACAGTTGGCGTGTTAGGCTTTCCACTTACCCTTTCGGGGATTGTAAACAAAGCGATTCAATCCTCCATTGCCGCGCGCGATTTTGACTGGAGCATCGGTTTGGTGTACACAATTGATAGAAGCCTGGTGTTGAAGAAATAGCTTGGTTTAAATAAGTGCCATGCCCCGGCAGCACGGCAGCGCGACCAACTCTCAAAATCCCTTCCGTTTGATTTTCGTAGCGTATTCTTTGGACATTGTTAGCAAAGAGTAGTCGCGTTAACAAGCTTTGCAGAAAGGTCACTAAAACATATCGCGATGAAAACAGAGACTGCAATCAAGCCCAACGAAAATTTCTCCAACTCCTCAGGCAGGCGCCAATTTTTGCAGGCCGGGGCCACGTTGGGTGCAGCCCTTATGACCGGTTCGGCCTTCAGCACAGCGTATGAAACTCGTGCGCATCCAACGGAACCAGCTCAAAAGAAACCATCCACGAAGCACCGCACGTTGGGCACAGGCAAGCACAGCCTTAGCGTATCTGCCCTCGGCCTGGGCTGCATGGGCATGAGTTACCACCGCAGTTTCGTGCCGGATCGAAATGCGATGATCAAGCTGCTGCGCCAGGCTCCCGAGCTGGGCATCACGCTCTTCGACACTGCCGAAGCCTATGGCCCGTTGACAAATGAAGAGTTGGTCGGGGAGGCAATTGCACCCTTCCGAAAAGAAATTGTTCTGGTCACCAAGTTTGGTTTCAAGGAGGGCAGGCCAAGCCTGGGTTTGGATAGCCGGCCTGAGCGAATCAAACAAGTGGTGGAGCATTCGTTAAAAAGTTTGCGTACAGATTACATCGACTTGCTGTACCAACATCGCGTTGACCCCGCAGTGCCCATAGAAGATGTAGCCGGCACAGTAAAAGAATTGATCAGCCAGGGAAAGGTGCGTTTCTTTGGGCTGAGCGAGGCGGGCAGTGAAAATATCCGCAAAGCCCATGAAGTGCAGCCGCTCACCGCCCTGCAAAGTGAGTACTCGTTGATGACCCGCCAACCGGAAAATGATGTGATAAAAACCTGTGAGGAGTTGGGTATCGGCTTTGTGCCGTATAGTCCGCTAAGTCGCGGCATGCTTTCCGGATACCTGAATGAGCGCACTAAGTACAATCCTGCTAACGACAATCGCCCCACGTTGCCGCGCTATCAGAAAGATGCACTCATCGCCAACTGGCCCCTGATCGAAACGCTGAAAAACTTTGGTGATCATCGCGGTTTAACCGTAGCGCAGGTAGCGTTGGCGTGGCTGTTGGCGCAGAAGCCTTTTATTGTGCCCATACCGGGTACTACCAAGCTGGCACACCTGCAGGAAAATTTGTGGGCTGCCGATTTTGCCTTTGCGCCCGGTGAATTGGAAAACCTCACCACTCAAATCAACAAGATCAAAATTGTGGGTGAACGCTACACCGGGCTATCGGCCCGGCAAACAAGCGATAAGTAGCGAGTGGATGCCGCTCGTGGAGGATAGTTTAAACTACCGTACCTCCCATTTTGCGGTTGTATTATTGCCTACCTGCCGGTTATTTAATCGTTCGCCAAACGCAGACAACTATTGATTGAATTTTATTGGCCTTTTCGCATGAAATCTTGTTAATTTTAGCATACGTTAATCTCAATCCCCTCACATATGGCATCGTTCACGCTCACCGTCAACGGAAAAAAGCAGGAAGTAAATGTGGATACGCAAACCCCGCTGTTATGGGTGCTGCGCGACCACCTGAACTTGGTGGGTACCAAGTTCGGCTGCGGCATGGCCCAGTGCGGGGCCTGTACCATCCACCTCGATGGCACCGCCACCCGCGCATGCGTGCTGCCGGTGTCAGCCGTGGGCGACCAGAAAATTACCACCATCGAGGGCTTGTCAGCCGATGGCGATCACCCCGTGCAACAGGCGTGGCTTCAACACGATGTGCCCCAGTGCGGCTATTGCCAGGCAGGGCAGATCATGAGCGCAGCCGCCCTGCTCAACGAAAATCCAGACCCGACCGATGAGCAGATTGAAGCTGCCATGAACGGCAACATATGCCGGTGCGGCACCTATGTGCGCATCAAAGCAGCGGTGAAGACAGCAGCCCAACTTATAAACGCATAAGATCATGACAACGATCAAGACATCTATTGGCAGGCGGGAATTTTTGAAGGCCTCCGCACTGGCTGGTGGCGGTTTGATGCTGAGCTTTAGCTGGCTGGCCGGTTGCCTGCCGAAAGAAGAAGACGCGTTAACCATGCCCAAGGAATGGTTTGAGTTAAACGGCTATTTGAAGATTGGTGAGAACGGAGTCGTTACGATCATGTCGCCCAACCCCGAGATTGGGCAGAACGTAAAAACCTCGATGCCCATGCTGGTTGCCGAAGAGTTGGATGTGGATTGGAAGATGGTGATCGTGGAGCAGGCACCACTTAACACCGCGGTGTTCACCCGCCAGTTGGCGGGTGGCAGTCAATCCATACGACAGGGCTGGAAGAGCCTGCGCATGGCAGGTGCTACAGCGCGCACCATGTTGCGTGAAGCGGCAGCTAAAGCGTGGCAAGTGCCTGTAGGTGAAGTCACCACCGAGTCCAGCATGTTGCTGCACAAAGCCAGCGGAAAGTCGGCTACCTATGGCGAAATGGCCTCAGCAGCAGCTAAAATTACTGTGCCCAAAGAAGTACAACTAAAAAAGAACAGCGACTTCAAAATCATAGGTACCTCGCGCAACAACGTAGACGGCAAAAAGATCGTGACCGGCCAGCCCTTGTTCGGGTTAGACTATCGCCAGGAAGGCATGTTGATTGCCATGATCGCACATCCGCCCGCCTTTGGTATGAGGCTGAAGAGTGTGGACGATTCGCAGGCGCGCAGCATGCCGGGCATCAAAGATATTTTTACCATCCAGACTTTTCCCGAAGACTATGCACAGCAGTGGTGCGATGTCACGTCCTTCCCCAGCCTGGTGGCGGTAGTAGGCAACACCACCTGGGAGGTGATGAACGCACGCAAGGCATTGAAGTTGGAATGGGAGAATTTTGACAGCCACAACATTGCCTCCACTACGTTCTGGGGCACGAAGGAAACTATTCCGGTACCAGGTGGTTTGGAGAGTTCCACCCGGCACAATCAGGTGATGGCCGAACTTTCAGCCAAGCCGGGCAAGGTGGTTCGCCAGGATGGCAACCCGCAGGCGGCTTTTAAGCGGGCGGCCAAGGTAATCGAGCGCACCTACACGGCCCCATTCCTTGCCCACAACACGCTGGAGCCCATGAATTTCTTTGCGCACGTAACCGAAGATAAGGCATTGCTGGTAGGCCCGATCCAGACGCCCGAATTCATGGAGAAGAGTGTGGCCGCCCGATTGGGTATGCCCTTGGAGAAAATTGACATCCAAATGACGCGCCAAGGCGGTGGGTTTGGCAGGCGACTCTATGGTCACTTCTTGGTAGAGGCTGCGGTGATTTCACAAAAGATAAAAGCGCCTGTCAAGCTAATCTACACGCGCGAAGATGATATGACCTTTGGCGTGTACCGCCCTGCTTATCATGCTATTTACCGCGCGGCCCTAGATGCAGACAACAATTTGATGGGGTTTCACATCAAAGCCGGTGGCATTCCGGAGAGCCCGCTGTTTGCCAATCGCTTCCCAGCAGGGGCGGTAGAAAATTACTTGGCCGAAGAGTGGTCGGCCCCTTCTAACATTAGCGTGGGAGCTTTTCGCGCACCCAGTTCCAACTTCATTGCCGGTGCCGAGCAGGCGTTTTTGGATGAAGTGGCCGAAGCGGCCGGCAAAGACCCGATTCAATTTCGCCTTGATCTTTTAGATCGCGTGATCAATAAGCCGGTGGGCGAGCGCAACGACTACGATGCCACGCGCCTGGCTGGCGTGCTGGCGTTAGTGCGCACCCAATCGAATTGGGGGCAAGACATGCCCGATGTGCACCGCGGGGTATCTGCTTACTTCTGCCACGACAGCTACGTGGCCAATGTGGTCGATATCGCCATGGAGAATGGCAGGCCGCGTGTTGAGAAAGTCTATTGTGCGGTAGATTGCGGCATTGTGGTAAACCCCATTGCAGCCACCAATCTGGTGGAGGGCGGCACGGTGGACGGCATCGGCCATGCCCTTTACAGCGGGCTTACATTTACCAATGGCTCACCAGATCAGAGTAACTTCAACAAGTACCGGCTCATCCGCCAGCGGGAGGCACCCCGTGCTATCGATGTGGCCTTCGTGCCCAGTACCGTGGATCCAACAGGTTTGGGTGAGCCACCCTTTCCTCCGGTTATCGGGGCACTGGCAAACGCACTGTACAAAGCCACAGGGAAGCGTTATTATCAACAGCCGTTTTTGAGAGAGGAAATAAAGTTGGGATAAGTGCTGGCCTCTCACGGCAGTGATCAGAGAAGGTAATTTTTGGCCCTGAGGGGACTTGTACATTTTCCTTCCGCGAATAGAAAAAAATCAATTCAATACTCTGCATGCATAACAAAATTTCCCTACTTTCGTCTCCGCACAGAGATGAAAAAAGAAGAGACGGTAGACTATCATATTAAAACTGCATGGCATGCTATTTCGCGCCTCTATAACCAGCAGGCGTTAAAGTATGGAGGCACCATGTCGATAGGCTTTGCGTTACTCAACATCAAAGACGAGGGCACACCGGCCATGAAAATCGGACCGCTGATGGGCCTGGAGCCGCGCAGCCTCACGCGCTTGCTCAAATCCATGGAAGAGAAGAACCTGATTTATCGCAGGGTAGACAAATCAGACAAGCGCTCGGTATTAGTGTTGCTTACCAAAGAAGGAAAAGCCATGAAAGAGCGCTCGCGTGCAACTGTGCTGCGTTTCAATGAGGCCGTGCGCGATGAAATTTCAATCGATAAGCTGAATACTTTTTTTGAGGTAGTACAGGATATTAACCGCATAATAGACAAGAACTACATTTATCAATGTAGTTGATAGTTGCCAGTTATTAGTTGTTAGTGAAAGCCATACTAACAACCAACAACCAACAACTATCAACTAAGAACTAACAACTCACATGAAAAGAAACATCAGAAAAGTTGCAGTCCTCGGTTCAGGTGTGATGGGCTCTTCCATCGCCTGTCACTTTGCCAACATTGGCTGCGAAGTGCTGCTGCTGGACATTGCGCCCAAAGAACTAACCGAAGAAGAGCAAAAGAAAGGCCTCACGCTGGAGAGCAAGGCGGTGAAGAACCGCATCGTGCAAAGCTCGTTCGATAAGTGCATCAAGTCGAGCCCCGGGCCGATCTACAGCAAAAAGTTTATTTCGAGAATCAGCCTCGGCAACTTCGATGACGACCTCGCCAAGATTAAACACTTCGATTGGATTATTGAAGTGGTGGTAGAAAACCTCGACATCAAAAAGAAGGTGTACGAGCAAGTAGAGAAACACCGCACACCGGGTACGCTCATCACCTCCAACACGTCCGGTATTCCTATTCACCTGATGGCCGAAGGGCGCAGCGATGATTTCAAAAAGCATTTCGCGGGCACGCACTTCTTCAACCCACCGCGTTACTTAAAATTATTTGAAGTAATTCCTACTCCACACACCGATCCGGAGATCACCAAGTTCTTATTGCACTATGGCGATTTGTATTTGGGAAAAACTTCCGTGCTCTGCAAAGACACGCCTGCCTTTATTGGCAACCGCGTGGGCGTGTGGGGCTTGCTGAAAGTAATCGACTCCATGCGCAAGTTCGATTTGAATGTGGATGAGATCGACAAACTCACCGGCCCTGTTATTGGCCGACCGAAATCGGCTACGTTCAGAACATCGGATGTGGTGGGCTTAGATACGCTGGTGAAAGTGGCGAACAACCTCTATGCAGGCTTGCCGAATGACGAAGGTCGCGAGATGTTTAAGTTGCCCGAAGTGGTAACGAAGCTGGAGCAAAACAAATGGCTGGGCGACAAAACCGGACAAGGATTTTATAAGAAAGTAAAAACGCCCGATGGCAAATCAGAAATCCACACGCTGGATCTAAAAACATTAGAATACAAGCCAAAAGCAAAAGCAAAGTTTGCTACACTCGAAACCACCAAGGCGATCGACAACCTGAAAGATCGCTTCAAGGTGTTGCTGGCGGGCAAAGACAAAGCTGGCGACTTCTATCGCGATTGTTTTTATGGGTTGTTTCAATACGCCTCGAACCGTATTCCGGAAATCAGCGATGAACTCTATCGCATTGACGATGCCGTATGTGCCGGCTTTGGCTGGGAACTCGGTCCGTTTGAAACATGGGATGCCGTGGGAGTAGAGAAGACCACGCAAGCCATGGAAGCCACGGGCTACAAACCTGCGCAGTGGGTGTACGACATGATTGCTGCCGGAAACAAATCCTTCTACAAAGTAGAGGGCGGCCAGCGCAAGTATTACGACATACCTTCGAAGTCGTACAAAGTAATCACCAGCAAAGAGGCGTTCATCATCCTCGAAAACCTCAGCGATAAAGTGGTATGGAAGAATGCCGAATCGAAAATTACCGACCTCGGAGATGGCATCATCAACTTCTCATGGAGCAGCAAGAGCTACACCCTCGGCAGCTCGGTGATTGAAGGGTTAAATAAATCCATTGACCTCGCAGAAAAAAATTATCGCGGTCTGGTAGTTGGTCATCAAGGTCCGGATTTTTCGTTGGGTGCTAACCTGGGTATGGTGTTCATGTATGCCATCGAGCAGGAGTACGATGAACTGGATTTCATGATCCGCGCCTTCCAGAATTCGGTAATGCGTTTGCGCTACTCGTCCATTCCGGTGATTGTGTGTCCGCAAGGGCGTACGTTGGGTGGCGGTTGCGAAATGACCATGCATGCCGACCTGGTGCAAGCGGCCGCTGAAACGTATATCGGTTTGGTAGAAGTAGGTGTGGGTTTGATTCCCGGTGGAGGCGGAACCAAAGAATTTACGAAACGTGTTAGTGATTCATTAGAGGAAGGCGATGTAGAATTGAATGCCTTGCAAAACGCCTTCATGCACATCGCCACAGCGAAGGTGGCTTTGAGTGCCGAGGAGGCGCGTGAGATGGGTATCATCAGAGCTAAAGACAGAATCTCGGTTAACAAAGACCGCCAGATATTAGATGCGAAAGCAGCCGCGATTGAATTGGCCGAAGCGGGCTACACGATGGCGCCACAAGCGAAGAACATCAAAGTGCAGGGTCGCACTGGTATGGCGTTGTTTGCTGCCGGGGTGAATGGCATGAAGATGGGCCGCTACATCAGCGATCACGACATGAAGATTGCCATGAAGATTGCCAACGTGATGTGCGGTGGCGATCTGAGTTATCCGCAAGAAGTAAGCGAGCAATATTTGCTTGACCTCGAGCGCGAAGCTTTCTTATCGCTTTGTGCAGAGAAGAAAACATTGGAACGGATACAGAGCATATTGACAGGAGGAAAACCATTAAGAAATTAATAGTTGTTCGTTGACCGTTGTTCGTTAGTCGTGAATGCATCGAACAACAAATAACGATCAACCAACAACGAGTAACGAATAACCAACAACGAATTTATGGACGCATACATCGTAGCAGGATTTAGAACAGGCGTGGGCAAGGCCAAGAAAGGAGGCTTTCGCTTTACACGTCCTGATGATTTGGCCGCAGACGTGATCAAGCACCTGGTGAAGTCGGTGCCGGGGTTAGAGAATAAAATGGTAGACGATCTTATTGTAGGCAACGCGGTACCTGAAGCCGATCAAGGCATGCAGATGGGTCGCATCATTGCGCTCCTGGCGTTGGGAACAGATGTTCCCGGCATGATCGTAAACCGTTATTGCGGCTCGGGCGTGGAGACGATCGCGATCGCGAGTCAACGCATACAAGCCGGTCAGGCCGATATCATTATTGCCGGTGGCACCGAGTCGATGAGTCTGGTGCCGGTGATGGGTTTTAAGACAGCATTGAATTATAAAATCGCCACAGAAAACCCTACCTACTATACTAGCATGGGTTTAACTGCGGAGGAGGTATCGAAGCAATATAAGAT
>Ga0224723_1000465_pt1 | contig 27613 bp, 20 predicted proteins | sample Balambano_FR2_Me_FD_161647 | JGI IMG/M metagenome (GOLD analysis project Ga0224723, IMG submission 161647) | Freshwater sediment microbial communities from Lake Towuti, South Sulawesi, Indonesia - Balambano_FR2_MetaG | ecosystem: Environmental > Aquatic > Freshwater > Lake > Sediment | place... | reverse complement strand
CCTTCTGGCTTGCTAACTGCTTATGCGCAGGCAACGAAATCAAGTTGCTGCTTTCGGGAGTTGTCGCGTTGCTAAACGAATGAAAGGCAAAGCGGCCTCCCGGTGCGATGTCGTAGGTGTGGCTGCCCCTCAGGTTAGCGGGTGTAACGCGCTCAGCGGCTCCTGTGCCGTCCAGCCGGGTTCGGTATAAGTATTTCTGCGTGGCATTTTGCGGTGATGCCCGAAAGTACAACAGGTTGTTTGCTTCGTCCACGCTCAGAACATTTATTACATCGTAATCGCCTTTCGTGATCAGTGCTTCTTTTCCATCGGGGCTCACTTTATATACGTGGCGCCAGCCGTCTTTCTCGCTTTCCCACAAAAAGCCATCTTTCACCCAGCGTATGCCATGGCGAAAGGTGATGTCGTAACTGGTTTCATCCCACGGGCTGCCCACGTCAATCCAGGCTGCATCCGTTTCAATATATACCTGCTTTACTTCGCCTGTAAAAGCGTGGCAACTGAAAATCTTACTTTCATTCTGCTTGCGGTTAAGTTGCTGTACATAAAGCTCGTCAGGCTTGCGCCACTCCATGCGGGGTAAGTAGTGCTGGGCAGCATCGCCCGGAATCTTTAGCCAGGTAATCTGCCGCGAGTTGATGTCGACCACGCCAATACGGGCGGCCGAAGGTTTCTCGCCCACCTTGGGATATTCCACAGGAATCACCCGCGAATAGGCCGAGTCGGTATTGTTGATCATGAGAAAATCGCGTATGCCGCGCGCATCAATTTGCCAAAATGAAATTCTGCGACTGTCGGGGCTCCACTGAAAGCCATCGCGGCAAAAAAACTCCTCTTCATACGCCCAATCGAATGTGCCGTGGATGAGCTTGCGCGATCCTCCGGTGGTAAGCATCGCGATTTGGCCGGTGATCAAATCTTCGACAAACAAGTTATATAAACTTACATACGCCACCCTGTTACCATCGGGCGAGAACTTGGCAAAGCGCAATGATGCCGGAGGTTGGCTAAGGCCTAATTGCCGTAACTTTTTTGAATTGAGGTCGAGCACCCAGTAATCGCCTTGTGTATCCAGCCGCCACACACGCTGGCTGTTGGTGTAGATCAGTACGCGTTGTCCGTCAGTCGAGAAGTAAAAATCGCGCACCCGTAGTGGTTGCAAGCCAGGGTAGGTTAAATCGGCTTGGGTGGCAACCACTTTGCGGCTGTTATCGGGTAGTGTGTATTGCACCAGTTCACCCTCTTCCTCGGTGAAATAAGCGCTGCCGTGGCCGGCCCATTTAATGGGTTGGGCTTGCGCCCATACCGCCATCAGAAACAAACACAGAACTGCGGCACCCTTTTTAATTTGGCTGACTTGATACATATACAGATAGTATTTGGTAAAACGGAGGCAAAGATAGAATTACATTGGCAACATAGGCCTACCGTGGCAGTGTGCCGGAATAAGGGTACCTTTGCCCACTTTAAACAACTGATAATGAAATCTTTCGAAAGCCTGGGGCTGTCCCCGGCACTGGTGGCGTCCGTGTTGCAAATCGGTTTTGAGACACCCACCCCCATACAAGAAAAAGCCATACCCGTGTTGCTTACGGGCCACCGCGACTTTGTGGGCCTGGCACAAACCGGTACCGGCAAAACCGCAGCCTTTGGACTGCCCTTGCTGGATTTGGTAGACGACAGCAGCCGTGATACCCAAGCACTCATACTGGCGCCCACCCGCGAGTTGGGTTTACAAATTACCAGCGACCTGGAAAATTTCTCCGAAAAGACCAAGCGTTTGAACATCGTAGCTGTATATGGCGGGGCCAGCATCAGCGAGCAGATCCGCAAAATCAAAAAAGGCTCGCAGATTATAGTAGCTACCCCCGGCCGCCTGATTGACCTGATTGATCGCAAAGCCATTAACCTCAGCACTATACAGTACGTGGTGCTGGACGAAGCCGATGAAATGCTGAACATGGGCTTCAAAGAAGACCTCGATAAAATCTTATCGTTTACACCCGAAACGAAAAAGACATGGCTCTTTTCGGCCACCATGCCGCGCGAGGTTAGGGCGATTATGAAGAACTACATGACCGACCCCTTCGAGCTTACTGTGGGCGAACAAAACACGGGCAACGCCAACATTGAGCACCGCTACGTATTGGTGCAGGAGCGCGACAAGTACGCAGCCCTGAAGAGAATACTGGATGTAAACCCGGAAATTTTCGGGCTGATATTCTGTCGCACACGCATCGACACACAGAAAATTGCCGAGATGCTGATGAAAGACGGCTACAATGCCGACTCGCTGCATGGCGATCTTACGCAGCAACAACGCGACCGCGTGATGATCAAATTCCGCAACCGCACTTTACAAATACTGGTGGCTACTGATGTGGCGGCCCGCGGTATTGATGTGGAAGATATTACTCACGTTATCCACCTCAACATGCCCGATGAGATGGAGTTCTACACCCACCGCAGCGGGCGCACGGCACGCGCGGGGAAAAAGGGTATCTCCATCGCGATGGTAACACGCAGAGAGCTGGGGCGTGTAAAGCAGATCGAAAAAACACTGAAGTCGACCATGAAGCGTATGATGGTGCCTACTGGTGCCGAAGTATGCCAGAAGCAATTGCTGGCCTTCATGCACAAGGTGCGCGAAGTGAAAGTGAACGAAGAAGAGATTGGCGAATTTCTGCCGGAAGTGATGCATGAGTTGGAGAGCCTGACGAAAGCTGAATTGATCAAGCGCTTTGCTTCGCTGGAGTTTAACCGTTTTCTGGATTACTACCGCAACGCCCCCGACCTGAATGCCGATGACCGCAAAGGTGGCGAGGGTGAACTCCGCTACGTTACCGGAAGTCGCTTCTTCATCAACCTCGGCAAGATGGATGGCCTCGACAAATCAAAAATGCTCGAACTGATTGACGATTGTACCGGGCTGGAACAAAAACAGATCGGCAAAATCGACTTAAAGGGCGCGTACTCATTTTTCGAGGTGGAAAAGGAACTGGCCGAGCGCGTGGTGAACGGATTTGACGGCTATACCTACCAGGGCCGCCAGGTGCGCGTAGAGGTTACCGACACAAAAAATTCTGGCGACCGCGACAGCAAGCCGCGCAGACGCGAGAAGCGGGAGTTTTCCTCTTCCAAACCCACCTCACGCAAGTTTGCCAGCACCGAACGCAGCGAGAAGAAATTCGACCGCAGCAACAAGAAATGGCATTTTTAAGCTAGCTGCGGCCACCTAGGCCATCTATCGGTTTACCCGCTCTACGGGTACGATCGAAAATTGCAGCAGCTCGGTATGGCGCACCACATCGATGGTGGTGAAGGTGAGTATGTCGCGCCTGGTAAGCATTTTAAACAATTCGTGCAGGCTACCTACCGGTTTGTTGTTAAACGAAACGATGATGTCGCCTTCGCGCACTTGCGATCGTGCCGCGGGTGAGTCGGCTTCCACACCGGTAACAAACAATCCCTTACCGGCAGGCAAGCGGTAATGCCGTACAACTTGATTGTTAAGCGGCACCTCCTGCAACATCAACCCCAGGTACGCCTTAAAAACTTTTCCACTGCGGATAAGTTGTTCGCCTACCTCTTTGGCCGTGTCCATGCTCACGGCAAAACTCAGTCCCTGTGCACCATTAATGATGGCTGTGTTGACCCCGATCACTTCGCCCGAGGTGTTGATCATGGGGCCGCCCGAGTTGCCGGGGTTTAAGGCTGCGTCTGACTGTATCACGTTGTCGACCAACATGCCCGATTGTGTGCGCATGGTGCGGCCCAGCGCACTTACCACGCCTGTGGTAACGGTATGCTGATAGCCCAACGGGTTGCCTATCGCAATCAGAAACTCGCCAATCTGCAAAGCGGATGCATCGCCCAGCCGTGCTACCGCGTATCCGTTGGCATAAATTTTCAGCACGGCCAGATCGGTGTCAGGATCCTGGCCGATCAGTTGCGCTTCAATTTCATTTTCGTTCAGCAACGACACCATTATTTTTTTAGCACCCGTTACCACATGGTGGTTGGTGAAAATCAACCCGTCTGACGAAAAGATGAAGCCCGAGCCCGAACCAGCGGGCCGCAACTTGCCCTGCTGCTCGCGGTAAGTGTCAATCTTTACTACCGCGCCCTTTACCTGTTGCACGGCTTCAACAATCAATTTGGAAAAAGCGTCCATGTTAGTTTTTTATAACGCTGTCTGCTCTCGATAAATTCGCGCCACTGTTGATAACCAGAAATTCTGGCCGAAAAAAGCGGTGAGGTTGCCAACCTGCCAACTGCTGTTGTGTTGCGGTGCAGCTATATTTTCGTATATTTTGACGGTCTAAATCCTGCATTTTCATGGCGAAACTCAAGAATATCATCAAGCAGTTATCCGAAAAAGATTTCAAAGCCATACACGATTCGCTCATTGAAGGCAATGCCGAAAAGTCAGCCTACCTGCTCAAGTCGCTGCGCGAACGCGCCCTCTCGGACAGCAAGATCATGGTGGAACTGGACGTAAATGCCAATGCCTACTACACCCTTCGCTCGCGCCTCAATCAGAAAATAGAAGAGTACCTGCTACAGCAAATGGAGAGCCCGCGCACAGACATTCTGCGCAAGGTTGCCAACCTGAACGAAGTGCTGTTTACCAAGAAGAGAACCATCTCCATCGCCACGCTTAAAAAACTTGAAAAGGAGCTGATTGATTACGACTTGGCCAGCGAACTGACAGTGGTTTACAAATCGCTGAAGAAACTGCACCTTAACGCACCTGACTACTTTAGTTACTCCCAACTGTACAACCGCCACGTAGCCTATATGCTGGCGGTAGACAAGGCCGAAGACCTGCTGGCAGATTACTTTAAAAAGTATGGAAGTTTTTTGCTGTCGGGCGATGAGGTGGAAAAACTCGGGCTAAACCTGCTCATGAAAGAGATGCAGAACGTGGCCAAGTTGTACGAATCGCACCGGCTGTACATTTACCAGAGCTGTATGCAAATTCACCACCGTCTGTTTGTGGAGCCGGAAGACAATGTGCAGATGGAGGGCGAGTCGATAGAGGATATTTTTGCCCATGTGCAAAAGGTGTTCGACACCTATAATCTTGATCCTCTTTATTATCACCTCAATCTGGTGTTTGAATTTCTGAAGTTGGAGTATTACACCCATTATAAAGTGTACCGGCAAGCCGAAAAGTTTTATGAAGAAGTAAACGATGCGGCCAGCAACCTGCTGGTAAATTACCCGAACTACACCTTTTCAGCGCAGTTTCTCATTACAAAACTGGAGCGCGCCCTGCGCCTGGGGGTGGAAAAAGAACTGTATGCTGAAAATGACAACCTCTTTCTGGACTACGAAGCAGACCCGCTCGATGTGCCGAGGCACTTGATCGTAAATGTTTATCGGGCGCTTTCCAGCTACTATGTAGGCAAATATGACGAAGCTTCGAAGTTGATGAATGCCATTCTTAACGATGTGAGTTTAAAGCGTTTTCCGTTCGCGCAGATGGAGATTAAGGCACTGTTGGCCTTGCAGTATTGCCTGCTGCGAGAATTTGAACTGTTTAACCAACTTACCAACAGTGTGCAGCGCCAAATCAGAATGTTTGGCAAAGATGCCTGCGAAAATGTCTTGCAATTCAACAAGATACTGAAATTGGCTGCCAGCGAATCGAAAAAAGACAAAGAGAGAAAAATCAGCGCCCTGATACCAAAATTCAAGGCCGCTTCGGTAAACTACTTTGCGCCAACGAGTTTTGTAAAAATGGACGAAGCTTTTGTCGAGGCCTTAACCGCCATAGAAGGGAAGGGCGTGCCAGACGATGATTTTTAGAGTTCGAGCTTGGTAATGCTCTCGTGCGACAGCGGCTTATTAAGGTAAAGTTTCACGTTTGGGTACTTTTTCGACCGGTTAAAGTCTTGCGGGTTGATAGACGAGGTGAGCATCACAATATTGCACTTCTTCTTCGCCACGTTTCCCAACTTTTCGAATTCATCCAGAAACTGGAAGCCATCCATCAGGGGCATGTCGATGTCTAAAAAAATCACATCAGGCAACACTTTATCCGACACATCCAGTTTTTCCATGTTCTTCAAAAACTCAATCGCACTCTTAGCCCCGGTGTGTGTGTAGATGTTGTCGGTAATGGCTGCTGCCTCAATCATTTTCTGATTAATGAGGTTGTCGATTTCATTGTCATCGATAAGCATCACCGTGCGATATTTTTTTCCGGCCATGGGTTAAGGTTTAACGAACTAAAAATAGGCCTTCGCTATTGGATATGCAAGCCCGTGTTAAATGTCGAAAGTTATTCCTTGTGCGAGCGGCAGGGTGCTGCCATAGTTAATGGTATTGGTTTGCCTGCGCATGTATATCTTCCACGCATCGGAGCCTGACTCGCGGCCACCGCCCGTTTCCTTTTCACCGCCAAACGCCCCGCCAATCTCTGCACCCGAAGTGCCGATATTGACATTTGCAATACCGCAGTCCGATCCGGCAGCAGAAAGGAATTGCTCCATTTCGCGCATGTGCGTGGTCATTATCGCTGACGATAGCCCTTGTTTTACAGCATTTTGCATCGCGATGGCATCCTCCAGCTTCTTATATTTTATCAGGTATAAGATGGGTGCAAAAGTTTCTTCCTGCACAATGGGGTAATGATTTTCTACTTCGGCAATAGCGGGCTTTACATAACAGCCTGACTCGTAGCCCTTTCCTTTCAACACGCCTCCGCGCACCACCCAGCGCCCACCCTCGGCAGTAACACGACTGAGGGCCTTTTTATAAGCCTTTACGGCCAGTGCGTCAATAAGAGGGCCCACATGGCTGGCCGGGTCGAGCGGGTTGCCAATACGCAACTGGGCATAAGACTTTTGCAGACGCTCTCTAACTTCGTTGTATACGTTCGCGTGCACAATGAGTCTGCGGGTAGAGGTGCAGCGTTGGCCGGCTGTACCTACCGCACCAAACAGTGCTCCGCGAATGGCCACATCGAGGTCGGCATGTTCGCTGATGATGATGGCATTATTGCCGCCCAACTCCAGCAAAGCCCGACCCAAACGGCTACTTACCGTGGTGGCCACCGCTTTACCCATGCGCACAGAGCCTGTTGCCGAGACCAAGGGAATGGCCTCGTGGGCTGCCATCATCTGGCCTATGGTGTAATCGCCATTCACAATACACGACACTCCCTCCGGTACATTGTTTTTAGCAAACACATCGGCTACAATTTTCTGGCAGGCTATGCTGCAAAGCGGTGTTTTTTCTGATGGCTTCCAGATGCATACATCGCCACAAACCCATGCGAGCATGGCGTTCCACGCCCACACCGCTACCGGAAAATTGAAAGCCGAGATGATGCCCACAATGCCCAGTGGATGGTACTGCTCGTACATGCGGTGCTGTGGCCGTTCGGAGTGCATGGTGAAGCCGTGTAGTTGGCGCGATAGCCCCACGGCAAAGTCGCAGATGTCGATCATTTCCTGCACCTCGCCTAACCCCTCCTGGTACGACTTTCCCATTTCGTACGACACCAGGTTACCCAAGGGCGCTTTATTTTTGCGCAGCGCCACCCCTACTTGTCGCACTACCTCGCCCCGCTGGGGTGCGGGTACCATTCGCCAGGCAAGAAATGCCTGCTCCGACTGCCGCACCACCTTCCCGAACGCTGTTTTATCGCAGGCCTGCACTTTACCAATCATCTTTCCATCTACGGGTGAAGTCGAAATGAGGGCTGGCCCATTGGTTTTCAACCACTTGGTTCCTGTGCTGGTGCCACGGTTGGCCGGTTGGAGCCCGAGTTGTGACAGCACCGCTTTAAGGTTGGCGTTCTTCATATCGCACTTGTTTTGCGCGCACAAAGTACTATAAATCACGGAAGAATAAGTGGAGGGCGTGTGTACCAGTTTTCATTACGTCATATGCCCACACTGTTCAAGCTGGAACTATCCGCCAACCGCATTTACGGGTTGATCTAAGCTTTGCGTTAACGCCAATCGATGGCATGTAGCTTGCGCTCACCGTTTTCCAGCAAGCCCTCCACCAGTATGCCGCCCTCTTTTATAGCTAAAATCTGATTGAGTTGCTCCACATTGCCCACCGGCACTTTGTCAATAAACAAAATGATAAAGCCACGCGCTACTTTCGCCTTTTGCCACGGCCCGGGTTTAACATGCATGATGCGAACGCCCCCGTCTAAATTGAGATGCGTTAACTCTGCATAGGTAAGGTTTTCCAGCACCGCCCCTTTCAGGTCGAACAGCACCTCGCGCTTATGGGTTTGAACCTGCCCCTCGTACGCTTTTAACGTGGCATAGGCATGATGTACTTTGCTCTTGCGAATGTATTCTATCTGTACCGAGTGGCCCGGGCGGTGTCGCGCCACACGCTCCTGAAGTTCTGATACGGTGTTCACGGTAAAGTCGTCAATGGCGGTAATCACATCGCCTGCCGACAGGCCTGCTTTGGCGGCTGCGCTACCCGTGTTAACCGCGCTTACAAATACGCCCCGCACGCGATCCAGTTGCTGCTCTTCGGCCAACTCGGCTGTTACATCTACAATCTGAACGCCCAGCAGGCCGCGTTGCACCTGGCCAAATTCCAGCAAGTCGTCCATTACTTTTTTCACCAGGTTTACAGGTATGGCAAAAGAGTAACCCGAATAACTGCCGGTAGCTGTGGCAATAGCCGAGTTGATGCCGATCAGGCTACCGTCCAAATCCACCAGTGCGCCTCCGCTGTTGCCAGGGTTTACGGCAGCATCGGTTTGGATGAATGCCTCCACCTGCAGGTTGTTCTTGTCGCGCAAGATGCAATGTTGCGCGCTTTGGCGCTGACAATGCCCGCGGTAACGGTGGAGTTAAGATCAAACGGGTTGCCAATGGCCAATACCCATTGCCCCGGCCCTACGGCATCCGAATCGCCATAGCGCACAAAAGGCAACTGCGCTGCCTTAATTTTCAACAGTGCCAGGTCGGTACTTGGGTCGGCCCCCACCAAGCGGGCATAGAAGCGCTGATTGTTGTTCATCACCACCTCAATACTGGTGGCACCTTCGATAACATGATAATTGGTCACCACATAGCCATCATCAGACACCACCACGCCAGACCCTGACGAGCGCGCGGGCGGATTGAAATACTGGTTGAGCGGATTAAGACTAAACTCCCCGGCCCCGTACACCGAACGGATGTGCACCACCGCAGGCGTGACGAGCGCGGCAGCCTGCTCGAAGTTAATATTGCCCTGCCACACCTTGGCCACCCCACCGGCTATGGGTATGGCCTTTTGCCGCTCGTCAATAGACACATAGGGTGCAGGGGCTTGGGCGAACCGAATCACGATCATCGCGCCCACAACTGCGCCAATAAACGCAGTACAGATAACTAACAGAATAAAAAGTGATCGTCTCATCTATGTTTTTCGGATGTTAAGTTAACGCCCATTTTGAAGACGGACCATGTTTGTTACGAAAACGTTATAGATTTATTGTCAAAGAACGGGTCATGAAAAAGATGCTCAGTCACGTAGATCAGCGAAAGAAGCCCACGATGGTGGATGTTTCGGACAAGAAAAGTACCGCCAGGTTGGCGCGTGCACAAGCAGTTGTAAAACTGGGGAAAACAGTGTTGCAACACTTAAAGGGCAAAGAGTTGGTAACCCAAAAAGGCCCGGTTTTTCAAACGGCCATTATTGCCGGAGTGATGGCGGCTAAGAAAACGCATGAATGGATACCTTTTTGCCATGCCCTGGCGCTAGAACACTGCAACATTACCATTGCTGTGAAGGGTGGCCGGGTAATTATCGACACCGAAGCGCGCGTTACCGCGAAAACCGGGGTGGAGATGGAGGCCCTGGTGGCGGCCAGTGCAGCCGCAGTCACTATTTATGATATGTGTAAGGCGCTTTCGCATAAAATTGAGATTGAAAACATTCGCCTGCTGGAGAAGCAAGGCGGCAAAAACCGCTACCTCGCCAAATCGCGGAGCAAATTTTAACATCGCTTTGCGCGATTTGCCCACAAACCTTACATATCACTGTTGCCCGGGTGGGCTCAGAGCCGCACACCCAGCCATGCTCAGCTATTCAACCATTGCGTATCACACAGCCGGCTAACTTCTTGTGAGCCAACGTAGCATTTTTCAGGCGCTTTTTTACCCCGACATTTTCCATACCTGCTGTCGGACAAAAGCATAAAAAAAAATACATCGCTCGCAAACGGAATGAAATTGAAATGAGTTTAAATACTGGAGGGTATACCTTTAATCTAAAATTAGTTGGCTATGAAACTCACCCTGAAACAAGCTTCGTTTCACATCAATCCCATCTTCCGCGATTTATTGTTGGTAACCACGGCAGGCGCGCTGGTGGCTGTAGCAATTGTGATGGTAGGCTTCATGATTTTTCATTAAGCACCACGGTGTATTTCTGTGTTGCAGCGGGCTGCCCGGCTAGTTGGCAGATGCGAGAATCGACTTGTCGGGCTTTGCTGAAACCCATTCCTCACCATCTTCGAAAACTTCCTTTTTGAAGATAGGCACCTTGGCTTTCAGCTCATCGATAATGAACTGGCAGGCGGCAAACGCTTCTTTGCGATGCTCGGCCGATACCGCCACCACCACGGCTGTCTCGCCTGGTCTTAATGTGCCCATGCGGTGGGCCACGGCCCAGCCCTTTAACCCCCAACGTTGGGCCGCCTCTTCGATGATCTTGCGCGTTTCGGCCACAGCCATGCCCTCGTAGGCCTCGTATTCCAGCCAAACCACTTTTTTGTTGTGGGCGTGATCGCGCACAGTTCCAATAAAGACAGAAACGGCCCCTGCACCGAGGCAGGAAGCCGTTTCAATGACTTTGCTTACATCGATGGCTTTCTCGGTTATCTTAATCATAGCGGAAATTTTAGGGAGTGGGTAATTGCGAGAGGAAGGTAGCAAAACACATCGCCAAAGGCAACGACAAAATCAAATTTTAGTAGCGTTAGAAATCCCTCAACCCCCGCTGGTAGGCGGAATAAGCGCGATTTCATCGCCCTCGCTGATCTTTTGCCCCTCTTGGGCATATTTTTGATTAACGGCAATGAACAACGACCGCAAGTCGAGCAGCCCCGGGTACCGACTTTCCAGAAAAACCCGCAAATCAGCTACCGATTGCCCGGGTACATCTAACTGCACCACACCGCTACCTAATATTTCGCGCGCTATGCCAAAGGCTTTGACCGACACCTTCATACCCGCATATCAAACTAACTTGTAATTTTAAACTGTCAACAATATTACTGAATACTGTTAGCGATTAAAACACGTGTTGTACGACAATCACAACCGCCCTCTTACCTACCTGCGCCTGGCCGTTACCGACCGCTGCAACCTGCGCTGCACTTATTGCATGCCGGCCACGGGTATGAATTTTTTGCCCAAAGGCGAGTTGTTAACCTTTGAAGAAATGGCGCGGCTGGTGCGTTTACTGGCACAAATGGGTATTACCAAGGTACGCATAACGGGGGGCGAACCCTTTGTGCGAAAAGAACTGATGCAGTTGCTGCACCGCATTCTCCTCACACCAGGTATTGCCGAACTGCACCTCACCACCAACGGCCTGCTGCTGGCCCCGCACCTGGCCGAACTGAAGCAACTTGGTATTGCATCAATCAACCTTAGCCTCGACTCACTCAGCCGCGAACGCTTTAAAAAAATTACCCATGTGGATGCCTTTGAGCAAACCTGGCGTACCGTAGAACAAATAGTGGCGCTCGAGATTCCGCTCAAGATCAATACCGTGGTAATGGCCGGCAAAAATATTGACGACCTGGTGCCCATGGCTGCGCTCACACAAACGTGGCCCGTGTCGGTACGATTTATTGAAGAGATGCCCTTTAACGGAGTAGGCGCAGCCGCCAGCGGGCAGCATTGGCATTACCAAAAAATTTTGACGCACCTGCAAGAACGCTGGCCGGGCATAAAGAAAACTGCTGACGATGTCCATGCCACCGCTTACCACTATCAACTGCCTGGCGCAAAGGGATACATAGGTATCATTGCCGCCTTCAGCCGCACGTTTTGCGGCACCTGCAACCGCCTGCGTATCACCGCACAGGGCCAATTGAAAACATGTTTGTACGATGCCGGTGTTTTAGATCTCAAAACGCTGATGCGCCAGGGCGCTGCTGATGAGGAGCTTGTCCACCATTTGCTGCACGCATTCCGCCATAGACCGAAAGACGGATTCGAGGCTGAAGCGGCCAGGCCGCAGCCTATACTTGAGTCGATGTCAGCAATCGGAGGATAGTAAAATCTCGATGTTTTTCGTTGCGTAGTCGATCAGCCCATTATGCCCAACGGGCAACACCTTTACTTCGCAGTGGCTTGCATGGCGCGCGAGGGGTTGCATGTTCTGCGGTTGAATAACGCGATCGTATTCACCTACAAGTATCCGTACTTTGATCCCATGATATTCAATCTGACGCGCAAGTGCCGGTATATTAAATTTCAAGTGCCGAAACACCACCCACGCGTTGTACACCAACTGTCGCTTGGCGAGTGTATCCATCTGGCTCTCCACAAAGCGCAACAAGCTGCGGTCGATCAGCCGGAGGCGAAACGCACCCTTTGCCAGCACCTCAAAGCGGTTGGGGTGCAACACCATGCTGTGAAAAAACCTGCGCAGCGCAAACGGGTAGGTGGCCAGGCTATACCATACGCTGGTTTTGATGCCATCTGGAGCCAACAAAAACATACTCTTAACGCGGCCGGGAAGGGCCTCTGCGGTAGCCAGGGCGAATTTGCCCCCCAGGCTGAACCCCAACACCGAAAATTGATCAACGGCCTGCTGCGTTAAAAATGCTTGTAGTAATGCTCGCCACTCACTCTTCTCCAGCGGCCTGTCGCCAGCGCCCCAGCGGCTTTGGCCATGAAAAAACAAATCGAACGCATAACAAGTGTACCTGCTTCCGAGAGTTTGCATCAACACGGTAAATACCAAGGCTTGCTGGCCGAAGCCATGGAAGAGCAGCAGTGTTTCGGGGCCTGAGCCGGTTTGGTGGTAAGCGAGTTGGTGATTTCTGAACGAAAAAAAAGCAGTATGCAAGGCCTTGGGGCATTAAAGGCTGAAAGATACCCGCTTATTTGCCAGCGGTCACTGCTTACTGCATAACTTTTCGTTAAACTTTACACAATAAATACCTGCCACGCGCGACTTTACTCAAAAAAGCGTATGGGCGTGGCAATGGGCTTAACCATGCAGGCACAACAGGAAACCTTTTTGAAAGAACGCGGAAAGCTGCTCAACTTCATCCGCGGCCGTGTGTCGAGTATAGAAGAGGCCGAAGATATTCTGCAAGACGTTTTCTTTCAATTTGTGTCCGGCTACAGCACCATCGAGTCGCTCGATCGGGTTACCTCCTGGCTGTATGCAGTGGCGCGCAATAAAATTATTGATCGCTACAGGCGCGAGGGCGCTCGCCCACAGCGGGCCGACCTGGCCGGGCCGACTGATGCCGCAGAAGACGTGCCCCTGACTTTACAAGAAATACTGCCCGACCTCGGTAATTCGCCCGAAGATGTCTACTTCCGCGACCTGATTTGGGACACCGTGATGGAGGCACTGGCCGAATTGCCAGCCGACCAACGCGGTATTTTCATTCAGAACGAAATGGAGGAGCGCAGCTTTCGCGACATAGCCGAAAAAACCGGTATATCCATCAATACGCTGCTCTCGCGCAAGCGCTATGCAATACTGGCCTTGCGCAAGCGGTTGCAAAAATTGTATGATGAGTTATGACGTCTTAAGCGAGATTTAAAAACACCCGTTATGAACAAAGCATTAAAAATTACACTCTGGGTAATCGGTGGCATTCTGCTGGTGGCCCTTTTCGGGATTGTCACCCAATATCTATGGAACTGGCTCATGCCCAAGATTTTCGGGCTGCCCGCACTTACGCTGCTGGAAACTTTCGGGTTGCTGCTGCTGGCAAAAATTATTTTTGGCTTTGGCGGTAAAGGTGGCCGCCACAAAGGGTGGCACTGGCGCGAGAAATACAATATGTACAACCGCTTTGAGCAAATGACACCCGAAGAGCGGCAGCGGTTTAAAGCACGTATGCAGGAGAAATGGTGCCGCCCGGCAGCGCGAAAAGAGCCCGACACGCCCGCAAACGGTTAAGCCTATCACTGCGAAAATTTGATAAAGATTATTTCACACCGGCCGTAAACAAAAATGCCCTTGACACGTTGAAGGAAACTGTGGAAACTTTGGAACTACATAAAGTTTCCATAGTTTTGCCGCCCTTATGGACGAAGACATCAAAGACAAAATACTCCGCGGGGCGGAAAACCTGTTTAACAAATACGGCATCCGCAGTGTGTCGATGGACGACATCGCCCGCCACCTGTCGATCTCCAAGAAAACGATCTACCAGTACTTCGCGGATAAGGACGACCTGGTAACACTGATGGCCACCACACACCTTCAGCGCGAACGAACCATGTATGAGGCCATCCACACGAAAGCTGAAAATGCCATCCACGAGTTGGCCCTCATTTCTGCGTGCTTAAAGAAAAGTTTTGAAGAGCTCAACACCTCCATGATTTTCGATTTGCAGAAGTACCATCCAAAAGCATGGAACGTATTTGTAGAATTTGAAAACAAACACGTGCATGCAGCCGTGGTCAAGAACATCAAGCAAGGCATGGCCGAGGGATTTTTTCGCGCTGACCTGAACCCCGATGTGCTGGCCAAGGCCCGCATCAAATTGGTGCAACTCTGCATCGACTCCGACACTTTCCCGCGCGACCGCTACAACCTGGCTGAGGTGCAATTGCACCTGTTTGAACACTTTGTGTACGGACTGGTGACTGAAAAAGGCAGAAAGCAATTCGAGAAATATAAAAATCATTATACGCTGAACCCCTTACTAATTTCCACCATATGAAGAAACAATTTGTACTCGCAACTTTTCTTGTCATTGCGATGGCGGCCCGCGGCCAGTCAGTGCAGAGCTTCACGTTAGACCAATGCATCGACTTTGCTTTGAAAAATGCCATCAGTGCGCAAAACGCAGACTTAGACGAGCGCATAGCCACGGCCAAGGTAAAGGAAACCATTGGCCTGGGGCTGCCCCAGATTTCGGGCAGCGTGGGCGTGCAGCACAACCAACAGCTCAGACGCTTCTTTACACAATACAGCGGCCAGGGCGGCTTCATTGACCTCTCATCGGTGCCGGGCATTCAGGTAGGCGATGTGGTGTCGGCTCAAAACTTCTTTCAGCTCAAGAGCGCAGGAGATGCGGGCGTTACCATCAGCCAGCTGATCTTCAATGGCTCCTATTTGGTAGGCCTCCAGGCTTCGCAAGCGTTCAAAGAATTATCCATACGCACCACCGCTCAAACGCACGAGCAAATCGTGCTATCGGTTACCAAGGCATACTACGGGGTGCTCATCAACCGCGAACGTACCAAGCTATTCGATGCCAACCTGGGGCGCCTCGATTCCTTGCTGCGCAACACCAAAGCACTTAACAAAAACGGCTTTGCCGAAGACATTGATGTAGACCGCATTCAGGTAGCTTACAACAACCTGTCGGCAGAACGTGAAAAGTTTATCAACCTGAATCAGGTAGTGCTCGCCCTCCTCAAGTTTCAAATGAACTACCCCATGAATGAGCCACTGGAAGTAGCGGGCAACCTGGGGGATGTGCAAGTGGAAACCGACCTGAGTAACTATGCGCAGGATTGGGACTACAAAAAGCGGCCCGACTTTCAGGTACTCGAAGTGAATCACCGGCTGCAAAGCCTGAACGTCAAAAACCAGTCTGCCGGAGCGCTGCCAACCCTAGCGGGCTTTGCCAACCTGGGCTATGCCACCCAATCGCCCAACGTGCGCGGCCTTTTTCAAACCAATACCAACATCCAGGATGAAGGCGGTGTGGGGCCCGACAAGTGGTATGGCTACTCATTATTCGGAGTAAGCCTGAACTGGAATTTGTTCACCGGCTTTTCGCGCTCGCAGAAGATACAGCAGGAAAAACTTACGCTACTGAAGATCGACAATGCGTTCCGTCAGTTGAAATCGGCTGTTGACCTTGAGATTGCACAGGCATCGGCCATGTTTCAGAACGCCAGCAAAACGCTGGCCGTGCAAAAGCAAACCCTCGACCTGGCTGCGAAGGTAGCCCGTGTAACCAAGTTGAAGTACGAACAAGGACTGGGCTCGAATATCGAAGTGATTGATGCAGAAAACAGCCTGAAGGAAGCACAGATAAATTACTACAATGCGCTGTTCGATGCCCTTACTGCAAAAGTAGACCTGGACAAAGCTTACGGAAAAATAGTAATCCCCACCACCACCCAAAACTAATTTACACACCATTATGAAAGCGATAAAAATTACATCATACATTGCCGTACTGACCCTCGCCACTGCGGTTTTCATCGGCTGCGGAAGCTCGGCATCAGGCGATAAAAAAGAACAACTCGCCAAACTAAAAGCCGATTACGCTGAACTGGCAAAAAAAATCTCTGCGCTTGAAAAAGAGATCGCAGCTTCCACACCCGATTCACTCAGAAACATTAAGGCAAAAGAAGTAGTGGCTACAACAGTGGCTGTGCGTCCTTTCGACCACTACTTGCAGACCCAGGGCCGGGTTGAGTCGGAGGAGAACATTTTGGTGAGCGCCAAGAGCATGGGCATCATCACGCAGGTGTATGTGCGTGAAGGGCAGATGGTATCAAAAGGGCAGGTGCTGGCACAGATCGACAACAGCATTATCGTAAAAAATCTGGAGGCGATGCGTGCACAAATGGAGTTGGCAAAAACCGTGTTTGAGCGCCAGCAAAACCTGTGGAACCAGAAAATCGGCACCGAAGTGCAATACCTGCAGGCTAAAACAAACAAGGAGAGCCTGGAGAAACAGCTCGCCTCGTTGGAAGAGCAAAACGACATGGCTCGGATCAAGGCGCCCATAGCCGGCACCATAGACGATCTCATGGTGAAGATAGGCGAAAACATTGCGCCTGGCATGCCTGCGGCACGCCTCGTAAACACCGCCAACTTAAAGTTATCGGCCAATGTGTCGGAAGCGTACGTAACCAACATCAAAGTTGGCAACAGAGCCATCGTCATGATACCCGAGCTGAAGCGTGATGTGGAAGCGCGCGTAACATTTGTGGGCAAAACCATCGACCCGCTGTCGCGCACGTTTGCTGTGGAAGTGGCGTTGCCCTCGTTTGCCGATGTGCGCCCCAACATGTCGGGCGTGGTAAAAATCGTGTACCATAGCGAACCCAAGGCTCTTGCTGTGCCGGTAAACGTGGTACAGACCGTAAACGGAGAGAAGATTGTGTACGTGGCAGAGCAACAAGGCGCCAATATAGTTGCCCGCAAACGCGTGGTGCAGGTGGCCGGGGTGTTCGACAACCTCGCCCAATTGCTGCAGGGCATTAGCGAAGGTGACAAGGTGATCACTTTTGGTTACCAGGGGCTGAGTGACGGACAAGTCATTAAACTTTAATATTCAAACATCGGGAGTTCGGCAACCTTGATTTTTCCCGCGGTATGCCGACCACGAAAAACCAATTGTTATGAAGGATATCGAAAAAGAATTCAAGCCCACCAGTTGGGCCATCGACAACCGGGTGAGTATTTATGTAGCCACGGTTATCATTACTATTGCCGGCATTTTAACGTACATCAGCCGCCCGAAAGAAAACTTTCCGGAGGTGGTTTTTCCGCAGATCTACGTGGCCACCGTTTACCCGGGTGCCTCGCCTGCCGATGTTGAGAACCTGATATCGAAAGAAATTGAAAAGGAGGTAAAGTCTATTGCCGGTGTAAAGAAAATCATCAGCAACTCCGTACAGGATTTCTCCAACGTCATAGTAGAGTTTGAAACAGACATTGATGTTGATAAAGCCAAGCAGGATGTGAAGGATGCGGTAGACAGGGCCAAGCCTAACCTGCCCACCCTGCCCGATGACCCACAGGTGATCGAGATCGACATCTCTGAGTTTCCAATCATGAACGTAAACCTTTCGGGTGATTATGACCTGCAAACACTTAAGCGCTATGCCGAGCAGATGCAAGACGCCATGGAAACGGTGCGCGAACTGAGACGGGTTGACATCGTGGGCGCATTGGATCGCGAAGTGCAAATCAATGTAGACCTATACAAATCATCGCTGGCGGGCATCGGCTTCTTCGATATTTTTTCAGCTATCAATACAGAAAATAAGATCGTTTCCGGAGGACAGCTATCGGTAGACGGCATGAAACGCTCACTGAGCGTGAATGGCGAGTTTCAAACCGCAGAGCAAATTGGCAACATTGTAGTGAGCAGCCAAAAAGGCGGCCGCACCTACCTTAAGGATATTGCCGAGGTAGTCGACTCGCACAAAGAGCAGGAGAGCTTTGCCCGCCTGGATGGCAAAAACGTGATCACCCTCAACGTGATCAAACGCAGTGGCGAAAACCTCATTTTGGCATCCGACCAGATTGAAGCGATCGTAAAAGATTTTGAAGAAAACATTCTGCCCCCCGGTATGGATGTAACCATCACGGCCGATCAGAGCGACAACACGCGCACCACCCTGCACGACCTGATCAATACCATCATCATCGGTTTTATCCTGGTTACCGTTATCCTGATGTTCTTCATGGGCGCCACCAACGCCATCTTTGTGGCGCTGTCAGTGCCGCTGTCCAGCTTCATCGCCTTCCTTGCCTTTCCCTCACTCGACTTTACTTTCAATCTCATGACGTTATTCAGCTTTTTGCTAGCGCTGGGAATTGTGGTAGACGATGCCATCGTGGTGATTGAAAATACCCACCGGGTGTTCGACAACGGAAAAGTGCCTATTAAAAAGGCGGCCAAGATTGCCGCAGGCGAGGTGTTCCTGCCCGTGCTTACCGGCACGTTGGTAGTGCTTGCACCGTTTGTGCCGCTTATGTTTTGGCCGGGCGTCATTGGCAAGTTTATGTACTTTTTGCCCGTCACGCTCATCGTAGCGCTACTTGCTTCGCTGTTTGTTGCCTACATCATTAACCCCGTGTTTGCAGTCGACTTCATGAAGCCGCACCATCACGATGAAGAGAGCAAGGGTAAATTAACACGTGGCTTCAAAATCACGGCTATTGTGTTTGGCTCGCTTGCGCTGATGTCGTACATCACAGGTGCCATCGGGCTCGGCAACTTTGCGGTTACGTTGTTTGCCTTATACGCGCTGCACCACTTCGTGTTGAAGGGTGTGATCAAGCGCTTCCAGGAAAAGACTTGGCCGGGCGTGCAAGAGCGATACAAAACCATGTTGGCTTGGTGCCTGCAGGGATGGCGCCCAGTCGGGGTGTTTCTGGGCGTGATAGGGTTGTTCATCTTCTCCATCATCTTCACCGCTATTCGTCAGCCTCCGGTAGTATTCTTTCCGCAGGGTGACCCTAACTTTATTTTTGCCTACGTTACGTTGCCCATCGGCACCGACCAACACGTAACTGACTCTGTCACCGCGCTGGTGGAAAAAAGGGTAACAGAGGTGGTGGGCAAAAACAATCCCGTGGTGGAATCGATTATCAGTAACGTGGCCGTTGGCGCTTCTGAAGATCAGTTTGCCGGCACGCAAGCCCAGCCTCACCTCGGCAAAGTAACGGTGGCATTTGTGGAATTTTCAAAACGCAATGGCGCCAACACCCGCGAGTATATGGATAAGATTCGCGAAGCTGTAAAAGGCGTGAAAGGCGCAGAAATTTCAGTAAACCAGGAACAAGGCGGCCCGCCCACGGGCAAGCCCATCAATATTGAAGTGGCGGGCGATGATTTTGAAGTGCTGGCCGCCACCGCCAACCGCGTAAAGAAGTATCTGGATTCACTCCAAATTGGTGGCGTGGAAGAATTGAAGTCTGACTTTCAAAGCGACAAGCCCGAAATCGTGATCAGCATAGACCGCGAGAAGGCAAATCGCGAAGGTATATCCACCGAAACCATCGGCACCAATCTGCGCTTCGCCATCTACGGCCTGGAAGCCTCCCGCTTGCGCGATGACAATGACGACTACCCCATACAAATACGGCTGAAGGAAGACCAGCGCAATAACATCAGCACGCTGATGAGTATGCCTATTGTATTCCGCGACATGAACATGGGCGGTGCTGTGCGCGAGGTGCCGCTGTCGGCTGTTGCCAAGATCGAGTATTCCAACAGTTATGCGGGCATCCGCAGAAAAAATCAGAAGCGCGTTATCACCATCTCCTCAAATGTGTTGAGTGGGTATAATGCCAACGAGATCGTACCGCAGATTAACGATGCGCTTTCGGTGCTCTCTAAACCCGATGAGGTTACTATCCGCATGACGGGCGAACAAGAAGATCAGGCAGAAACCTCTGCATTTTTAGGAGTTGCCTTTTTGGTAGCCTTCGGTTTGATGTTCATGATTCTGGTGATGCAATTCAACTCGATCGGCAGGCCTTTCATCATCCTGTCGGAAATTCTTTTTAGCATCATTGGCGTGCTGATCGGCTTCTCGCTTTTCAAAATGGAAATTTCAATTGTCATGACCGGTATGGGTATCATGGCCCTGGCCGGCATTGTGGTACGCAACGGTATCCTGTTGGTAGAGTTTACTGATCTGCTCATTTCGCAAGGCTGGCAAACCAAAGACGCCATCGTTGAGGCATCAAAAACCAGGATGACGCCCGTGTTGCTCACAGCCATGGCAGCCACGCTTGGGCTGATACCGCTGGCAGTAGGCCTCAACATCGATTTTGTTACGCTGTTCACCGAGTTGAATCCGCACATCTTCTTCGGTGGCGACAACGTGGCATTCTGGGGGCCGCTGTCGTGGACGATGATATTCGGAATTATCTTCGGAACATTCTTAACCCTGTTTTTGGTGCCGGTGCTGTACCTCGCACGTGTGCGTGTTAAGGCAAAACTATTCGGTGCACGCGAAACTGTGGAAGAAATACCGGCTAATGCCGCTACCGCATAGCCACACTAAATTTAAAAGAAAGTCGTCTACCTCATAGACGGCTTTCTTTTTTATGAACCCACGCATGATCACCTTCGCGCTCATTACTCTGCTGCTGTTGCTCATCGACTTCTATGTTTACCAGGCAGTGGTTACCGTGAGCAAAACGCTTACCCCGGGGTGGCAACTGGCAGCACGCCTCGCTTTCTGGCTGCCCACACTTTTGTCGTTGAGTGCCCTGGCCTGGTGGATGTTTGGCGACCCCTACCAACTCGGTCCTGGCGCGCGCAACTGGATCCTAACGGGCATTGTAAGCGTGTATTTCTCTAAATTATTTGCCATTGTTTTCCTATTTATTGACGATGTGCAACGGGGCGTGCGATGGGTAGTGCAGCAGGTAACCAAGCGCGACAACCTGCCGGGAGAAGCTATGACGCGTTCAGAATTTTTGTCGAAAACGGCACTCGTGGCCACGGCCATACCCTTTGGCACCATGGCTTATGGAATTATCTCGGGTGCACACGACTATCGCGTTAAGCGAATGACGGTAAAACTTCCCCACCTGCCCCCGTCTTTCGATGGCCTCACCATCGGCCACATATCCGACATCCACTCCGGCAGTTTTTTCAACCGAACGGCTGTAAAGGGCGGTATTGATATGTTGCTGAACGAAAGGCCGGATGTTATCTTCTTTACAGGTGATTTAGTGAACAACGAGAGCAGCGAGGTAAAAGATTACATTCCTATTTTTGATAAACTACGAGCACCACTTGGGGTATATTCGGTTACGGGTAATCACGACTATGGCGACTACAAAGCGTGGGCCACCAAAGAAGCAAAACAGAAAAATTTCGATAATCTGCTGGCAGCCCATAAACAGATGGGCTTTAACCTGCTCATGAATCGACATCATACCTTGGAGCAAGGGGGTGAAAAAATTGCGATACTTGGCATTGAGAACTGGGGCGCGGGGCGCTTTTCGAAATACGGGAGACTGGCCGAAGCCCACCGAGGCACGGAAGAGGCTACCGTTAAGCTGCTGCTCTCGCACGACCCCAGTCATTGGGATGCGCAGGTGCGCCAACAGTACCCCGACATTGACGTGATGTTTTCAGGCCATACACACGGCTTCCAATTTGGCGTGGAACTTGGGAATTTTAGATGGAGCCCCTCGCAATACGCCTACAAACAATGGGCCGGCCTTTATACCGAAGGCCGTCACCATCTGTATGTCAATCGGGGGTTTGGCTACCTGGGCTATCCCGGCCGCATTGGTATGCCGCCCGAGCTTACTGTGATGAAACTCACGCGCGGGTAAGGGCACCGCAGGGGTGAGCGATGGTGTAGCGGCCCACATCCCTAAGTAATACTTTTTTCAGGCACTTATATAACTTTCGGCTATGGTTTCACCTGGCGAAGTGCTGAAGCATTATTGGGGTTACGAGCGGTTTAGACCCCTACAGGAAGACATCATTGCCACCACGCTGCAGCAACGCGATTGCGTGGTGGTGCTGCCCACAGGCGGGGGTAAATCGGTTTGCTTCCAGGTGCCTGCCCTGTGCATGGCTGGCCTGGCCGTTGTGGTTACGCCTCTTATCGCGTTGATGCAAGACCAGGTGCGTCAACTCAAACAGCGCGGCATTGGGGCGGTAGCCATCCATGCAGGGCTCGGACGCGAAGAAATTGACATTCTGTTAGACAACTGCGTATACGGCTCTATAAAATTTCTGTATGTGTCGCCCGAAAGGCTGCACTCCACACTCTTTCAAGAGCGCTTTAAGCGTATGACCGTAAACCTGGTAGCGGTGGATGAAGCGCACTGCATTTCGCAGTGGGGGCACGACTTTCGGCCTGCCTACCTACAAATCGCCATTCTTCGGCAATTGCAACCCAAGGTGCCCATCATGGCCCTGACGGCATCGGCCACGCAAGAAGTACTAACCGATATTATCGACCGATTGCAGTTGCGGCAAGCGGCCACGTATCAAACCAGCTTCGCGCGGGCCAACGTATCGTTTGCCGTGCGCGACACAGAAAATAAAGAAGCCAAATTGGTCGAAATTTTGCGCAAAGTGCCCGGCACTGCTATTGTGTATGTGCGCTCGCGCAAAGGCGCCCGGCAGTGGGCAGAGTTTCTGCAGCGACATACGATCACAGCCGCCAGCTACCATGCCGGGCTCACCCACAGCGAGCGCTCACAACGCCAGCATGATTGGATCAACAACACCGTGCGGGTAATGGTGGCCACCAACGCTTTTGGCATGGGCATCGATAAGGCCGATGTGCGACTGGTGGTTCACCTCGACATGCCCGAAGACATAGAATCGTATTACCAGGAGGCAGGGCGTGCCGGGCGTGACGGCAAGCGCGCCTATGCTGTGTTGCTTTTCCACGAGTCGGATGCCGATACTATTTTATTCCGCGCACAGCAGGCTTTCCCTTCCATTAAAGAACTGTCGCGTGTGTACCAGGCGCTGGCCAATTACTATCAACTCGCCATCGGCAGCAGCGAAGGCGAGAGCTATCCCTTTATGCTGGACGATTTCTGTGCGCGCTACAACTTCAAACCCGCTCATGCCTACATCGCACTCAAAAAACTGGAAGAAGCCGGATTGATTGAACTCAACGAAAGCTTTTACCAGCCCTCGCGCCTGCATTTGGCCGTAGACCATCAGCGCCTCTATGAGTTTCAGGTGGCAAATGCCAAGTTCGATGCGTTAATTAAAACAGTGTTACGGCTGTATGGAGGCGAAGTCTTCTCGGGCTTTGTAACGGTGCAGGAATCCGCCATAGCACAGGCGATAGCTATCACGACCAAAGATGTATCGGATATATTGGCACAACTCACTAAGCTGCAAATCGTGCACTACCATCCGGCCCAGGATGAACCACGGCTAACCTTTACAACTGCCCGCCAGGATGCTGACCGTTTGCCCATTGACCGCGCACGCTACGAAGCACGAAAAGCGCTTCGGCTCAGAAAAGTGAACGACATGTTGGCGTATGCACGACAGACCCATGGCTGCCGCCAGGAGTTTGTTCAAACTTACTTTAATGAAGCAGGCACTAAACCGTGCGGGGTGTGCGATGTTTGTATACAGAAAAAGAAAAAAGAAAACCTGGCCTCGCTGGGCAGCTTTCAAAAACAGGTGCTCTACTTTCTGGCTGCCAAGCCACGCACAGTGGAAGATTTGGAAAAATTAGTCGACCCCGCTGATCATGATTTGTTTGTGGAAGCGGTGCGCGAGTTAATTGACGACCAAATCATCCGCTATGACGACCACTGGCAATTACATGCCGTACACCCTATTTCGAAATGATGACTTTGGTGCGATGCATTACGTCCCTAACAAAATACGACAACAGGTAAACACCGGCTGCCCATTCAGAAACGTTGATGCTGCTGGTACCTGCTTTACTCAAAAATCGCACTGCGCCATCAGCACCGAGTACCCTTAACTCCGTTACCGGATGAGTAAAATAAATTACATCTGTGGCCGGGTTAGGATAAACAATCGTTTCGGGTGGTAAGCCAGCCGCGGTTATCGTAACCGCATCGGACAGCGAATTACACTCACGCATGTACGCGGCTACTTGATAGACGCCCTCTTCGCCATTGTAGTTGAACACGCGATCCTGAGCAGCAGGTAATGCCGCACCGTTTAAAAACCATTCGTAACGTTCGCCTACGAGTAAACTTTTAAGATTGGTGCTTCCCTCCACCAGCACTGCGTTTTTTGCTAATGGGTTTTGCAAAACCGGCACCTCCAACGTGCGCGTATGCTCAGCGCTGCCACTCCTAACCGTGAGTGTGACCGGATTCTTACCCGGTTGCGCGAGCGCAAATCGCGGGTGCTGCTGTTGGCTTTGGGCGCCACCCGCCACCTGCCATAACCACTCGTTTGGTTTGCCTGAAGAGTTGTCTATAAATTCCGCAAGGCCGCCTGTGCACGCGTAGCGATAGGTAAAATCGGCATACAATAGCTCATCGCACTTTTTTTGCTGCCATCCTGAACTAGCCAACACCGTTCCGCTCCCGCCAACGGAAGCTACACCTGGAGTTTCCAATCGCAAATTGCGTACATCCAAAAAATCAAAGCAATATTTTCTGTTCTCAACCAACTGAAGGAGTGCCCCCTCGCTGCCGGTAAATTCTATTCGCCCGCTCATTTCGCCCACTGCCGCTGCGACATCCGCCTTAAGCGGGCTGTTGGCTGCCAAAGTTACCCGCGATGCGGGATGGCAGGTAAGCGAGGTAACGCTGGCGGCACCCTCAACCTCTATAGCGCCCTTCACGTCTAATCGTTCAGCCGCTTTGTTTTGGCCTATCCATGTTGTGCTGGCATCAACACCTACCCGGATGGTACCCGGCCAGGTTACCCCTGCTGAGCGAAGTGTGGCGTTATCAGTCAATTGTAGCACCGCTTCCGACAACGTCCAAGAAGCAGTTTCCAGAACTGCTTCTTCGCTCACGCTGATGGTTGAATGCAGTAGTGCTATTGCAGCCGCATTCCGAATCACAACTTTTTTTGCGCTGATCTGTTGACCTTCTAGGTGCAACTTGCCTGCACCCACTTCAAGCGTTTGGATATTTGCGGTACCCGCCAACGTCCACTCGCCCTGTTCTACCATAAACTTCGCATTCAAAAAATCCTTCTGACTAATATTGATATGTCCTTTCGATGGCGTTCTCAAGCGAATTGCCCCTGTGCCAGCAACCGCCAGCGCCTTGCTTCCAATGGTAAAGCTGCGCGACACATCAAGGTTGTACAATTGCATCTGAAAAGTGGCGGGTGCCGAACAGAGCCATTGTAAAGAGGTACAGGTTGCATCGGCAGATAGACTGATAGTGCGGGTATCCGTTTCCGAAAAGGACTGCTCGTTTACCACTACTCGATCACCAGGCAACGGAGCAGTGTTGGCCGGTGCGCCACCAGACGTGAGCGACCAGTGCGTGGGGTTATGCCACTCACCACTTCCGCCAACCCAGTACAACGTTCGCGGGGCGTTGGCGCTTTGAAATGAAATCGCAATACTGAAGTCTTGCTTTTTGTTCATGAGTTCACCTTTGTGGCGAACCATAATCTTATACGGTTTTGCTTCAGGTAATGAAAATTCAATTTTTTCGATGTTATCACGAAAGTTGTCACCGCGCGAAGCCTGTCGGTCCGGTGCATTGGGGTCTAATATCCACGGCAGTTGCTCACCCGCAGAATCTACGATGCGCACGTCCAGGTCGTTTACCAGCGCAGGCACGACAGGGTCAAGAACTGCATCAATGGCTTTTCCGGGTGGATCTGTCCACGCTAGGGTGACCGTAATTTTCTTCTGTGCCTGGGGAAAAATTTCCATTTGCCATACCTCTCCGCTGGCTAATGTTTCTTCCAGCAAATGAACATTCAGATCATTTTTGTCCAACAGAAATTGTGCAGCCGCCTGCACGTCTAGTAATCCCCACCCAAACCTATAGTCAGGGCCGGGAGCGGGCCCTGCTTCCTTGGCTGTATGCACGGCCAGGGCTTTCAATGTAGCGGCTTTCATAAATCTGCCTCCGTGCAGGCGGGCGTGTAGCTCCTGCACAAGCAGCAGCGAGCCGGCTGCGTTGGGGGTGGCCATCGATGTGCCGCTCAACGTGGTGTAGCTGTTGCTGCCGGCAGCGCTGGTTGAAAGCACACCTACACCACCTGCAACTAAATCGGGCTTGATGCGGCCATCGTCTGTCGGGCCCCAACTGCTGAATGAGCTCATGACAACACTTGCAGGACTGGAGTAAATTTCAGTTTTGTTGACTGCGCCAATGGTGAAGATGTTTTTAGCCACGGCATCTGGTATGATACAATCGTATCCTGTACCACCATTGCAGTCGGGCGGGCGCGTGCCATTTCCGGGCTCGCCACGATCGTTGCCGGCCGCCCAAAAAATGGAATAGTAGGGTGCGAGAAATGCCAGCTCGTCCAGGGTCTGGGCACGCTCGGTATACAAGCCAAATCGGTAGTCCTCATCAAGGCTCACGCTGGCATCGCCTACCCACTGCCATTGGCCATTCACGCGTGTCCACCCGGTAACCTGGCCATACGAGTGATTGGACACCAGCAGTGATCGTTGATCTTCAGTCGCCAGCGCGGCCATCTCGGCTTCGTCATTATCAAAATAAAATGTGAGTGCGCTGGCTTTTGGTGCCATGCCACGTGCCTGCGGATTTGCGCCACTGGCAATGAGGGTGCCGGTAACATGCGTGGCATGTGTTTGAAGCGAGGGCCCTTGCGTTGAGAGCAGGCGGTTACCAAACTCGGCATGATCTTTAATGATGCCATCATCCCAAACACCTACCGTCATCCCCTCGCCTTGTAGGCTTATGCCCAGCGCCCCGTTTATCAGTTGACTTGCTGCCGTGGTGCTGGCAAGCCCGGTGTTAAGCGGTGCCAGATAGATGGGGTGATGGCGGGAGGTGAAGCCAACTAAAAGCTGGCGTTGATTGCGGTACCCCGCGCGGCTTTGTGTGCCTTGAAGCCAATCGGCAGACCGTCTGAACGCATCAAAGCGCCCCTGTTGTCGCGTTTCGAAATCTGAAAGATTATTGGTTTGGGCAAAGGCAGCACCAACAAAACTAAACAAAGCCAGGAAGCACAAAATCCTCTTCACGGAGGGAAGTTACAAAAAAAGCCACCCGCGAAGGTGGCTTTTTT
>Ga0224723_1000464_pt1 | contig 27635 bp, 27 predicted proteins | sample Balambano_FR2_Me_FD_161647 | JGI IMG/M metagenome (GOLD analysis project Ga0224723, IMG submission 161647) | Freshwater sediment microbial communities from Lake Towuti, South Sulawesi, Indonesia - Balambano_FR2_MetaG | ecosystem: Environmental > Aquatic > Freshwater > Lake > Sediment | place... | reverse complement strand
TCGGGCAAGAGGAAGCGGTGCAGGCGGTTAGCCGCGCGGTGCGCCGCAGCCGCGCCGGGCTGCAAGACCCCAACCGCCCGATTGGGGTATTCCTGTTCCTCGGTCCGACGGGCGTTGGCAAGACGGAACTGGCGCGCTCACTGGCGGAGTTCCTGTTTGACGACGAAGACGCGATGGTGCGTATCGACATGAGCGAGTTCAGCGAAAAGCACACCGTCGCTCGCCTAATCGGTGCGCCTCCTGGCTATGTCGGCTATGAGGAAGGCGGTCAATTGACGGAAGCCGTGCGCCGCCGTCCATATGCCGTCGTGCTGCTGGATGAGGTCGAGAAGGCGCATCTGGACATCTTCAACGTCTTCTTGCAAGTCTTCGATGACGGTCGGTTGACGGATGGGCAGGGGCGCACGGTCGATTTCACGAACGCCGTCATCATCATGACCAGCAATGTCGGGAGCGGCTTGATCAAGGCGATGGGGGCAGATGCAGACCGCCGAAAGCTGCGCGACGCACTGCAAAAGGAACTGGACGCCTACTTCCGCCCTGAGTTCCTGAATCGTCTGGACGATGTGATCACGTTCACACAGTTGACGCAGGACGACATTCTGCGCATCGTTGACATCCAGTTGATGCGGTTGAAGCGGCTGCTGGCGACACGGCGCGTGACGATTGAGTTGACGGACGCGGCGCGGCTGTTCCTGGCAGAACGCGGCTACGATCCGGTCTACGGCGCGCGCCCACTCAAGCGCACGTTGATGCGCGAACTGCAAGACCCGCTGTCACTCTATATTCTCGAAGGGCAGATTGGCGACGGCGCGCATGTGGTGGTGGATGCGGCAGCGGACGGTGAGGGGCTGATGTTTGAGACGGCGGTGGCAGCGGGGGTGTAACTATCACATCTCATTAAAGAGGAGCATGGGCGATCTTGCGCGCCCACGCTTTTTGATACTACCCACCAGAAGTTCAATTCACGTGTCTGAAATGAGATCGTCAACAATTAAGATAGCGATTTCACTCACACGCTTAAAGGTCGTATCGTTTGTCAGAAACGCATCATACTTTTTGTGAACTGCTGTCGCTACATGAACTGCGTCAGGTGTGCGTAACCCGTAACGGGCGCGGAAATCGGCTGCACGTCTGGCAATGCTAGTTGTCAACGGATTCAATGTGAAACCCGCGCTTTTGACCAGAATGTCCTCATAGCCGTCTGCCAGTGTATTGCTGCCTATCTTGAGGGTTTGTACTAGCACTTCTAACAAAGCAAGCGTGGCAGCACCACCTCTGATCTGACCCGAATCCACGTATTTCATGACAGACAGCATACGGTCGAAATAAACAGGATGCTTCTCTACAAAATAGATCATAGGTGCTGTATCAAATGCAAGGCGTTGAATGCCTTGCAATGCAGCAGAGACCTTCATAAGCGGTGTTCCCATTCATCACGTAAATCATGGATATACCGATCTGTGTCGATCCTTTGCCAAATTTCTGCACCAAGTCCAGCAAGCTCCAAAATGCTGCGCTGTTGTGTGGCGGGTTCCGACTCAGTTAAGAGGTCAACCAATGCCTTGGCAAGCTGCTTGCGATCGTCCAAGGACAGTGTGCGTACATCATCCAGAATTTCTGTTACGGTCATGATTGTGAGTTCCTCATTTCAATAGGGATAAATATATCGCAACCCAAATACAATTGTCTTATCCCCCATACAAATCCTGATCGAACGGGCGATTCAAATCCGCCGCGCTGCCATCGCCCGTCGCCGTCAGCCCACGCACCAACACGACGGGCAACCCCTCTGCCCCTTCGCCACTGACGAGCGCGGCAGCCGACGCGATCATGTCGGCATAGCCTTGCAGCGTGATCTTCAGCGTTCGCCCGAAAAGGTCGGGATTGCCACGCAGGTCACGCAGCGCAGGCAGCCCCGCCACGCCTATTGCCACACCGACATTGCCCATGCGGAACGGTCGCCCATGCGAGTCACTGATGACGATGCCGATGTCCACGCCTGTGCGCGCTTTCATCCCATCGCGCAGCCGCCGCGCCGACGCATCCGGGTCGCGCGGGAGCAGCAGCGCACCCGCGTCGCCGCCTTCTACGTTTGACTGATCAATGCCCGCGTTGGCGGAGATAAAGCCCAACCGATGGCGCACGACCAGCACACCCGGCGCAGCGCGCGAGACCGCGGTGCATTCGCGCAGCACCAGTTCGACGAGCTGCGGGTCTTTGCCCGTGATTTTCGCCAGCCGCCACGCTTCGTCGCTCGGCATGATGTCCACCAGCGCCACCCAGCGATCTTCCGCCTTCGAGACGATCTTGCTGGTGACGACCAGCACATCGCGTGGGGTGAACGTAATGCCAGCAGCGGACGCTGACGCAGCGATGAGCGCAGGCAGGTCGTCGCCCACCTGTACCATTGGGAGTCCGGGCAACGCGGTCAGGGTGAGGTTAGGCAGAGACATCTGACTCTTTAACTTTCAATGCTGTATCTTTTGTAGAAATGCGCATGGTTTAGCGCATGAATCAACAGGTCTCGCGAGACCATTGTACCACCTCCAACAAAGGAGCGTTCTATGCCCAATCCAAATGCACTTGTGGACGGGATCAGTGCTTTAGGATCACTGACGGAGGCTACCGCCGTACCAGCGGCGGCAAGGGAGAGCCAATATCGTACTGTGGCGTTTCTAGGTGGGCGGTCAGCCTTGCTCGATCTCGCCCAGCCGCGATCAATCGTCTGGTCTGAGGTGATGGAGGATTTGCGCCGGACAAATCAGCCTGTCTATGTCGAAATCGATCCTGAGACAAATCTCATCACCGAGCTTTTGCAACCGATCATCTACCGGGTTGGTGAAATCACAGCCATCGAGTCTGGCGTGACGGTGGAATTGATCATCTCCCATGCGGCTCACTATTTGCGCAGCAGCAACGCTGATTACCGCGAGCTGCTGGCGACACTGGAGAAGGCTCGTGATGAACGCACCTATGTCTTCGTGACAGAGACATTGGACACACACGAGATTGTGGATGTGCGGGAAGCACCTGCCCCTTTCGTTGAAGCGGATGCAGCGCCGCAGGATATTCGACTGGAGATGGCACCGCCTGCATCGGTCGTCACGATGCAGCGCGCCCGCGAGTTGTTCGCACTGGTGAACGGGCGCGTCTGTTGTTCAGGCAATCCCACTGCGCCCTGCATTCCCTTCACTTACCCTGATGACGGCTGCTGGGGACGCGCGCATGAAATGTGTCGGCTGATGATTGGACAGGGCGTGCAGCCAGAGAAAATCTGGATTTATGCCAGTTGTAGCCTTTGCCTGATTACCCCGACCACGAACAATCCTGCCTGTCAGGTCAGATGGAACTGGCACGTTGCGCCAACGCTGCGCGTGAATGTCAACGGCAATATCCAACCGTATGTCATTGATCCGTCGCTCTTCAATGAGCCAGTCACGACCGCGACCTGGAAAAGCGTTCAGGGCAATCCGAGCGCCAGCCTGGAGCCATCAGATGCGGATGTGTTTTACCGGAGCAAGGGAGCAGGGATTGCCGAGACCGACCCCACCTACAGCAAGACCAATAACGTCTTGAACACCTATCGCAATCAGTTGAAACTGCGCTCGGCAAGTTCAAGCGGTCCGCCACCCTACGAAGCGTGTATGACGAAAGCGCCCGGCGTCCAGTGGTACGGCACCATCGCTGCTAACGCCACTCATCGTTGGTTCACCTGGGGCTGGCCCGCCAACTGGCACATGCTGTGGACAATCATGCCCCTGACACCCTGCCCCGGTGGCCCGCAGCTTTCGTGGACTGTACAGGTCGAGCGGGCGAGCAGCACCGTCTGCACTTACTGGATCACGGTACGTAATTTAACGTCGGGTCCTGTCCGCTTCGAGGGACGTTACGACATTCTGAGCCGTTAAACACAGGAAATCTTCAGGAGGATAGTTATGCGTACTGGCGTACAATTTGTCGGGACACTCGCTCCCGGCGCTACTCATCGTTGGTTTACCTGGGGCTGGTCGCCCGCGTCGCATGTCGTGTGGTACATGATGCCAACATCGCCGCGTCCGGGAGCGCCACAGATCGATTGGGATGTCTCCGTCGAACGGGCAAACGCGACCCAATGCACCTACTGGATTACCGTCAAGAATCTGACCAACACGACCCTGACGTTTGAAAGTCGTTTTGCAGTCTTGTCATAAAGGGGAAACCGTATGCGCATCATCATCGAAATTGAAGGGGCTGAACCAGGCAACCTGACAGTTCAGCCGATGCCTCAAGCTGAACAACCTGAGCCGCCGCCAGAACTGCTGGCTGTGGCGGCGGCACTTGGCGCACAAAACGCAGGCTTCGCCGCTGTAGGCGCAGCCGAGGCAGGCGTCATTGACACAATTGAGAGTGCTGCGATGGCTGACACTGAGCTGACAGCACCGTCAGATGCAACCGACGCAGGTGCTGCTCCGGTCTAGCAACACCATTGAGAGCAGGGTGCTGTCAACAGCATCTTGCTCCCATCTACCTATGCCAACAGGCTCTCCACTTCGCTGCGATACGGGAAGCTGGTCTGTGTGCCTGTCTTCAGCACCGAGCGCGTCGCAATCGCACAGGCGATGCGCGCGGCATCTGCCAACGGCTTGCCCGCCGCCAGACAATACGCCAGACTACCGACGAACGAGTCGCCCGCACCCGTCGAATCGACTGCCTGTACACGGTCGGCATTGATATACACAGGTGGCGCGTCGCCTTCAACAAACATCATACCGCGACTGCCAAGCGTAATCAGTACCACGCGCGGACCCTGCGCTTGCAAGGCGCGGGCGGCGGCTTCCGCTTCTGCGTCGGTCGTCGTCGGCAACCCTGTCAGCATCGCTGCTTCAATTTCATTCGGCGCAAGCAGATCGGTCAGCACCAGCAGTTCAGCGGGCAGCGGCATGGCGGGGGCGGGGTTCATGATCGTCATGACGCCCGCTGCTCTGGCAATGCGGAATGCTTCCAGTGTGGCTGCCAGCGGCACTTCGCACTGGCAGATGACGACCTGCGCGCTTTCGATGGCACTGCGCGCCGCGCGCACATCGTCCGGCGACAGCGCATCATTCGCTCCCGGCACAATGATGATACTGTTCTGCCCGGTATTGTCATCCACCGTGATCGGCGCAACGCCGGAGAACAACTCGTCATCGAACATGAAATAGGTAGTGTCAATGCCCTGATCTTTGAAGTTCTTGAGCGTGTTCTCGCCAAATATATCCCGCCCGACTTTAGCAACGACACTGACCTGCGCCCCCAGTCGCGCCGCCATCACTGCCTGGTTCGCGCCTTTGCCGCCAAACCCCATCTGGAACTTTGTACCTACCAGCGTTTCGCCCGGCGCGGGCAGGCGCGGCACACGGGCGATCAAATCAATGTTGCAACTACCAACCATACAAATACGCGGTGCGTCTGCCATGATGAAGCGTCCTTTTTAGCTCGTAATAATTGCTGCCTAAATTGAAACGCAATGTCCAAACTTGCGCAAGCGCGTGATTGCAAGAAGCGCCAACGAAGGTCATAATCAACCTATATCAACGGCGGAGACGGCTGCACTTATGTCCCACGTTTTCATTTCCTACTCGCGCACTGACTTGAAATTTGTCGAACAGCTACGCCATGAGCTTCACGGCGCAGGCATAGCGATCTGGATCGACCAGATCGGGCTGCAACCCGGTACATCCGATTGGGAAGAAGCGCTGCGCGATGCGATTGGTGACGCCAGCGCGATATTGTATGTCGCTTCGCCCAATGCGCGTCGGTCTGCCTATGTGCGTGACGAACTGGCATTGGCGCGGGATGCCAGCAAGCCGATCTACCCGCTATGGATTGCGGGTGAACAATGGCTCGATAGTGTGCCATTAGGCTTGGGACGGATGCAGAATATTGATCTGCGTGGCGATGCACGCGCACAGGGCTTGACACGCCTCATCAGGCTGCTCAAGGGCGAAGAAGTTGTCCCAACACTTTTCACACATCAAACGCACGGAACCTCATCTGCGCTGCTTAACCCTCGCAACCCATACAAAGGGCTGCGCGCATTTCGTGAGGAAGATCGGTCAGACTTCTTCGGTCGTGATGCACTCATCGCCGATCTTATCCATGTCATTGGGAATGGGCGCAGCGCACCACGCTTTCACGCAGTGCTGGGAGCGAGTGGCAGCGGCAAATCGAGCATCGTGATGGCAGGGCTGCTGCCCAAGCTGCGCACCGGAAGCCTAAATGGTAGCGAGACATGGACATATCTTGATCCCATGTTGCCCGGCGCACATCCCTTGGAAAAACTCACAATCATACTGGCACGACAGCTAAACAGACCGCATAACGAAATTCGCACTGATTTGGACGACAGGAGCCGACGAGGGTTGCTTCGACTGGCATCGGAAATCTCTGACGATGGTGTCGTCCTGTACATCGATCAGTTCGAGGAACTATTCACACTTACATCTGACGAAAGCGAGCGCCGCCACTTTATTGACTTGCTGACGACGGCTGTCACAGAACCCGATGGCTTGCTGTACGTCCTCATCTCCATGCGTGCCGATTTCTACGACCGCCCTGCGGCTTACCGTGAACTCGGCAACCTGATAGCGACTCAGCATACCTTGATTACGCCCATGTCACTTGCAGATTTATACGACGTGGTTCAGAAGCCGGCATTACTGCCAGATGTGGGGTTAATTTTGGAAGACGGGCTGGCGCGCGAAATTGTATTCGCCGTACACCGGGAAGTATCCGCCCTGCCGCTTATGCAGTTCACGCTCGCTCAATTGTTTGAACAGCGTGACGGTCAGCGCCTGACCGTCGCTGCATACGAGCGTATGGGTGGGATAAAAGGCGCATTGGCGCAGCATGCCGAAGCGACTTACCAACGCTTGTCTCCTGAACAGCAAAAGCTGGCACAGCAACTCTTTCTGCGGCTGATAGAGCCGGGATCGACAGTCCAGGACACAACACGTCGTCGTATAAATTGGACCGAACTTACGATGGCGAACGCCGAGCAGACCGATCAGCTACGTACTGTTGCGGACACATTCGTCCATGCGCGACTGCTGACGGTTGATACCGTTACAGCCAACACAGAAGTTTCCAATGTCTCTCCTGTGCAGGCGACGCTGGAAGTCAGCCACGAAGCCTTAATTCGAGAGTGGACACGCCTCGGAGACTGGCTGCATAGTGCGCGTGAAGACCTTCTGATCATGAAGCGGATAGCATCCGATGCGGCTGAGTGGCAGAGGAAGGGGCAGCCGGACGACCTGCTGTACAGTGATCGGCGGTTGCTGGAGGCACAGCGATGGGCATCGCAGCATATGCCCAGCCAGCTTGAGGCAGTGTTTCTTGCGGCAAGCATTGCCAGAGCCGAACGTGAAACCGCAGCACTGGAAGCGCGCAGGCTTGAACTTCAGACCGCGGCAGAACGCGCTGTAAGCGCAACCGCGGACGCCGAGGTGAGCGCCAGACGTGCCACGAAGCAGCGTAGGATCGCACGCCTGGCGATGTTTGCCGTCCTGTGTATTGCTGCTGCCGCGCTGTTTTTCATCGTGTTGTTGACCGGAGTTGCTGCATCTTTAAATCAACTTACCACAAATGTTGACATCGAAATTGCACGCTTCGGTACGCTCGATGCTGGCGGAGTACGAGTGGCGTTGGGAACTCAAACGCCGATCATTTTCCATCCGACTCTGACAGCGATCGCCATGCTAAAAGCACATGATCCTACGCTGCCTGAACATCAGATGATCGACGAATATGATGTCGAAATGGTTTTCGTTCCATCGGGCTGCTTCTTCATGGGCAGTGACCGAGGGGATATTGACGAACGTCCCGTTCGCGAAGTATGCCTTGAGTCGTTCTGGATTGATCGTTATGAAGTCACGAATTCACAGTTCCGCCGCGTGACTGGTAGTGCGCCTGAAACCCTGTGGGATGGAGAGCAGCGCCCCGTCGCATACGTCTCGTGGTTTAAGGCAGTGGAGACTTGCGAAGTACGGGGTGCGCGGCTGCCAACGGAAGCCGAATGGGAGTATGCCGCACGCGGACCTGACAGCTATCTGTTTCCGTGGGGCAATCTCGAAATCCTGGAAAATGCAGTGATGAACCGGACGGTGGAACAAGGCACAGCAAACGTAGGAAGTATTGCGACCAGCGCATCGTGGATCGGTGCGCATGACATGAGTGGCAATGTTTGGGAGTGGGTCAACAGTGCCTACTGGGATTACCCCTATCGGCACGATGATGGTCGCGAAGAGCATAACGAGAGCGACGCCCGTGTCATTCGCGGCGGCGCGCTCTGGGATTATGACCTCCACAACTTGCGTGGATCAAACCGTGACAGCCGGGAACCGACCACAGAGGACAACTATTTCGGTTTTCGCTGCGCGCGTTCTACATCTGCCCCGTAACCATTGGGCGAGCCACTGGGTCCCCCTTCTGTACATTTTCTTGGCGTTCTTTGCGCCTTGGCGTTTGAGATATTCTAGTCCCCCAGCCCCGGCTGCGGCACGAGCGTCCCGTAAACTGAACCACCCGGCTCATCCGGCGCATCCTGCGCGCGGAACTGCGACATGTACAGATCGTAGTACGCGCCGCGCTGTGCCAGCAGTTCGTTGTGCGTGCCGCGCTCGATGATCTGCCCGTCCTTGACCATCAGCACCATACTGGCGCTGCGGATCGTGCTGAGGCGGTGCGCAATTACAAAGCTGGTGCGCCCTTCCAGCAGCGTCTCGAACGCGCGCTGGATGACGCGCTCGGTCCGCGTATCAACACTGCTCGTCGCTTCGTCCAGGATCAGGATACGCGGACTACTCAGTGCGACGCGCGCAATCGCAATTAACTGTCGCTGCCCCTGGCTTAAACCAGCGCCGCGTTCACCCAGCACAGTCTGGTAGCTATCTTCCAGCCGCGTGATGAACTCATCCGCCGCGACCAGCTTCGCCGCCGCGATAACGTCCTCGTCGGTCGCATCAGGGCGACCGTAACGGATATTGCTCATGACCGTATCGCTGAACAGGAATGTATCCTGCAAGACGATACCGATCTGCTCACGCAGGCTCTGCATCGTCACATCGCGCACGTCAATGCCGTCGATCTTGACAGCCCCGCCTGTGACATCATAGAAACGCGGCAGCAGGTTGATGATAGTCGTTTTGCCCGCACCTGTTGGTCCAACAATCGCGATGGTCTCGCCGGGCTGGGCTTCAAAGCTGACACCGCGCAGCACAGGTTCGCCCGCCTTGTATTCGGCGCTGACATTCTCGAATGCCACATGACCCTTGATCTGCGGCATTGGGCGCGCGTCCGGTTTATCGACAATTGCGACAGGTGTATCCAGCAAGCCGAAGATACGTTCACCACCTGCAATCGCATTCTGGATGTTCGCCCACAACAGCGCGATCTGTTGGATCGGCTGGCTGAAGCGCTGCGAGTACGCCAGGAACGTGAACACAAGACCAATCGTGATGACTTCGGTTGTGCCGGGAAGCGGTTGATTGCGCAGCAGCGAAATGCCGCCGACCACCACAACAATCGCAATTGATACGAAACCGAGCGCTTCCAGCACAGGAGACAGAGCGCTCGTAAACGCCGATGCGCTCACATTGGCATCGCGATTTGCCGCGTTGGTGCGCCGGAACTGCTCGATATTTTCATCTTCGCGGTTGAATGCCTGTACTTCGCGCACACCGGCAATACTTTCCTGTAAGTCGGCATTAACACTGCCCATCTGGTTGCGCGCGCGTCGGAACGCCTTGCGTGCCTCGTTCGAGAAGTACAGCGTCGCGATCAACATGATTGGCACGACTGACAGCGTGATCAGCGCGTAAGTGGTATTGGCATTGAGCATCTCAATGACAATCCACACCAGCAGGATGATGGCGCTGATGACCGCGTTCAAGCCGAACGCGAACACCTGCTGAATCGAGTCCGTATCACTGGTGACACGCCCCATCAGATTGCCCGCTTCATTTTCCGCGTAGAAGCCGTTGGGCAGCACCATAAACTTGCGGAACAGATCGCTGCGAATACTGCGCAGAATGTTTTCGCCAATCATGCGCAGCGTGAAGAACGCCAGCGCCTGAATGACTGCGCCAGCAAGGAACAGCGCCAGCAGTTGCAACACTACCTGCCCAATACCCGCCAACCGTAGATCGTTACTGAGGTCTTGTGTTACGGTATCAAACCAGCAGCTGTCAGGGGCGATGACAAGGTAACAGTCGGTCGCCTGCCCGATCAGCTTGGGCGTGTAGATTTGTGTCCAAGTGCCGATCAACAGCAGCACGAACACCACCAGTACGAGGTGCCAATACTTCACGAAGTAGCTGCCAAAGCGCGTCAGTGTCGCGTCGAGATTCTTAGGTTTTGACGACTCGCCGCCCATCAAGCGACGCGCGCCGTCAAGTCCTCCTCCCATCATGATGTTGCTCCTTCCGTAACCGCATCGCCGACGAGTTGCGAATGATAGATGTCTGCGTAAACCGGGCTGCTTTCCATCAGTTCATGATGCGTGCCGCGTGCGGCAATTGCACCCTTGTCCAGTACCAGAATTTGATCAGCATTGACAACAGTCGTGATGCGTTGCGCAATCACGAAGCTGGTACGCCCGCGCATCAAGTGATCAAGCGCGTTCTGGATTTGCGCTTCCGTCTGCACGTCTACGCTGCTGGTCGAGTCGTCCAGGATCAGGATGTGCGGGTCGAGCAGCAGGGCACGCGCGATGGCAATGCGCTGCTTCTGACCGCCGCTCAACGTCGAACCGCGCTCACCGACAGGCGTGTCGTAGCCCTGTGGAAACGTCATGATGAAGTCGTGGGCGGCGGCGGCTTTTGCCGCATCCATCACTTCGTCCAGCGTCGCTTCCGGTCGCCCAAAGGCGATGTTCTCGCGGATCGTGCCGCTGAAGAGGTTCGTCTCTTGCAGCACAATGCCGATATGCCCGCGCAGGCTGTCCAAACTTAGATCACGGACATCATGCCCGTCGATCAGGATCGCCCCTTCGCTTGCGTCATAGAAGCGCGGTATCAGGTTGATGATAGTCGTCTTGCCGCTGCCCGTCGCGCCGAGCAGTGCAATCGTCTGCCCCGGCTGCGCCTCGAAGCTCACCTTGCTCAGGACGGGCGCACCTGAACTGAAGTAGCGGAATGTAACGTCCTTGAACTCCACATGCCCGTTAATCTGCGGCAGCACGAGGGCGTTGGGCTTGTCGGTCACATCGTTCTTCGCGTCGAGGATTTCGAAGATGCGGTCAGCAGACGCAGACGCCTGTGCCAGCAGCGAGATGATGAAGCCAAGCTGCCCCAGCGGGAAGAAGATATAGACGAGGTAGAGGGTAAATTCCTGATATGCCCCCAGACTCACCTGATTGTTCAGGAATAGTTGACCACTAAAGTAGAGTAGTACAGCCTGCCCGACCTGCGCCAACAGAAAAATCAACGGGAACAGAAAAGCAAATGTGCGTCCGATCTTCAGGCTTTGGGCATACAACTGTGCCGTTGCGCCGTCGAACTTCTGGGTTTGCTGCTGTTCGCGCGTGAACGCACGGATGATCTTGATGCCTGCCACGCTTTCTTGAAGCAGCGTATTCAGTGCCGACAGGCGCGTCTGGAACTCGCCAAACAGCGGTTGTGAAAGCGCTCCAAACGTACCGAACAACACCAGCGCCAGCGGCAGAATTGGCAGGATAACCAGCGTCAACTGCCAGTTGGTCGCAAACAGGATGATCAACGTAGCAACCAGCAGCAGCAGTGCGCCAACCGCCAGCACCAGCCCTTGCGCCAGGAACAGGCGGACTTTCTCTACATCGTCTGTCGCGCGGATCATCAGCTGCCCGGTCTGGTTGCGGTCATGGTAGCTGAATGACAGCCGCTGGATTTTGGCGAAGATTTCATTGCGCAAGTCGTAGGCGATGCCGTGCGAGGTTTTTTCCGCCATGTACGCCTGTACGAAAGCGAATATCCCGCGCATGACGGCGAAAGCGATGATCAGCAGCGTTGCGTTGATCAGCCAACCCTCTGCGCCTGTAGCGGCTGCCTGAAGCTGCTCGGCAGTTGTGTTCAACTGGTCTGCTGCCATTGTGCGTGCGGTATCCTGAACCAACTCAGGCAGTTCCGCGATGCGCGCTGCCGCGAACCCCTGCGTGATGGACGTAATCATGTTTTCAACCAGCTTGGGAACCGCAAGCTGTGCCAGTGTTGCAATGACAAGCGCGCCGTAGGCAAACCAGGTCGTCGCGCCTTGCTTACCGAGATAGGCAACTGCACGCCGCAAACCGCCGTTGCCACGCGGTCGTTCGCGCTTCGCGCCCTTGGCGCGACCGTTCATAGGTGAAGTAGCGGACGCCTGCATAAATCGTTCTCCTTGGTTTCGGCTGTCCTCCGCCTTTTGGCGGATACTCAGTCACATGATGACGGCGGCTGTCGATAATGCCTGGAGAAGGTGTGCAAACGCTCCTCCATTTCGTTCATGAGGTCTTCTGCCTCTGGCAACTGCTGACACAGTTCGCGCATCAGCAGCACAAGTGTGTGTGCCCGTTCGCTCCCCAGTGCGCGCAGCGGGATGACAAGCGGCTCGTTTTCGCCCGCCCAGCCGTGCTGCGCCAGTGTCGTCAGTGCGCGCTCAGTCAGGTGCAGCGGCGTGCGACGGCGGTCTTTGGGGTCCTTTCGCCTTTCGACATAGCCCTTCGCTTCCAACGCATCGACTACCGGAACGAGTGTTGAAGGATCGAGCATGAAGTTCTTGCTGAGTTCGCTCAACGTCTTCGGTTCCTGGCTCAATACGCGCAGCATCCCGAATTGCAGCCCGCTTAACTCAATGCCGTTTGCAGCGAGGTACATATCGGCGCGGCGCATCATTGCTTTATGCAGTGTGATCATCAACATGCGCAGTTCAAGCGCAGCATGGAGAATGGGGTCAGGCGGTATAGACATACTGCTTTGCTTTCAAAAGTTTTGCAGACGTATAGTTTGTATTCAAATCATTTGTGTACAAAGCCTATATTGTTTTTTGGATGTTGTCAACTATCGTGCCTGCGCCCACTCGCTTCCTGAAAATTGCCCCAACTCGCAAATCCGACTAAACTGATATCGATCATCATTGTGAGGTCGGGATTATGTCCAATCCAATCTTGCTTGCACAGCTTCTCAGTGACTTGCGCGGCACAGACAAATTCAAACAACGACTGGCATTGCAGCGTTTAGGGCAGCTTAAAGACCCGGCGGCACTGCCCGATGTTTTAGAAAAACTGCGCGACACAGACCGAACCATTCGAGCGCTGGCTGTACAGGCGTTGGGGAGTTTGGGCGGCGAGGCAGTGATACCACATCTGGCTGAGGCGCTCAACGATATCCACAAAGATGTACGGCGAGCGGCAGTATTTGCATTAGGACGTACAGGCAGCACGATTGCTCTGCCTGTACTAGTAGGGGCGCTGCTCGGAGACGACAACAGCTATGTCCGTTGGGAGGCGGCACGCGCCTTGCAACTGCTCGGCGACTCGCAGGCGCTGCCGGGACTATTGGAGGCATTGGCGGCGGATGAGAACAGCTATGTGCGCTACGCTGCCGCCGAAACGCTTGGCGAAATTGGCGATCCGGTGGCGCTCGACGGTCTTGAAGATGCGCTGCTGAACGACGATAACGAGTATGTGCGCTACGCCGCCGCACGCGCATTAGGTGAGATCGCCGATTTGTCGTCGGTTCCTGCGCTGCTGCGCGCACTGTTGACGCGCAGTAACAATGTCTGGCACGCTGCCGCCGAAGCGTTGTGGGCATTAGAAGGGGCGGTTGTGCCGGAAGTACTGGATTACCTGGTGGATACCGACCCGCAAATGCGCCGGGCAGCATTAAAGGCAACCATCTGGCTCACCCGTGAATATGATGAAGAGTTCGGACAGCGCGACGATGAGGACGATGACTACGAGCTAGGCGTTGGATGCAGCTTCATGAATTGAGCGATTAGAAGCGCGTGAGACTCAGATGCGTTGATACTCCGGCGTGCTAGACTCAGAGATGTTGAGTTGTAAACACACATGAGGAGCATTTGCTATGGCACATCGCAGCGCAGAAGCCGTCTGGCAAGGAACTCTGAACGAAGGCAACGGGTCGCTGAAACTGAGCAGCGGGTCCTACGAAGGTCCGTACACGTTCATGTCGCGTTTTGAAGAAGGTGCAGGCACAAATCCGGAAGAGATGATCGCCGCCGCCCAAGCGGGATGCTTCACAATGGCGCTGAGCGCCGCGCTCGGTCGTCAGGGTTTCCCGGTAACGCGCGTGCATACCACCGCCGAAGTGACGCTGACCAAGCTCGAAGCGGGCATGACGATCACCAAAATTACGCTCAATACCGAAGGCAGCGTGCAGGGCATTGACGAGGCGAAGTTCCAGGAAGAGGCTGAAAAAGCAAAATCCGGCTGCATCATCTCGCGCGCTATGAACCCCAGTATTGAGTTTGTGCTGAACGCGAAGCTCGTTTAGGTATCAGGTATCAGCTATCAGGTATCAGGTATCAGCACGGGCGACCCGGCGGGTCGCCCGTACACAATACCATCACCCAAATCACCAGCTTCAACCTATTTTCTTCCCTGCCCCAACACAGCAATCGCAACGCCAACGACCAACACCGCACTGCCAGCGAGTTGTGCTGTGGTCGGCACTTCGCTAAACAATACCAATGCTGCAACTGCACTGCCAATCGGTTCGACTTGCGTGGCGATGCTGACGACCGTCGCGGGCAGGTAGCCGAGCGCATAGTTGAACGATGAATGACCGATCAACTGTGGCACCAGCGCCATGATGATGATCCACACATAGCCAGTCGGGTCGCTGGCGGTGACTGGCGTGCCTGTGACCAGCACTGCCAGCAGCAGAATGATCGCCGCGACACCGTAGACCAGCCAGATATACGGCAGAATCGACACGCGTGGACGTAGCGTGCGCCCGATGACGACGTACACTGACACCGTGATCGCGCCGAGCAGCGCCAGTCCGCCGCCAATTAATGTATCCTTGTCGAGCGTCAGGTTCGCGCTGTCGGTCGGGATGCCAATGATCGCGCCGCCGATAATGGCGATGGCGATCCCGACGATCACCCACATGCCGATGCGCGAGCGCAGGAAGATCGCCTCCAGCAGCGCAACCCAGATCGGACCGCTGGTGACTAGGACAACACTAATCAGGACGGCGGTGAATTCCAGCGATGTGACCCAGGTCGCGAAGTGAATCGCCAGAAACAACCCAGAGACGCTGATGAGCAGCCAATCGTGTCGAGTCAGGCGGCGGATTTCATCACGATGGCGCAGCCAGGTGACAGGCGTGAGGATGAGCGCGGCGATAGTCAGGCGTCCAGCAGCGATGACCAGCGATGGTACATCGACGTTTTGTGCGAAGCGAATGAAGATCGACGCGAACGAGACAGCGGCAATGCCCGCCAGCAGTACCAGCCAGACTTGCGGCGGGACGCGGCTGGGGGGTGTCAATGGGCGCGGTGGTGCGGCAGTTTGCGACATGGTGGCGGGCTTTCGCTATGCTCTAACAAGCCAAATCATGGCGACTCAATAGGGGCGCACAATGAGAGCAGCAGGTAATAATGGAGCAAAATCTTTCACGTTCTTGGTCAATATTGGTACCTGAAAACGATGGCAACTACTTGCAATCAAGCAGTCCTTCATACTGACACCGTGACTTAACCGGAACCTATGCACTGAACTCATGGCAAACTGCTGGTCACTAACCGTTAGATACTCAAGTCCAAATTGTGCGATAATTTGAAGGCAGCGTGCTTGTCCCTGTTTACCACGCACGCCATCCATAAATTCAAGCCAGGTAACTGATGTGATACTGATACCCCGTGCCACTGCAAACCAGCTAATCGCTGCTGGATCACGCCTATAAAGTTCAATCAAAATATTCGTATCCGCAATAGCGTTTGGCATCATTCCTCAAGTTCTGTAGCAGTCCGTCGACGTTCGTTGTGAATGTACTCGGCTGCGTCTTGCTCATCGGGTAAGTCACCCCAAGAAATCGGCAACGGAGATGACTTGAGCCAGTTTATGAAATCTGGTCGACACATCTCTTTAACAACAGGAACTTGTGTGCGTCGTTCGACTTCTGCTTCTAATAATTGAGCCACGTTTGCGCTGTCCAGAAGCCCTAAGGACAGCGCGTTCTCTGCAATTTCGTCAGCTAGTTCCAGCGTCAAATGTACCGTCGTCATATCAGATACCTCATTTCTGCAAACTGTTCCTATTGTACGCTAATCGCCCGTCGCTGGCAGCAATTGTGAGTCGAACAGGCTGCGCGCGTTTTCCACATAGTCGAGCGATTGATGGCGGAAATAGGTATTGTACAACTCCGCATAATGCCCACCCTGCGCCATCAGCGAGTCGTGGCTGCCCTGCTCGATGATGCGCCCCTCGTGCAGCACAATGATGCGGTCGGCGCTGCGCACGGTGCTGAGACGATGGGCGATCAGGATAGAGGTTGATTGCTTCAGGATCAGGTCAAGCGCTTCCTGTATCTGTGTCTCTGTGAACGGGTCAACGCTGGCAGTCGCCTCATCGAGAATAAAGATCGCGGGCTTTTGCGCCAGCACGCGCAGCAGACTCACCAACTGGCGCTGCCCCATGCTCAATCGTCCGCCGCGTTCACCCACATCGGTATGCAAACCGTCCGGCATCGTTTCCAGCCACTCGCCACTGCCGACGCTGTAAGCGATTTGCTCAACTTCAGGGTCGGTCAGCGCAGGATTGCTGTATCGGATATTCTCCATCACCGTGCCGCTAAAAAGGAACGGCTGCTGTGGCACAATGCCAAGCTGCGAGCGATAGGCGTGGATGTCAAACGTGCGGATGTCCTGTCCATCGATCCTCAGCCCGCCACTTTCAAACTCATAAAAGCGCGCGATCAACTTGGCAATGGTGCTTTTGCCCGCGCCCGTATGCCCGACAAACGCAACGCTTTCGCCTGGACGAATCGTCAGACTGAAATTGTCCAGCACCGCAACGCCGCTTTTGTACTCAAAGCGCAGATGGTCGAACACAATCTCACCGCGCAGTTTGCCGGGAGATTTGTTGTCGATCTGGTTGACCTCGTTCTCGGCGTCGATTAGGGCGAAGATACGCTCGATGGCGGTGAAGCCTGTCTGGATTTGTCCCCAAAAGGCAGCGATATTGATGAATGGGAAAAAGAAGCGGTCAATGCTCTGGTAGAACAGCGTCAGCGCACCCAGTTCGATGATACCCGCCTGGACCTGCAATGCACCAGCGTAGAGGATGGCGGCAATTGCCAAGCCAATGAGCGCGTTCAACACCGGGAAGATCAGCGCAAAGACCGCACCACGCCGCAGGTTGATCTTGTAGGACTGCGCGTTCACATCGGTAAACTCATCGTAAATCATTGCCTCGCGGCGGAAGTTTTTGGCGACGTTGATGCCGCTGACGCTTTCCTGAATATTGTCGTTGACGAGCGCCATCGCCCGCGACCCCTGGCGCGTGACGATGCGCGCCAGCGAGCGAAAGATGAATGACACGCCCAGCACGACGGGCAGCATGACCATCATCAGCAGTGTCAGGCGCCAGTCGATGACGGCGACGACGACGAACAGAATGATGAACTCGAAGAACTGGCTGACCAGGCTGAAGCTGAACAGGATGACGTTCTGAAGTTCCTGCGTGTCGCCCGTGATGCGGCTGACGACTTTGCCAGACTTCTCATCGTCGTAAAAGCTCAGGTCACGATCGACCGCCGCCGCAAACGCATCCTGGCGAATCTGGCTGATGACAGGTGCAACGATGCGAATCAGAAGTTTGCGCAAGTAGTAGAAATTGACATAGTTCAGAACGCCTGCAACCAACAACCCGGCGACAATCAAGATGAGCGTCAGATCGGGTGCGTCCTGGCTGAGAACCTGGACCGCCAGCGCAGCCGCGAACGGCGCTGCTGCCCCCGCCAGCGAGAACAGAATCGTCACAGTTACGATCAACCACATTGTGCGTGTGTCGTTGCGGAAGTACGTCCCCAGACGCCCCAGCAAGTAGCGGTCGCCATACTGTCTGTCGTATTTGTCGGCTGCCAAGCCGCCCCAAAAACCCATGATATAGCCTTTAGCGAATTAGCACATTTGCGGATTGCGGCTGCGCACTTTCGTAGCGCGCGAAGATACGGCGGTATGACTCCGATGATTGCAGCAGGTCTTCGTGCGCTCCCTGCGCCACAACGCGCCCCTTGCGCACGACGATGATGTGATCTGCCCAGCGGATTTGTGACAGGCGGTGTGTGATCAGAATCATCGTTCGCCCTTTAGAGGCGGCGTAAATCGCCTGCTGGATTTTGTCTTCGGTAGCACTGTCAATCGCGCTGGTGCTGTCGTCGAGTATCAACACCGGCGGATTGGTCAGGAAGGCGCGGGCGATGGCGATGCGCTGGCGCTGTCCGCCGCTGAGCGTGACGCCGCGCTGCCCGACGATGGTATCGTAGCGCTCGGCAAAGCTGGTGATGAACTCATGCGCCTGCGCCTTTTGTGCCGCCGCCTCGATTTGCTCGCGCGTTGCGTCAGGATTGCCAAACGCGATGTTATCGGCAATCGAGCGACTGAAGAGGAAAATGTCCTGTTCGATAATGCTGATCTGCGAGCGCAGCGCCGCCAGACTCCAGTCACGGACGTCAATGCCATCCACGAGGATGCGCCCGGCATCGACATCGTAGGTGCGGTTGATGAGCTTGGTGATGGTGCTTTTGCCGCTGCCCGTTTGCCCGACAATGGCAACCGTTTGTCCGGGCTTGACCTCGAACGAGACATCGCTCAAGACCTGCTTGCCGCTGCTGGCATAATTGAAATCGACGTTTTCAAAGACGATGTTTCCCTGAAGCGTGTCGCGATGTCCTGCGCTGTTCTGGTCAAGGTCGGTTTCGGTGGTGATGATGTTCAGAATGCGTTCGGCGCTGGCATAACCAAGCGCAACTTGTGAGAACGATGAAATCGAACTGAAGACCGGGAAGCCGAACAGGAAGATTTGCCCGATGTAGGCGACAATCGCACCAATCGGGACTTCGCCAGCGCGGTACAGATAGATCACCAGTCCCAGACTGACAGCGATGATGACGCCGAGCAGCAGTTCTGCCAGATAGCGCGCTTCTTCATAGCCATAGCGCAAGACTTTCTCGCGCACGTCTTCGGCAATCTGCCGAAACTCCGATTTCTCGCGCGCTTCCTGTGCCGCCCCTTTGACGACCTGCACGCCGTCCAGCACTTCCGCGACGTGGGCGTTCATGCGCCCGAACACCGCGCGCTGATCTTCGCCCAGCGGCGTCAGGCGGCGCACATAGTCGTACTGAATGATGACGTAGAGAATCAGGAAGATCAGTGGCGGCAGTGCCAGCAGCGGATGCAGCGCCAGCGCGCCGAGAACAGGTGTAATCAGGAAGAAGCCGGAGCCGATAATCAGGTTCATGCCGGGGTTCATCATCAGGTTCAGTTCGCGCACATCGTTGGTGACGCGCGACATGGTTTCGCCGACAGGCACCGAGTCGTGGAACGTCATGCTCTTGCCGAGCAGACTCGCGTAGAGTTCGCCGCGTACGTCGCGTTCGATGCGCTGGGCGAAGATTTCGGCGGAGAAGTTGCGCATCAGTTGCAGCGCCGCGCGCACGAGCTGCGACAGCATGGCGGCGATTGCCATCGTGACGACGACCACCATCGCCGTCGTCACGTCCGCCTGAAGCGCGTTGAATGCCTGCCCGACGAAATATGGCACGGCGGCGGCAAGCGCGGCGTTGCTGAACGCGCCAATCGTCATCAGCACCGCCCACACGGGGTGACGGACAATGTGCGAGAGGATGAAACGCAGCGCGTTGCGGCGATCACTGGTGAACGACGTGCGGGCGACAAATTCGGAAATCATCAGGGCATCCTGCGCGGGCACTTATGTGAGCAGACGTTGACAATCATACCGCACAGCACCAGTCCACATAACACCAATGTGGTCTGTAAGGTGGGGTGAGCGGGGTGGTGCATATGGTGTCGTAAACTATATGCGGGGTGAGGGGATGGGTGTGAAAGATAGTGCGTTAACGTGTCTGTAACGTTGCTTTGCTACAATAAGCGCAGATTAGATAAGGAAAGAAACATGAGCCAGGGAAATACCAAAATCACCCGAACCGACGCCGAATGGCGCGCACAATTGACACCCGACCAGTATCGCATCCTGCGCGAACACGGCACCGAACGTCCGTTCACAGGCAAGTACGTCCACACCAAGACCGACGGCACCTACCTGTGCGCGGCGTGCGAACAGCCACTCTTCGCGTCGGACACCAAGTTTGAAAGTGGCACGGGCTGGCCGAGCTTCTGGGATGTCGTTCAGGAAGGCAATGTCGAGATCAAGCACGATTACAGTTACGGGATGCACCGCATCGAAGTGCTGTGCGGGCGCTGCGGCGGGCATCTGGGACATGTTTTCGAGGACGGTCCGCGCGACAAGACCGGGCTGCGCTACTGCATCAATTCTGCCGCGCTGACTCTCGCGCCGAACGACGACGCGAAGTAAGGCATCACGGCTGTGTCACCATCTCGGATTGTTTGAGTGCAGGCTCCGGGATGGTTTGTTCACCCGAATGCGCTGATGTCTTCGTCGATAGCCGCGATCACGCCGAGCGTCACACCCACCGCCACCGTTTCGCCTTCCGGCACGAGTAGCTTGCGTAGGATGCCAGCCCCGTAAGCATCGATCTCCACCGTCGCCTTGTCGGTTTCGATTTCCAGCAGCGTATCGCCTTTTTGCACGCTGTCGCCCACCTGCTTCAGCCAGCGCAGCACCTTCGCCTCGTCGGACGAGTCGCCCAGCGGCGGCATTACGATTTTAGTTGCCATGATGTGAACTCCACAGATTATTCAACTGCATATTCGCTGGCGGTGCGGATGTCACGTTCTCGGAATGCCAGCACGATTCGATTTTTCGGTACACCTGCGCGTTCCAATTCACGAGCAATTCCGACATCAGTGCCGTCATGTTGAACCCAGAATTTACCATCAATGATGTCAATCTGGATCAATGGGTAATAGAGACGTTCTTTGCGACTACCCTGTGTTTCCCACCCGACATTCATCAAAAGATAGCGATCACGAATACGGTCGAAAATCGTCTGTGTTTCCAGTTCTGCATCATCTGTATAGGGTACATGAGCGTAATCTGATAGAATCTGCTCAACTAGTTCTCGATCGGAAGTATAGGTATCCATTTTTCGACAACCTCCTGCTCCACATCAAACACTAACAAGCGCAAGCGTGAGTTTCTGAGCAACAATTCACCGATGGGTATCTGAAAGATTGACGCATAGGTTGTGTTGCGAACGGCAAGATAAAGCAATCGTTCCGGTTGCGTCTCTTGCAATACATCATGATACAGGATGTATTGACCTACTGCCTCATGTAAATCACTGACATCAGACGGACCGATGAAACTCTTTACTTCGACAGCTATCTTGAGCGTTCCTTTTTCAGCTTGCAGCAGCCTTTCCGCACCGAGATCGACAAACAAGTCCTTCTTGCCGATACGTAAGCGCAAAGGATCATCGGTTATCGTCCAGCCATCCCTGATTAGAGCATTAACCACATGATCGTGATAAATATCGCGCGATGGCATATCGGATTACTCGCTTACGTCGAAAATGCGATTACATCGTCAATCGCCGCGCCCAGACGTTCCGCACCCGGGATAACCGCCTTCTCCAGTTCGAGATTGGCGGGCAGCGGCACGTCTTCTGCCGCCACGCGCAGAATCGGCGCTTTCAAGCATCCGAACAGCCGCGTGTTCAGTTCAGCGCTGATTTCCCCACCAACCCCGCCGGTTTTGACCGCCTCATGCAGCACGATCACACGCCCTGTCTTGCCCGCCGACACCGCCATCGTCTCGAAGTCGAGCGGCTTGAGTGTGCGCACATCCACGACTTCGATTTCGACTCCCTGCTGCGCATATTTCTCAGCCACCTCCAGCGCCAGCCCGACCATGCGCGAATAGGTGATGATTGTCACGTCTGTCCCCGCACGCTTGATGTCCGCTGCGCCTAACGGAATCGTGAATTCGCCGTCTTCGACCTCACCTTTGACGGCGTACAAGCCCTTATGTTCCAGGAAGATAATGGGGTTGCCATCGCGAATGCTGCTCTTCAGTAATCCGTAGGCATCGCGCGGGGCGGACGGGGCGACGACCTTGAGACCGGGAATATGCACAAACCAGCTTTCAAGACTTTGTGAATGCTGCGCGCCTGCACCGCGCCCCGTCCCTTGCTGCGTGCGCAGCACCATCGGCACGCTGAGCTGCCCGCCGAACATGTAATGGATCTTCGCCGCCTGGTTGACGATTTGATCCATCGCCAGCGTCGCAAAATCGACATACATCAGTTCCGCCACCGGACGCCCGCCGACCATTGCCGCACCGAGCGCCGCACCGACGATGATCGCCTCACTCAGCGGCGTATCGCGGACGCGCCTTTCGCCAAACTCTTTAAGCAAGCCGTCGGTGACTTTGTACGCACCGCCGTAGGCACCGACATCCTCGCCCAGGATAAACACCCGTTCATCCTGCTTCATTTCTTCATAAAGCGCGCGCCGCAGCGCATCACGGTAAGCAAGCAGAGTCATCGGCAAGTCCTTTAAGCATACACATCTTCGAGCGCTGCCGACATCGGTGCAAACGGGCTGGCTTCGGCAAACGCAACCGACTCATCCATCAGCGCTTCGATCTCGGCGTTAATGGCTTCAGGGTCTGCATCGCTGAGGAGCGACGTGCTAACGTTTTGGCGCAGGATGAGCAGCGGGTCACGGGCGCGTTCACGCGCTTCTTCCTCAGGGTCGCGATATTTGCTGGGATCAGCGCGCGAATGACCCAGAAAGCGATAGGTATACGCGCCAAGCAGCGCCGGACCTGCGCCACTGCGGGCGTGAGCCATCAGTTCGCCTGCTGCCTCACGTACCGCCAACACATCCTGCCCGTCGACATCAAGCGCCTTCATACCGTAACTGGCAGCGTAAGTTTTGATGTGAGGCTGGGCAACCGACTTGTTCCAGGGCAGTGACATGGCATACTGGTTGTTTTCGCAAACAAAGACAAGCGGCAGTTTCCAGACCGCCGCCAGGTTCGCCGCCTCGTGGAAAATACCCTCGGTCAAGCCGCCGTCACCGAAGAAGCAGATCGTCACTGCGTCGCGCTGGCTCATCTGCGACCATAACGCCGCCCCCACCGCGATACCAATGTGCCCACCCACAATGCCGTTCGCGCCCAGATGTCCGATTGCCGCATCCGTGATATGCATCGAGCCGCCACGCCCTTTGCAATAGCCAGTCTCTTTGCCGAACAATTCCGCCATCATCCGTTTAGGATCGCCCCCGCGCGCCAGGAAATGCCCGTGTCCGCGATGCGTGCTGGTCAGATAATCCTGCGGCTGCATCTGGCTGCATACGCCGACCGGGACAGCTTCCTGCCCGATACTGACATGACACATGGTACTGGCGAGTTTGCCCTGCATCAGTTCTTGCAGGATACGCTCTTCGGCGCGCCGGATGAGCAGCATCTCGCGGTAGAGTTGATGGGCGAGCGTGGGTTCAATTGTCATAATGTGGTCACGTTCTTTGCTGATCAGTTTCGTTTGCTTGCGCATAGTGTAGAAAGTTACCGTTATTACGCCAGTGCGTCTCACGAGAATCTCATATCCATTGCTTGACAAGATTGAAAAACACGTGTAGAGTTTATTCTAATTATGCGTTTAAACGCATAATAGCGATAGTCAGCATAGGATATATTGTTGTGAAGGGTAGTGTGTGGTGGATCGGGATTACATCCTTGCGCCTCAGGTCGTCTCTGTCAACTTTGCGCTTGACCCGATCTTCGTGCAAGCCGAGAGTCTATCGCTGCTAAACGAACTCGACTATCTCTCTGGCGTCGGCGAGTGGGTGCAGCAAACTTACAATGCCATGACGCTCCAGCAACGCAATGACAACCTGATGGCGTTTTATGCGGCAGGTTACTTCCTGTTCGGCATGATCAAGTCGCCGCACAAGCACGATGGGCTGGTGTCGTACATGGATTGGCTGGCACAGCAGAACCCGGAGTGGCTGGTTGAACAGGTTCGCCAGGCATATCGTCACAAATTCGAAGGTGGAAAGGTTGGCGCGGGGATCGATAACTTTGATCGCATCTGGCGCGAGCGTGATGTCTTCGTTCAGTTCATGCAATCGCTGTGTGAAGATGAACATCGCGAGGATGTCTGGAATGAAGCATTTGACCTGATGCAGCAGCCGCCTGTTTTTGTCGAGCGCATTCGCCGGCATGTCCATACCATGTGGGAGCAGTATCTTGAACTAGAATGGACGCGCGGTCTGCCGCTGATTCAAGAGTCTATCGCCGCGTTTCAGCGCATGTCCTTCGGGCAGATGACGCTCTACGAGGTGGTGCGCACGGTGACGGGGCGCGATATGCGCGGCAAGTTTGACGACTATGAAGCGCAAACCGAGCATGTCATTTTCGTGCCTGCGCTGCCACATATAGGACCCTACATCTCAAAGCTACCAGACGGCCACACGCTCAAACTGGCGTTCAGCGCCCGGTTGCCACGCGGCGCACAGACAACCTCGTCTGCCCTAAGCCGTTCTGAAGTGCTAATACGCATGAACGCGCTGGCGGATGACACCCGGCTGCGCATTTTGGAGATGCTGACGATGCACGATGAATTGTGCGCCCAGGACATTATTGAGGCGTTAGGGCTGAGCCAGTCGAGCGTATCACGCCACCTGAGCCAACTCGCCGCCACCGGCTTCCTAATCGAGCGACGACGCGATGTGAACAAATGCTACAGCCTCAACGTAGATCGTGTTGTCGATACCGTTCGCGCACTGACGAACTTCCTGTCGCGCCAGTAGCGCGTCACGAACAGGTGTTCGTTAAGCATAAAGAGAAGGACTGGCAGCAGCGCCAGTATCGCACTCAGCAGTCCCATGCCGTGTGTTGTAATGCGAGGAGCATAATCATGTTGTACAGTCCAACCGAATTCCAGCTTATGAAACTGAATCGCCTGGAGCAGGAACGCAAGCAGCAGAAGCGGCGTCTTGTCCGTGAGGCTTTGGCAGGCAATCAGCGTGTCTATTTCTACAATCCGCTGCTGGCGCGCATCGGCGCGGAGATGGTCACGTTCGGCACATCGTTACAGCAACGCTATGGGGAACAACGGTTGCCGTCCACACCGTCGTTCAATCAGATATAAGCAGAAACCAGACAAACAAAAACGGACGGTGTAATTCACCGTCCGTTTCGTTGACTGGGGGACCTGGATTCGAACCAAGATTGATGGAGTCAGAGTCCATAGTTCTGCCGTTGAACTATCCCCCAATATGATCAGAGTCAGAATAGCACGGCAATCAGGCGAAATCAAGCCTGAACAACTCCGATCGCCATATTCAGCCGTCGTAGCGTCTCATCCTTGCCGATGATTTCCATCGTCTCAAAGGTGGGCGTCGAGATGGTTTGTCCGGTTACAGCGACACGCAGCAAGCCGAACAACTGACTGTTGCTCAAACCCAGTTCTATGGTCAGGGGGAGTACCGCGTCGTGCAACTGCTGCGTCGTAAAATCTGGAACGGCAGCGACAACTGTGAGCGAGCGTTCCAATGCCGCTTTCGTGGACGCTGCATCCATCTTCTTCTGCACAATCTCAGCCGATTTCGCAGGCATAAAGTCTGATTTGAAGAAGAAGCCTGCCAACCCGACGACATCGGTCAACACCTTGATGCGAGGTTGTGCCAGCGGCGCTACCTTTTGCAGGATCGTTTCGTCCACCGTCAACCCGGCATCTTCCAGCGGCTTGCGCAGCCGCCCTGCCAGGTCTTCTGGCGTGAGCTTGCGGATGTACTCGGCGTTGATCCACTTCAGCTTATCGACCGGGAAGGCAGCGCTGGCGGCGATGATCCGGCTGCCATCGAAGCGCTTGATAACATCCTGAATGTCGAAGATTTCGATGTCATCCCCATAGCTCCAGCCGGTGTTGGCGAGAAAGTTGACAATCGCCTCCGGCAGATAGCCACCGTTCATGTAGTCATGTACCATGACCGGGATTACATTACCCTGTGCATCCACAGGAGGATTGCGCTTGCTCATCTTGCCCTTGCCGTTCGGGTTGAGCATGACAGGAAGATGCAGGTACACTGGCTTTTCCCAGCCAAACGCTTCCCACAACTGCCAGTGAATGGGCAGGCTCGGCAGCCATTCGACCGCGCGCATGACATGACTAATTTGCATGAAGTGGTCGTCCACCACATGCGCCAGATGATAGGTCGGGAAGCCATCCGCCTTCAGTAAGACCGTATCGCGCAGGTCGGCGTTCTCAAAACTGACTTTACCCTGCACCTGATCTTCGCAGTGCGTTTTGCCTTCCAGCGGCAGTTTGAGACGAATCACGTATGGGCGTCCTTCCGCCTCAAATTTGGCACGTTCGTCCGGCGTCAGGTAGCGATGCTGGCGGTTATAGCCGGTCGGCTGCTTGCGTGCCTGCTGCTCCTTGCGCATTCTGTCCAGTTCTTCGGCAGTTTCGTAGGCGCGGTACGCCTTGTCGTTATCGACCAGCCAGTTCGCCCACTGCTGATACAACGCCAGGCGCTCGCTCTGTACATAAGGACCGAATTCACCGCCCGCCTCTGGACCTTCGTCCCAATGCAGCCCGGCCCAGCGCATCGCCTCAATCAACGTTTGCAGCGCAGTCGGATCAAAGCGTGTTTGATCCGTATCTTCAATACGCAGCAAGAACTGCCCACCATAATGACGTGCGAACATCCAGTTAAACAGCGCTGTGCGCAAGCCGCCAATATGTAGCGAGCCTGTCGGACTGGGCGCGAAGCGTGTGCGAACGGCCTGTGAATCGGTCAAGATAAGTCTCCCCATAAAGACATAATTTGCCCATTATAGCAAGTTGTAGGCATCAGAATGCAGGGCAAAGTTGATTTCTTTCGCTATACTCTCTAACTTACGACCGCCATCATGACAGACACGGACTCGTTGCGTGTTACCCGAACTCCAATCGAAAGTCGCGCAGGCGGCAAAGCTTGCATCTTCCGGTCAAACTGCCCAGGCACGCGCACTCCTGCTGGAACTGATAGACGATGTGCCGGGATATGCCGACGCCTGGTGGGGGCTGGCAAATGTCGCGCGCGATAACGCCGAGCGGCGCATGGCGCTGCAACAACTTCTCAGGCTCGATCCCTCTCACGTTCAAGGGCGCGAAATGCTTGCCCACCTCGACGCGCAGCCGACCGGCACAGAACGCAAAACGCGCCGTTGGTTGACAGGAACAGGAATTGCGGTCGCACTCCTGTTGGGAGCGCTGGTAATCGCGCTTGTAGCGCTGTTGGTTGTACGTAATACCGTGAGTCAGGTCGCCATTGCTCCAACGAGCAGCGAACTCGTGCCACTCGCAAGCGATACTGTTACCCCCGCGCTTGCAATCGATACAGTCACGCCCCTGCCAGGTGCGACATTAAGCCCGACAACATTTCCCAGCGCAACCCCGCCACCGACAGCAACGGCTTCGCACACCCTTGCCGCGACGCAAACGCCGTCGCCCACGCCGCAGCCATCATTGACACCGACC
>Ga0224723_1000463_pt1 | contig 27781 bp, 28 predicted proteins | sample Balambano_FR2_Me_FD_161647 | JGI IMG/M metagenome (GOLD analysis project Ga0224723, IMG submission 161647) | Freshwater sediment microbial communities from Lake Towuti, South Sulawesi, Indonesia - Balambano_FR2_MetaG | ecosystem: Environmental > Aquatic > Freshwater > Lake > Sediment | place... | reverse complement strand
AAGCCCTTCGCAATCAATTACATTTGTTCGCTTTTTGTTACAACCATCGTCAACTCATGAAACGCAAGTATCCTCATTACTCTTTTGCTCTTATTGATTTCCTCTCTCCTCTATAATGGACACTCCCAAATGGGATAGGTTTTCCTGTAAATTTATATTAGGTAGTATAATCTCGTCACATTTTGCGTGGCAAAATGAAAATCTATTTTCACTCGGAGGAGAACCGTATGAAACAAAAGTTGTATGTTTTACTTTCGTTGTTAGTGCTGGCGAGCATGGTACTTGCGGCTTGTGGCACCCCCGCCCCAACCGACGCACCTGCTACTGAAGCCCCTGCAACGGAAGCCCCTGCCCCAACTGAAGAAGCATGTGCGCCTGCTGGCACTGAACCCATTGCTTTCCCAGATGGTGGTAAATCTGTCACTGGTGCGTTCGACCAAGAACCAGATGCTATTTCCCCATACTTCACTCAAATGTCATTTGCTATTTGGGTCACTCAATTAACCCTCGTTGGTTTGGGTGAATGGGATGATACTGGTGCATTCGTACCTGAATTAGCCGTTGAAGTTCCAACTGCTGATAATGGTGGTGTATCTGCTGATGGTTTGACCATTACTTGGAAGTTGCAAGACTGTTTGTTCTGGTCTGATGGCACTCCACTCACTTCTGAAGATGTCAAGTTCACTTGGGAAGTAGTCATGGATGAAGGTAATGCTGTTTCTTCACGCACTGGCTATGACAAAATTGCCAGCATTGATACTCCAGATGCCACAACCGTCGTAATCACATTCTCTGAACTCTACCCACCTTGGCCAACTTTGTTTACTCAAGGTCCAAACAACACGGGTGGTATTTTGCCAAAACATGTTCTTGAAGGCAAAACTGCTTTAGAAACTGACCCATTTACTCGCCAACCTACCGTTAGTTCTGGTCCGTTTGTGATTACCGAATGGGTACCTGGCGATTACATGACCTTGCTCCCCAACCCGAATTTCTACAAAGGTCGTGCTATTCTTGACCGTGTTCAAATTCGCTTCGTAGCAGATTCAGCCGCCGCTCTTGCCGCTCTCCAAACTGGTGATGTGGACTGGTATCCAAACTTCTCAGAAGGTGATATCGCTACCCTTGATGCCCTTCAACCTGATGTTGTTTTGACAGTACTTCCTGGTTCAAATTTTGAACACTACTTCTTTAATTTAGGTAAAGTAGAAGGTACTGATGGTCGTGGCGTAGCCGATAATGAAGGCTTCTGCCCATTCAAAGATGTCCGCGTCCGCAAAGCCATCACCCTTGGTATTAACCGCCAAGCGGTTGTGGATACTTTGCTCAGTGGTTACACGAGTGTGCCTGCAAGCCAATGGCCCAATAGTGAATGGTATAACAGTTCCTTGACTCCTGATGCTTATGACCCAGAAGGTGCCGCCGCTTTGTTAGAGGAAGCAGGTTACACCCTTGGTGCAGATGGCATCCGTGTTGGTGACTGCAATGGTGAACAAACCAGACTTTCCTTCAACTTTGAAACCACCACTGCTCCTATCCGCATCAGCATTGCTACAGCCGCTCAAGCCGACCTTGCCCAAATTGGTGTTGAATTTATTCCAATTCACACTCCTGCGGGTACTTTCTTCGGTCAATATGTAGATGGCGGTCCTTTAACCACCGGTAACTATGATATGGGTGGTTACACCACTGGTTTCTATCCAGACCCATATACCAACAACTACCTCTGCGAACAAATTCCAAATGCTGCACAACCAGATGGTGTTAACTGGTATCACAACTGTGACCCATTCTTATCAGATTTGATGGAAACGGTGAATAGTTCAGTTGACCCAGCCACACGCAAAGCTATTCTTGATGAAGCCCAAGCCTACATTGCTGAAAACTACTATGTCATTATGATGTATGCTCGTGCCAACGTCATTGGCTCTACCCCACGCTTCCAAATTGGACCTGCAGGCGGTTCTTCTAACATGAACTGGGCTGCTGAAAACTGGGATGTTACAGAATAATCGTAAGTTGTTAAGTTAGAAACTGCTAGAAAACAAGAGGCAGGGGAAACCCTGCCTCTTCGTCTTAAAGTAAATTTGTTCGGAGGTACTTATGTGGTCATACATTGTGCGACGCATTTTTCAAGGACTTTTTACCCTTCTTATTATTACTGTTTTATGCTTTCTCCTGACCCGTTTTTCAGGAGACCCTCTTGCACAGTATGCCACTAATCCGCGTATGAGTGCTGAAGATAAAGAAGCCTTGCGTGAAAGATTAGGTCTTAACGACCCATTGTATGTTCAATATTTCAAATGGCTCGGTCTAGCAGTACAAGGTGATTTAGGACAATCTTTCTTCGCTAAACAGCCAGTTTCTGAGATGATTGGCACCCGCCTCCCCAATACCCTCATCCTGATGTTTACAGCGGAAATAATTACTGTCTCTTTTGCTTTACTATTGGGCATTATCTCAGCCGTAAAGCAATATTCTCTGACAGATAACATTATTACTACTTTTTCATTTATCGGCTTTTCAGTGCCCATTTTCTTTAGTGCATTAGGATTAATGCTCATCTTTGCAGTTCAATTCAAAGAGTGGGGATTGCCCTATTTACCAACTGGTGCCGCAGTTTGGGATAAAAGTGACCCTGTAGAATATATTAAGAATCTCATCTTACCTGTCTCTGCACTTGCCTTAGTAAACACTGCTGGCTATTCTCGTTTTGTTCGTACCAGCATCCTTGAAGTGCTTGGACAAGACTACATCCGCACCGCGCGTGCCAAAGGTCTGAATGGGCGCACAGTACTATTCAAACATGCCCTTCGTAACGCCGCACTACCGCTTGTGACTATCGTTGGTTTAGATATTCCATTCTTGCTTGGCGGTGCAATTGTGACTGAGTCCGTTTACTCATGGCCTGGTATGGGACGTTTATTCTGGGAATATGCTCAACGCAGTGATTATCCAGTTGTCTTAGGCATTCTGTTAATTATCTCAACCGCAGTCGTAGTGCTGACCATTGTTACAGATGTAATCTATACATTTGTAGACCCTCGCATCAAGCTAGGTTAAGGAGAGATTATTTATGGCAACTGATATTGCATCTTTAGATACTCCCGTCCTCGGACGTGAAACTGTAGGGAAAGCATTAACTCCTGGTCAACTCATCTGGCGTAGATTCTTAAAGCACCGCATGGCTGTTGCTGGCATGATTAGTTTTACCCTCCTAATGCTTTTTATCATTCTTGGTTCATTTTATATTTCAGAAAAAGAAGCCAATGCAGTAGATTTGCAAATTCGCTTAAGCGCCCCTTCTCAAGAACATTGGTTTGGCACAGATGATACTGGACGTGACATTTTCTCACGCATCATTCATGGCGGACAGATTTCTCTTTTCGTTGGTTTAACTGCAGTGACACTCTCCGTTACCCTAGGAACATTAATTGGCGGTTTGGCTGGTTATTTTGGTGGCTGGCTTGACACGATACTTATGCGTTTTACTGAAGCCATGCTCTCTATTCCTCAATTGTTCCTTCTCATTGTGCTTGGAAAATTTATTGGCAGAAATATTGATACGATTACACTATTTGGTAAGACAGTCAGCGGCAGTGTTTTAATAGTTATTTGTGTAATTGGTCTCACTTCATGGATGGCACTCGCGCGTATTGTTCGCGCCAATGTACTTTCACTCAAAGAAATGGATTATGTATCTGTTTCTACATCATTAGGCTCAAGTAAATTAAGAACATTTTTCAAACACCTGATTCCAAACACAATGGGTGTGATTATTGTCGCTTCTACTTTAGGGTTAGCCGGTGCTATCCTTAATGAAGCCTATGTTTCTTTCTTAGGCTTAGGGATTCAATCCCCCACCGCCTCTTGGGGAAATATGCTCACAGCGGCACAAACCTATGTACAAAAAGGTTCATGGTGGATGTGGGTATCCCCCAGCACATTTATTATTCTCACGATTCTGTCTGTCAACTTAATGGGTGACGGCTTACGCGATGCCTTTGACCCGCGCAGTAATCGTCACTTGTAAAATTTGATAACAAAAATCCCATCTGATTGAGATGGGATTTTTTGTTTTATGACACCGTCCCGCAGGTTTGATTGTAGAATTTAATTAATTGAATAAACCTGCGGGACGTTTTATATTAATCCCCAAATTGCTAAGCCACCAAAAATCAAAAGGACAATACTTGCTCCAGTAATAATTTCACGTGGTTCGCGTTGGTCTGCTAATTTCAAATCTGGAGCAATGCCACTCACTGCCCAAAGCGGGCTGGCAAACCAAGCAAACATTGCGCCGCCGAGCAAACCGCCCACATGACCCCAATTATCAATATTTGGGGCTAGACCAATAAATAAGTTAATACCAATAATAAAGACGATATTACTAATCGCTTGCCGAGCATACGAGCCGAACAATTGACGGTTTTGATAAAAGAAAATCAATACCGCGCCGATTAACCCAAACACGGCAGTAGAGGCACCGACAGAATATCCACTTTCACCAGTGAACAAAAACGAGAAAACATTCCCCGAAAATGCCGAAAGAAAATACAAAGCGAAAAAACGTGTGTACCCTAAATGACGTTCTAGCAAACTACCAATTGAAAATAAAGCATACATATTGAAAAAAATATGTGCCAATGACCCATGCAGAAAAACAGGCGTGATAAAGCGCCAATAATCCCCAGCCCGAATGGCTGAATTAATCCGTGCGCCAAAAAGCTCAAGCCAATCCATCTGATAAATTGCATAACCCCAAATTGCAGTACTTAACATTTGCATTACATAAAAGAATACAGTAACACCAATTAATCCATAAGTAATGATGGTTGGAATAGAGGGCATCTGCACACGAATCTGCTGAGGTTCAGACGCAGGTTCACGCTCAGGGAAAGAGGCGGGTTTTTCTTCTATCATAAATTCACCTTGCGATGATGTACTTTCAAATGTTCAGCCGCAATAATCGCGCGCACTTTTTCCACTGTGTCATCTAAATGAAAATCATGATTCACAATGACATAATCAAACGCATCAATGCGTTGCAATTCTTTGCGAGCCGTGGCGATTCTTAAAGAAAGAGAATCTGCCGATTCGGTTTTTCGTTCACGCAAACGATGTTCTAATTCTTCTTCACTATCGCAAGTAATAAAAATTAACAACGCATCTTGAGAAAGTTTACGAACACTTTCTGCGCCTTGCACATCCAAACGCATTACTACATCTTTACCGCTTGCTAAGGCTTCGCGCACTTGCGCTTTCGGAATGCCTTTGTAATCGCCATACACAATGGCATATTCAATCAACTCGTCTTCCTCAATCATGCGCGCAAATTCATCTTTTGAAACAAACCAATAATCTTTACCATGAATTTCATTTTCACGTTTTTCACGCGTGGTGGCAGTGACAACAAAATGAAATGGAAATCCGCGTTCCATCATACGTTGCACGATTGAATCTTTTCCTACACCGGATGGACCAGAAATTACAATTAACAACGGATTGGTTTTACGAAGTTCAAATGGTGGCATGAGTCAATTGTACCAAACCCGCTTCATACCTGACTTGAAACTTGATTGCCATTTTCTAATTTTTTCTTTAATGGATTCAAGTTAAAATACAGATATGCCTACTTACGATTTTATCTGTAATTCATGCAACCAACGCTTTGACGTATTTATGACCTTCAGCGAATATGGCAACAAGAAAGTTTTTTGTACCCACTGTAACAGTGAAGATGTACGCCGCCGTATGACAAAAGTGCGCATTGCCAAATCTGAAGAAAGTCGCATGGAATCTATGGCTGAAAAATTCGCAGGCTTTGAAAGTTTAGAAGAAGACCCAAAGGCAATGGGGCAAATGATGCGAAAAATGGGCGGTGAAATGGGTGAAGAACTCCCCGCCGAATTTGATGAAGTGGTGGATAGATTAGAGTCTGGGCAAAGCCCTGATGAAATTGAATCGGCTTTACCGGATTTGGGAAATAACATCCCGACAAGGGATGAGTAAAATTATCACACCCCCGGAATATATTTATTTTCCCATTCCGAAATTGCCGCACGAATAATAGATTTTATTTTCTCATCTGGCACGTCATCAATGGAATCATATTTTTGTAAACCAAGGTGCACTTCTACAGCGCCTTGCGGAGATTCTTGTAAGCGAATACCTGCATCTTCTAAAGGGGTACCTGCTAATTTTTTCTGTAGTACAGAATCAATTTGTTGCACAATGCTTAACAATGCGAACTCTTTTTCGGGGTCAAGTTTTTTCGGCTGACTCGGCGCGAGAATGGATACAGGCTTGACTTCATTTACCACAGGTGAAACAGGTGTAAAAGAAGGTGGAGGCGGTTGTGTCGTCACAGGTTTGATAGCAGGCTGCTGAACAGGTTGTCCGCCTTCGATAAATGGACGCACGTGAGAAATTAATTCAAGCAAACGTTTTTTTCCATCAGGCGTTAATCCCCCACTTAAAATTTTTCCATCCATTTCAACCACAACTTTATTATTTTCTTTTTTCAAACGCAGCAAACTTTCAACATCTACCCCGCCGGGTAATTGAGAACGCAATAATTGCGCTTCTTCTAATTTCTTTTCGGCATCGGCAAGTTTTCTTTCAGATTCAGTGCGCATAATTTCAGCATTGGTTTCCATCGCATCAATTTTTTTACGCGCATCAATATTCATATTCACATAACCAAGCAATGCCCCAATCCCAAACACAACCAAACCAATCACCCACAATAAAATTGTAGGAATAGTTGTCATTGCAAAATTAAGTTCCATATTATTTCCTTTCAACCTTTTGGCACTTCGGGCAAAAATGGGTTCCACGTTGCCCAACAATAATCTTTTTTATTTTTGTGCCACAAACCATACAAGCTTCATCTTCACGGTCGTACACGCGAAAATAATTTTGATATTCACCACCGCGATAGACCCAATCAATAGATGCACCATTGCGGCGGATTCCTTCTTTTAACACTGACACAATCGCTTCATGCAACGCCTCAGCCTGTTTCAGCGTCACAACATTAGACAACGCCTGTGGGTGGATTTTTGCTATATGCAAAGATTCATCCGCATAGATGTTGCCAACGCCTGCCAGAAATGTTTGGTCTAACAACAATGGTTTGATTTGACGTTTTCGTTTTCGTAAATTTTCGTACAACCATTGTGGCGTGAAATCTTTTTCTAAAGGTTCGGGACCCAACTTGCCTAAAAATTTTTCAGGTTGGTTTGTGAGCCAAACTTTGCCAAATTTGCGGGTGTCGTTGAAGGCTAGTTGACTGATTCCGCTGTTGGGCATTTTGAGGTCAAGAATGAGGCGGTCGTGTTTTTCAGGTTTAATTTTACCTGTTCTTAACAATAAATCGCCGCTCATTCTCAAATGTATTAGGAGATTGTAATTTTCTAGCAAGATATGGATGTATTTTGCCCGCCGTGAAACGGCTTTTATCTTTTGTCCTTTGATTTGTTCTTTGAATTTTTTTACAGATGGAGTAGCCAAAGTCCGCGCCCAACGCACATCGGCAGAGACGATGGTTTTGCCAACCACATCTTTTTCTATTCTTCGGGCAACGGTTTCAACTTCGGGGAGTTCAGGCATCTTATTTTATGTCATTGCAAGTCGCACTTTTTGCGGCGAAGCAATCTCCTAATTAATTAGGGGATTGCTTCGGGCAAAGGCAAAAACGCCCTCGCAATGACATCCTATTTACTCATTAAACATTTCACCCACAGACCGACCTTCATGCGCGCGTTTGATGACTTCACCTAACAATGAAGCCACAGAAATAATGGTGATTTTGCCTTCGAGGTGTTTTCGTTTTTCTTCTGAAAGTGGGGCAGTATCAGTGGTGATGATTTGCTTGATAGGCAATGAAGCCAAACGCTCTGCGCCATTGGCTGAAAGAAGCGGATGCACAAAGATTAAGTAAACATCTCTTGCGCCTTTGCTTTTGACTAAATTCACTGCTTGTGCAATTGAACCGCCTGTATCAACTTCGTCATCTACGATGATGACATCACGATTCTCTACTTCACCAATTAAAGTTAATGCTTCTGCTTTAGCCTCATTGCCAAGCCTGCGTTTTTCAATAAATGCAATCGGCATGTTCATATCTGCGGCATAATTGCGACCTTTTTTGGCAAAGCCTAAATCTACAGAGACGACAACGGGGTCTTGCATACTATCCCGAAGATTTTTATTGACGTAATCAATCAACATGTGTGAAGCAGTTAATACATCACCTGGAATGGAGAAGAAACCTTGAATTTGCCCGGCGTGCGGGTCAAGCGTCATGTATCTATCAGCGCCAGCCACTTCAATCATATCGGCAACTAAACGTGAAGTAATCGGTACACGCGGTTGGTCTTTTTTATCTGAACGACCGTAACATAAATACGGAACAACTGCCGTAATGCGTGCGGCAGAATCTAAACGTAATGTTTGAATCGTAATTAATAATTCCATCAAGTTGCGGTGTACAGGTGATGATGTGGTTTGAATCAAATATACATCTTGTCCGCGCACACTGCCTTTTAATTTGACAAATAAATTTTCATTCGGAAATTCAATAACTTCATGCCCACTAACAGGCAAGCCAAGATAATCGGCAATTTTTTGAGTCAATTCGAGCGTGCCACTACCGCCGAATAATTTAATCCCACCATACACTTTCAAATCGTGATGAACATGATGCATTAATTAAAGTCTCCTTATGTGTGTCATTCTGAACGAAGTGAAGAATCTCTACCATAATCTAAGAGATTCTTCGCCACTGCGTCTTCGCGCAGCGAACGGCAAAGAACAAGAGCGTGGCTCAGAATGACATGTTATTTCTTTTTCTTCTTAAACCATTCAGAACGTAACATGCCCATCAACAAAACATCCTCGTATTTGCCATGTTTATAATTGGCTTCACGCAAACGTCCTTCTAAAACAAAACCGGCATGTTCATACGAACGAACTGCTCTGACATTATCTGCATACACTCGCAAATATACACGATTCAAATTCAAGGTTTCAAAACCATGTCGTTGCAATAATGTCATGGCTTCTGCGCCGTAACCTTTGTTCCATTCGGTTTTATCGCCAATTACAATGCCAACTTCACCACACCGATTTTGATTTTCAATATTATGAAATCCGCAATTGCCAATTAATTTCCAATTCTTTCCTTTTTTTATTTCGATTGCAAAAGGTTTTTCATTGGGGTCGCGCTTGGTTATAGAATCAAACCAATTTTCTTCATCAGCCATCGAAAGCGGAAGATATAAAGCCAACCCGCGAGTCACTTCTGGGTCGTTGAGCCACGCATGAAAAAATTTAACATCTTCACGCTCCACAGCACGCAAACGAATTCGCTCACCATAAATGATACTCATTTCAACCTTCCATTCATTAACATCTTGACGGCTTCCCACGGCGAAATATTTCTTTGGAAAACTTTTTCAAAGACCGCATCATATTTTTCTTTTGATATGTCTTGACGAAAACGATTCATCAATGACTCTTGAATCAACGCCTCCATCTCGACTTGAAGCCTGATTCTCTCGCGGGAAGACCAGCCTTCCCCTGAGAGTAGATGCGTTTTATGCTTTGCAATCAAGTCTGCAAGTTCATGAATCCCAACACCTTCAGTAGAAATCGTTCTTTGAATCGGTGGTATCCATAATTTTGAATTTGTGTTTTGTTTCGGCACATCCACATTCATTGACTTGCCATGATGACGGAATATTTTTTCAGTTGGATGAGCCAAATCGAGCATAGACTTTAACGCTTTTTCTGTATTTTCAACACCGGGTCTATCGGCTTTGTTGACCACAAGAATATCGGCAATTTCTAAAATGCCAGCTTTGATGGCTTGAATATCATCACCAAGACCGGGCGCCTCGACAACTAAAGTGGTATGCGCGAGTCTTGCAATATCCACTTCGCTTTGACCTGCGCCAACCGTTTCGATAATAACAATATCAAAACCTGCGGCATCAAACGCTTGCGTCATATTGGCAGTTGATTGTGCCAAGCCGCCCAACGAACCACGTGTTGCCATAGAACGAATAAAAACTTTTTCATCACCGGATAAATCTCGCATACGAACACGGTCACCAAGCACTGCACCGCCTGTGAATGGACTGGATGGGTCAACTGCGAGGATGGCAATTTTTTTATTTTGTGTTTTTCGATAATGCAATGCGAGTTGATTAACTAAAGATGATTTGCCTGTGCCTGGCGCGCCAGTCACTCCGATAAGATGTGCTTTGCCACTATGCGGAAATAACTCAATCAATGCATCCCGTCCTTCGGGCGCATTGTTTTCTATTTTTGTGAGCAATCTTGCAAGTGCAAGTCTGTCACCGTTAAGAATGGATTGAGAAGTTGTCATGTTTTTTATTTACATGTCACCCTGAGCCGAAGCCCTGAACGAAGTGAAGGGCTGGCGAAGGGTCTCTATTATTGTAGAGATTCTTCGCCACAAGAACAAGAACGTGGCTCAGAATGACATTGTTACCTTAAGAACAAAACACAGAGCCTTTGCTCTGTGTGAAATTATCCTGCTACTGTTTCTTTAATATCACGAATAATATCGTCAGTGGATGCACCGGGACCATATACACCTGTCACGCCCATTTCTTTCAAGCGAACTAAATCTTCATCAGGAATGATTCCACCAATAAAAACTTTCACATGTGTTTGCCCATTGGCACGGAGCAATTCCATAATACGAGGAGCCAATGCCATGTGCGCGCCAGATAAAACAGAAAGCCCAACCACATCTACATCTTCTTGCAATGCGGCTTCGGCAATCATCTCTGGTGTTTGGCGTAAACCGGTATAAATCACTTCCATGCCGGCATCACGCAAAGCACGCGCCACAACTTTTGCACCACGGTCATGCCCATCTAAGCCAGGTTTGGCAACTAATACTCGAATCTTTTTTTCTGCCATGCTTCCTCCGATAATCAATCGTTAATTTGATTATACTCGTGAGAGGTGATTAATACTATATATCACAATCGATTTTAAGGAAAATGAAAGGATTGAGAATGTTATCCTATATTTCGTAGATTCTTAAAGAGTGAAAGTTTGACGTATAATAGTTAGTATGAAACAAGAAGCCTTGCTTCAAATTTTGAGACAAAAAAACGCTGAACTGACAGATAAGTTCGGTGTTAAATCCTTATTGCTATTTGGTTCGGTTGCCAGAGATGAAGCAACACCTAATAGCGATGTGGATTTACTTGTAGAATTTAATCGTCCCACAGGGTATTTTGGTCTATTTGCTTTGCAAGATTACCTAGAAGAAATTCTGAATTGCTCTGTTGACCTCGGCACTCCTAATAGTTTGAAACCGTATATTCGTGAAAGAGTCATGGGGGAATTGATTCATGTCACCTAGAAGATGGCAAGACCGTATTCAAGATATTTTGGATGCTATTGCCGAAATTCAAAAATTTACGCATGGCATGGATTATGAAGCATTCAAAAAAGATGACAAAGTAGTTCGTGCTGTTGAAATGAATTTCATCATTATTGGTGAAGCGGCTACTCAGATTCCAGAAGAAATTGAAGAAAAATATTCATCTATTCCATGGAGTTTAATGCGCGCTATGCGGAATCGAATTGTGCATGTTTATTTCAATATTGATGAAAGTATGATGTGGGACACCATCGAAAATGATTTAACACCTTTGATTAAAGAATTAAAGAAACTTTTGTAGCGCAAAAAGAACTCCGAGATTTTCAAAATCTCGGAGTTCTCGCGAACATCAACTCTTACTATCAATCATCACCCGTCTTCTTCTGCCCATCCCCATAATCCAACACCTGCCGCATTTGAGTCGCGCCTTCGGGCGGACCTACAATCTTTTTATCTTCCATCATATCCACGATACGAGATGCACGTGTGTACCCGATTCTTAACCGCCTTTGTAACATGGAGACAGAAGCGCGTCCTTCTTTGCGGATAATTGCTACTGCTTCGTCAAACAGTGGGTCACCTTCAACTTTTTCTGTCGCTTCCCATAGTGGTGCTTGTTTCATCGGCACATTTTCAGGGATAGAATCTGCTGGTGTAGAACCCGCCACTGCATAAGCACTGCCACCGCCTGCCTGAATTTTCCAAAAATCTACCAGTTTATGAATCTCATGGTCAGAGACGAAGACACCTTGCAAACGAACTGGAGCAGGTGCATCAGGTGCTTGATATAACATGTCACCACGACCTAATAATCTTTCTGCGCCGGGTTGGTCAAGAATAACGCGGCTATCCGTATTTGATGCTACTGCAAACGCAATGCGGGCTGGGAAGTTGGCTTTGATTAAACCTGTCACTACATCAACTGACGGACGTTGCGTTGCAAGAATCATGTGAATGCCAGTGGCACGCGCGAGTTGTGCTAAACGTGTAATTGTTTTTTCAGTTTCGTCTGGAGCAATCATCATTAAATCTGCAAGTTCGTCAATGACTACAACCAAATAAGGCAATTTCTTTTGCCCTTGTAATTTCATCTTGGCGTTGTAATCAATGATGTTACGCGAACCCACTTGAGCAAACATATGATAACGCTTATCCATTTCGCGTGTCATCCATTGCAATGCACCAATGACTCTATCCATTTCTACAACGACAGGTCCAAGCAAATGTGGAACACCGTTATAACCAGTGAGTTCAACACGTTTTGGGTCAACCAAAACCAAACGCAAATCATCTGGCGTGTTGTAGAGCAACATACATGTCAGAATCGTATTGACACACACTGATTTACCAGAACCCGTAGTACCTGCAATCAACATGTGCGGCATGTTTTCAATACTGGCAATGGATGGCAGACCTGCTACATCACGACCTAATGCAAAGCTTAAAGGTCGTTTGTAATTTTTATACACTTCACTTTCTAAAATATCACGCAAGGCCACCATTGCCATTTCATCATTTGGAACTTCGATACCGACGTAACTATGCCCCGGCACTGGTGCTTGGATTCTGATTCTCGGTGCGGCTAGTGCTAATGCTAAATCATCAGATAATGATGCAATTTTGCTGACGCGGACTCTTGTGCGAACTCCGCCTCTGGATTCAACAAATAATGGTTCAACACCAAATTGGGTAATGCTCGGTCCACTACTAATGGCGACAACTTGTGCAGGCGCACCAAAGGAAGCAAGTGTTTCTTCGATTAATCTTGCACGTTGCTTAATGATTTCATCATTCATGGATGGTGCATTACCTGAATCTAAAATGTCTGTCATATCAGGTAATTTCCATTCGATGACAGTTGCGCCACTGCGGGTTTGAACTGGTTGAACAAGTACGCTGTTTGTTTGTGTTTGCGGAAGTTTAGATGAATCTATCGGTGTGAATCCATTTGAGGAAATAGAATCAGGCATCCCCGAAGATGGAGGCGCGCTGGGTTTGTTCATCAATTGACGAATCTTTATCCATAGTGGAGTCAACCAAAAGAAAAGTTCTGTAACGGGTTTATCTAATGTGACTGCAATTCCTATAATCATCCATGCTAGCAATGCGATGAATGCGCCACCTGCGCCAAGACCTGCCCAAAGAATGCGTTGAAATAAACCGCCGAGTGCGCCACCGCCTGCGCCTGTTAGTGCAACGGCTTCGGCAGTTTCAGCAGTGGCAACGAAGGCATGTAATAAAGTTAATAGCCAAAGAAAAAGTATGACACTGCCAATTGCGCGTTCAATGGTGAGAGGTGGAATGCGTTCGATTTTTCTAAAGACCAACCATAAACCAAAAATGAGCAAGCCAATTGGTAAAACGTAAACACCCCAACCAAAAATTTGTTGAATGAAAAAAATGATTCCGCCGATAATTGCTGAACGATTTGCGGAAATAATTCCTAGCAAGATAATTGCGCCAATGCCTGCCAGCATAATGCCAACGACATCTAATTTTCTTTCGGGGGATAAACTTTCCCACCAACTTGGTTCACGTTGTGGTGCTTGTGGAGTTGCGGCAGGTTTATTTTGCGATAATCCTCCTTTTTTATGTGCAGGAGTTTTACCGGGATTTTTTTTATTCTTTGGGGAAGGTTTTTTTTTGAAGAAGAAATTCATTTAACGTGATTCGTAATATGTAAAACGTAATTGGTAATTGATTAAAAAGATTATAGCACAAATGGTCTGTTTTTCTTTACCACTGAATATCTACGGGTGTGCCGATATCTGCCCAATCATACAAAAGTTGTGACTCATAAGCACCTAACACGACGCAACCATAAGAAATGGGAACGCCCAAATAACCTGACCATAATTGTGCGCCGCTTGGCAAAATGGGCAAAGCATGGATTCCGTTCTGCAAACTGCCAGCCCAATAAATGCCGAGCCAGTTTGGCATCCAAATATTCCAAGTGGCACCATAGGCATTGGGAATTTTGTTTAGGACGCTAAAGTTGCCGACGCGCGTAGCATTATTCATTCCTGTTGAGGCAACGAAACTATAAATTAAAACATCACTTTCATAGACGTACATGTGCTGGTCTGAAATATCAACCAAAATATATTTTCCGCCTGAATAAGTAACAGGTGCTTCATACACTTGTGCCACAGGTGGGATGTATTCACTGGTTGGTGTATCTACAATAATTTCGGCTTGAGCAATGGGCTCAGATGTAGAAGTTGGTGTTGATGTTGGAGTCAATGTAACAGTAGGGGATGGGATAACAGTTGAAGTAGGCGTGTATGTTGGTTTTTCAATATTCGCCACTGCAAAAGAATTTGATTCAATGACAGAATCATTTAATGCTCCGCTTGAAACATTCGCACAGGCTGAGATAAAAAATACAAAAAGAAATAAAAATAATTTTTTATTCATTGTTCATGTAGGTTACGCTAAAAGCGAGACTGTCTTATTTACCAAAATCGTCACGTTCAAAACGTGACCTACTTATGATTGTGTTGGAGATTGCTTCGCCGCAAAGTACAAGAGCGCGGCTCGCAATGACATGCAATCATGGCACAACAGTCGGGAACACACTTTCATTATTGATAAAACATAATATACCTTGCGTCACACCTTCGGCGACTAAATCAGTTTGTTCAGTTAATATTTCTCTATCCAAATTCAAAAATCCAGTTTCGATGATGGCTGTGATGGTGTTTGGGTCAATTTCAGAAAAGGCGTGATATTCAGTCATATCGGGCGTAATGCTGTTGGCATGGAAAAACAAACCCGTTAGGCTTTGATAACGATTGGTCAAACAAGCTGTCAAACGTTGAGCGCGATTAATATCACGTGTTTCAAGTGAAGCCGCCACTTTGAATCCTGTCGCCGCTTCGTTGACGTATTCACATGAATCATTATGAATTGAAACCAATGCTACAGCACGATACCCATTTAAGCGTGTATCAAATTCATTTAATAAATCCACTTGATAGCCTTTGGCTACCAAACTATCACGCACACGCGATGCAATTTCAAAATTGACATCGGCTTCGGTTAAATCTACAACACCATTTTCATCCGTGCAGACTGCGCCAGAGTCATTGCCCATGTGTCCAGACACGATGCCGATGCGAAGTTGTGGTTGAGGTGTAAGACCAGTTTCAATTCCAGTTTGAGGCGTGAGTAATGTCCGCAATTGTTCTTGCAAATTACTAGTGAACAAACTATCAGGAGTCCATGCGGTGAAGAGTGTCGCAATTAAAATTGCGATGCCAATGGTTGAAATAAAAATATTATTATTGCGAGGTTTACGACTTTGTTTTTCGTTTGTTGATTCCATTTTTATATCTTACCTTAAAACGTCCCGCAGGTTTTTTCTTAATCATGATTCACTTATAAAACCTGTGGGACGGTTGCTTAATAATTTTTCAATCGGTTTCAAATTTGAAACAGGTACAAATAAATTTTTGACGCGCGTTGTTTCATATTGAAATGTTTTTGAATTGGGTAATAAAGTTTTTGCTCCTTGACTAAACTCTTCATACGATATAAAACCGCACAAAAAAATCTCCATGCCATACACCCAAATATTGCTCCAATCAAATGGCGAAACGATGTGCGATTCTTTTATGGCTTCACATTTGATTCCGACTCGTGCATCTGCCACACGGCGGATATGCAAAGATGAAATGGAATAAAATGATTCATCTATGTTGACTTTCATCTTCGGCGCAAGACTTAACACTTTTCGCTTCATTCTTCGACTTTCATCCTGCCCAATAACCTCAACCATTAACTCCTCTTCAGACTCTGATTTGAGGGTTAAAGTTCCCAGCGGATTCCAATGGGTAGGTTTGCGCCACGCTTCGGGCATGATGTGTACCAGATAGTGTTTTTGATTTTTGGCAATGGCTTTTTGCAAATCCGTTTGTGAGGCGGCGATTAATCCTGTTGCAAAAGCGAAGACGTATAAATCATTGTATGAATGTCCGTCACTGGCGTGATGGTCTGACGGGACAAGCGCGGGAGCATTTAATAAAACAGATGAATTATGTTTTATTTCCATAATTTGATTACGATTTGAAATAAAAAAAGATTTCACCTGACATCTATATTTATCTAAAAAAACATCATATCGTTCAGAGTCAGTAAATGGGCGAGAGGCTTTCACTTCAAACTCAATATTCTGAGTTGCAAGATAACGTCGAAAAGCAAGTTCAACAGATACGTTGGCAACGGTTCTTCTCAACCTGTTATATAAATTTGCACCTGCGCGTTCATAAATATATGACAATGAACGCAGAGCATATTCAATTCCACCTTCGGTGAGGTCGGGAGTGAATTTGAGAGGGATGAGGTTGGTAGGGGTTAGCATGTAAATGGTAATTGGGTAATCGTAATGCGTAATGCGTGATTCGTAAATCGTAATTCGTAACTTATATCTCGTAACTTGCATCTCGTATCTTGTTACTTAATCTCCTGAATCACCAAATCTTTAAATGAAACAATAACAGGCGTACTTCCCTCAGAGCGGACAAACATGCCAATCGTACCACTCGGAAAACTTGGGTCTATGATGCTGAATTGAAAACGGTCATTCAAGAACAAACGCATTTCTTTGCCATACGCCCAGACTCCAATTCTCACTTCGCCTGGTGCGCCACGCGGAACGTCACCACTTGGTTCAGGCTGTTGCAAAATCAAACGTGTGCCTGAACTATATCTTTCTGCACGAGCTGTGCCATCACAGGCTAAGACGAAACGAAAATAGGTTGCACTACTAGCACGGATTAATAATCCGTAATTATCTTCACCTTTGCATAAACTGGGTTGAGCAGTGATTTCTACATAATAATCACTCAAAATGATTTCACGCCTCAGACTTAACATATACACACCACTTTGAGCAGAGAGAATCAAGCGATTGTTATTAATCGCAGATGTGGCTTGGTCTGATGAGGCAATGTCCCATAATGACTCGTCAGAAAAATTATCTTCTAAAATAATGCTACCTAGTTGAAGAGTCATTTCGGGAGTTGAGGTCTTATTAATAGAATCAACCGCGAGCGAAGGTGTGGCTGACGCAGGGAACCAAATTCGCGTCGCGGTCGGAAGCGGGGTTGATGTCAATGCTACAGGTGTGGAGGTGATGAGGAAATTATCAAGCGATGAACATGATATTAATGATGTCATTGCAATAAGGATGAATATCTGACGAAGTAATCTTTTGTTAAATAGTGAATTTATTTTTTTCATTGTGTTGTAAAATAAGTTAACTCATTCTAGCATATCAGGAGATTACCATGACCGTGAAGCAAGTGCTGGTAACTGGTGCGTGCGGAGAAATTGGTCAGGCGCTCGTGGAAGAATTATCGAAGGGTGGTTATCGCATTATCACAGCCGATTTTATGCCGTTGCCCGATTCGATTAAAAAACTTTCAGCAGAACATATACAAGGTGATTTGCTTTATAAAATAAAAACTTTTTATGATTATGATTTCGATGTCATTTTTCATTTAGCCGCATCACTTTCATCCAAAGCCGAAATTGCAACCGAAGAAGCGCATCGCATCAATGTTGAAGGCACCATGCAATTGTTGATGTTAGCGGCGTATCGTTCTGAAAAATATAAAAAGCGTGTTAAGTTTTTATTTCCAAGTTCAATTGCGGCGTATGGTTTGCGGACACTTGATGATAAACATAAAGCGGGTTCATTAAGAGAAGATGATTGGAATAATCCGCAAACGATGTATGGATGTAATAAATTGTATTGTGAAAAATTGGGAATGTATTACGGAAAATTTTTTGGTCAAAAACATCTAGATGAAAACCCGCCTCATTTTCTAGACTTCCGCTCGATTCGTTTCCCCGGCTTAATCTCAGCCTTTACATTACCCAGCGGTGGGACGAGTGACTACGGACCCGAAATGCTCCACGCCGCCGCACAAAATAAATCATACAGTTGCTTTGTACGCCCTGATTCAAAAATCCCATTTATGGCAATGCCAGATGCGATTAAATCTTTATTGATGTTGATGGATGCTCCAAGTGAATCATTAACTTCTAATGTGTATAACATCGCCGCATTTGCCATCACTGCTGATGATTTTCGTCAGAGAGCAATCCAGGCTTTCCCAAATGCGGATATTAAATTTGAACCGAATCCACGCAGGCAAGGGATTGTCGATTCTTGGCCCCAAGATGTAGATGACTCTCGCGCTCGCAATGATTGGAACTGGTCACCAGATTATGATGTGGATAGATTTTTCGATGATTATTTTTTACCAGAGATTAGGAAGAGATATGGGAAGTAGGATATTCTTAAATTCTCATTAATTGAAAGGAGTGATATGTTACTTTTTATCGATGAAAGTGGACAAGACCATACAAGTACACCATATGAAATTCTAGCAGGGGTAGCAATTCATGAGAAAGATTTATGGAATCTTGTGCAAGCAATTCAAAATTTAGAACTAGAAGTATTTGGTGTCCGACTATCAGAAGTTGGTGTCGAAATAAAAGGCAGGAAATTATTAAAAGCTAAGACTTTTCGCCATGCCAAACAAATGGAAGAAATTGATAACCTTGAAGATAGACGTACCTTAAGTGCGAGTTTTCTTCGTAAAGGACATCAGCAAAAGATAAACGGAACTCCATCATCACAGTCACGTCAAGAATTTACTGCATTTGGTCAATCAACTTTAGATTTTGTTCGTCGTATTTATGCTTTAGCTGCATCATTTAGGGTAAAAGTTTTTGCGTCCATAGTAGAGCCAACTGCTCCTCGTCTTACCTCTGATGTCTTAAGGAAAGACTATTCGTATTTGTTTGAAAGATTTTTCTATTATTTAGAAGACGTTAGTACAAGTGAAATGGGTATTGTAGTGTTTGATGAACTTGAAAAAGCGCAATGTAGAATATTAATAGGGCAAATGGAGAGATATTTTGCAAATACAGGACGCGGTTATATTCGAAGTGCGCGTATAATTCCCGAGCCATTTTTTGTGCACTCTGATTTGACTACGGCTATACAACTTGCTGATATTGTCGCTTATAGTATTAATTGGGGAGTTCGATTAAATAGAATGAATAAACCCACTCGGGAAGAAATGGTAGAGTTTGGACAGTATGCTTTTGACTTACGTTATGTAGGAACTAGACCAGATGAGGAAATAGGGCAGGAACGTATAATGTATGGAATTACCTATATTGATGATTTACGCCCTCGAAATGAGAAAAGAATCCCTTAAAAAAGAAAAGGCAGAGATGGTTTCCCATCAGAGCCTCCGACATCATAATAACATTAGGTTATATAACTTGTCAAGTTATATAACCTAGAGATATAGCTAGTAATTAGAGATTTTATGACCGAACACACTCCCTCCCAACCTCGCAAATGGATTGTCCCCATGCTTCCGCGTTCAAACGATGAAGCACATCGTGCATCCACCCCACTAGAATTATTTTTCGATTTAGTTTTTGTCGTTGCAGTTGCACAAGCCGCCGTAGCATTACATCACGGCTTTGCAGAAGGCTACATTGCAGAATCCATCATCAGTTATTTAGCGGTGTTCTTTGCCATCTGGTGGGCATGGATGGGCTTCACTTGGTTCGCATCCTCTTACGATTGTGATGATGTGCCATATCGTTTGGTCACATTTATACAACTCACAGGAGCCTTAATTGTAGCGGCAGGAATCAAACAAGCATTTGAACAAACTGACTACACAGTAGTAGTTGTCGGCTATGTCGTGATGCGTTTAGCAATCGTCTCACAATACATTCGCGCAGGCTACACCAATCCATCCAAACGCAAGTCGCTGTATTCCATCGCCATCGGATTCATCATTTGTCAAATTGGCTGGGTAACTTTAGTATTTTTTCAAGGGCAAGCATGGCATCCTTACGCCTTTTTCATTTTAGGAGTCATTGAACTATTCTCCCCATTTTGGGGCGGGCGAGAAATAGATACCACATGGCATATTGGTCACATCACAGAACGCTATGGTTTGTTTACCATTATTGTCTTAGGCGAATCTATTTTATCCGCATCACTGGGTATACAAGCCACACTTGAATCAGGTGAATTTAACATAAGCCTTGTCCCCATCATTATTGGAGGCTTATTAATTATTTTTTGCATGTGGTGGGCATACTTTGAATCTTCTACAAGCAACTTACTTACTTCAATGCCTACTGCCTTTTTATGGGGTTACGGACATTATTTTATTTTCGCCTCCATCGCCGCAGTCGGTGTCGGATTCACCGTTCAAATAGATTACGCCCTACATCACACCGAAATCAATTCAATTACAGCAGGCATGATGCTTGCCATTCCATGCGTACTTTATCTTTTGATGCTTTGGACGCTTCATACTAACCTGCAAACTGCTACCCGATTTCAACTTTTTCTTATCCCCAGCTTTGCTTTGCTCATTCTCTTAACCCCTTTCACGAGTCAACCTGCTTTGTTAATTGGGCTTTTGCTCGTTTTGCTTTTAGTTATAAAACTTGTAATGAAACATAGACAAGATACGAAATAAAAAAAGAGACTGTGTCAACAGTCTCTTTCAATTATCAATTATGAAATCCCCTAACAAAGCGAAGTGGACTATTATTCTCTATTCTCTATTCTCTGCTCTCTTTTTGCTCTCAACCATCCATTCAAACTATATTTAACCACCCGTTCTTCACCAGCAAATAATTTTTTCAGGTTCGGTCGTAATGCCCAAATCAATAACAGCAAAGAGATAACGCCATACCAAATGAAATCCCATGCCATGACTCCCATAGAAGCGCGGATGGCGAAAATAATAATTGCAAACACCGCTACTGACATGGTAGTGATGGAGGCAATGCCAATGGTAAAGAAAACAACCATGCCTAATAATATAATCACAAACGAGCCAGGCCACAAACCAATTGCTCCGCCCACACATGGTGCGCCGCCTGCCCCGCCGCGCAGCCGTATAAATTTGCCATTTTCATCTCTTTCAAGTAAAAAGATGGAATAATTATGCCCAAGTATCGAAGCAAGCGGGGCGGCAATATGTACCCAGTAGGCATCGGGGGTTAACCATTGTGCAATCCAAACGGCAACTGCACCTTTTAGAATATCAAGCATGGCAGTCCCAAAACCAGCCCAAAAACCTGCGGCACGCATGGCGTTTGTGCCACCTGTTCTGCCGCTTTCTACCTCACGAATATCTTTGCCTGTTTTTAGTTTTACGATTAACAAACCAAATGGAATCGAGCCAATCACATATCCCATTAAGATAACAGCAAGGTCGGTGATAAGTTGCATTTAGCATCCTCCAGAGTTTTTTATTAAAAACACTATACTTCAAGGATGGTTTCTTAATTAATGAAGTTCACACTTTTTGTAATTTTCCAAAATAATCTAGCAATCCTGATTTGTGTATTTTTTAATGCGAATGACGCAAATTGGGCGAATAACGCGAAGAAATATTTGCGAAATTCGTTTTTTCGCGTCATTCGCGCTAGTTTTTTTTCTGGATTTAATTTGTTAATCTGCAATGAGCATGGCATTTGCGACAAATAAAGTGAGTTACATTGAAAACGTGACCTACAAATCTTTTAGACAAATATGGCTGTTACCCACGAAAGTAAGAGGATAATGAGTGGAGCAATAACTGCACGCCTTAATGGAATATCTTCGGTTAAGTTAGTAGATAACACTGTCAGGGCATATAGTGGACCCGTTAAAGCGATGCCGAATTGCACTGGCGTTAACGCCCAGTAATGTAAGCCTGCTCCAATTTGGGCACAGATGATTCCAATGCCAATTGCCCAAGGAAAGTCCCAACGGTCTGTGCCATCGAGATGCAAAATGCGTAAACTGATTAATCCAGCCACAATGAAAACCGCTGGCACAAGTAAGAACAAGCGGATGCCAGAATATCTTAACGATGTAATCAAAATTAAGAATAAAGCATAAGCAAAAGCCGTTAGTGCGGCGCGGGCAAAAGCATACGCTGGTGAGGCAGGATTAATCGTAATGTATTCGGAGGTGAACACAACACCAAGCAAAAATGCGCCAAATAAAAATCCGACCCACCATGTAGGGCTTTCAAACAAAACCGATAATGATGCTCCTAAAACAAAAGTTGTTAAAGTGGGGAGCATGATATTTTCTCGTGTAGATTTTTTTACAAAAGATGGATGGTCTCGAATTAACCAATCCATGCCGGCGGCGGTTAAACCAGCCGCAAAGAGAGTCATCACACTGCCTAAGGTTAAAGGAAAGGCAAAATAGAATCCGGGCAGATCGAGGCTAAGAATGAGGCGCGGAGTTTCTATCAAACGCGTGAGTGCAAATGCTAACAAAACCGAAGCGGTTAAAACGCCCATGCGGTCTGTGGATGGATAATCAAAATTTTTGGCTTGCATAAGAGAATTGTACCGTAATGGATATGGTAGAATCAATAGGTTATGGAAGTTACTCGCTTAGAAAATGTACCACCACCGCCGGGCATTATCAGCTCTATTCGTGCAGGCTTTGACTCAATTGCATCACACATCACTGCTATCTTGTTGCCACTGGCTTTGAATTTGTTTTTATGGTTGGGTCCACGTTTGCGCGTGAATGATTTTTTTGCTTCACTCAAAGGTGATATGATTCGTGCGTGGCAAAATGGCGGAATCCCTGCTACGGAAATTGAACGCGTTGTGACTCAATATGATGCGTTGACTCCCATCATTAATTTATTTTGGTTAATTCGCACGCTTCCTATCGGGATTTCTAGCCTGCCTCTCTCGCGGGAACTTTCATCTACGCCTCTAGGTGACCCAATTACATGGCAAGCCAACGGTTGGGTTATTTTCTTCGGTTTTTTTGTGTTAACGTTTATCGGTTGGTTGGGCGGCGCGATTTATTTTCGGAGTGTGGCATGGGTAGCAGTGCCAAGTGAAAATGAAAATATTTCTGTGCTTAACGCAATTTTACAAACAATTTTGATTTCAATGTTTTGTACAATTTTATTTACGATTCTTTCACCCCTGTTTTTTGGCGTTTTGGCAATTTTGTCGGGGCAAAATATTATTGTTACTAGTTTAGTAGTTTTGGTGATGAGTTTTATTTCGATGTGGTTTATTGTGCCGATTTTCTTTTTACCGCACGGCGTGTTTGTTAAAAAACAAAATGTTTTCCATGCTATCGGAAGCAGTGTTCATTTCACTCGTTATACATTGCCAAACAGTAGTTTATTTGTGTTGACGATTTTCTTATTGGCATACGGATTAAATTTGTTATGGAGCATTCCATCAGAAACATCGTGGTTAATGTTGTTAGCAATTTTTGGTCATTCATTCGTCACCACGGCATTATTAGCGGCTAGTTTTATTTATTATCGAGATATGTCCGCTTGGGTGCAAACAGTGTTAGAAAAAATAAAACCGCCTGTGAAACAGGCTTGAGGACAACGTCATTCTGAGCGTAGCGAAGAATCTCAAACATGATTTTAGAGACTCTTCGCCACTAAGAGCAAGAGCGTGGCTCAGAGTGACATAAAAGAGGAATTTATGGCAGATAAGAAAAATAATTCAACAAAATATGATGTCGGTTCAATTCAAGCGTTAGAAGGCATTGAACACGTCCGCAAACGCCCCGGTATGTATGTGGGCGGTACAGATATTAAGGCTTTACATCACTTAGTTTATGAAGTTGTAGATAACTCTATTGATGAAGCACTTGCTGGTTTTTGTACATCTATCAATATCACTATTCATTCTGATAGCAGTGTGACTGTTGAAGATAATGGGCGTGGTATTCCAGTTGGTCCACATCCAAGCAAAAAAGATGCAAATGGCAAGCCCATGGAAACTGTTGACGTTGTTATGACGGTCATTGGTGCAGGTGGTAAATTCGGCGGTGGCGGATATAAAGTGTCTGGTGGTTTGCATGGTGTTGGTATCAGTGCTGTGAATGCGTTATCCGAATGGATGACGACTGAAATCAAACGCGATGGCAAGTTATGGAAGCAAGAATACAAACGTGGTATGCCACAAGGCAAGATTAAACAAATTGGCAAAGCCGAAAAAGATGAAAACGGCACCAAACAAACTTTTAAATTTGACAAACAAATCTTTACCGAAGATATTGATTACCGATTTGATACCTTAGTTCAACGCTTTCGTGAAATGGCGTTTGTGACTCGTGGCGTCACCATCAAGTTTGTAGATGAACGCAATGAACGCGAAATGACTTTCTACTTTGAAGGCGGTATTACTTCATTTGTCCGCTATTTGAATCGCAATCGTGAAAATCTACATCCAGTGGTGTATGTTGAAAAAGAAATTGAAGGCATCGGCGTGGAAGCTTCGATTCAATATACAGATGCTTATACTGAATCAGTCTATTCATTTGCAAACACGATTAATACTATTGATGGAGGAACGCATCTTACTGGACTTCGTTCTTCACTCACCCGCGTCATCAATGATTACGCCCGAAAAAATGGTTTGCTCAAAGATGCTGACCCGAACTTCTCAGGTGATGATACACGCGAAGGTTTGACGGCGATTGTCTCCGTCAAGCATCCTGGTCCGCAATTCGAGTCACAGACAAAAGTTAAATTAATGAATCCCGAAGTGCAGACTCATGTTACCCAAGTCGTGGGTGAGGCGTTTAGCACATTCTTAGAAGAAAATCCACAAGCGGCAAAAGCGATTGTGGCGAAGTGTCTTACATCTGCTCGTGCAAGAGATGCGGCACGCAAAGCAAGAGATTTGGTGATTCGTAAATCTGCATTGGAATCATTAACTTTGCCCGGTAAATTAGCAGATTGTTCAGAGCGTGATACATCCAAAACAGAATTGTATATCGTAGAAGGTGACTCGGCAGGTGGCTCAGCCAAACAAGGTCGAGACCGTCACTTCCAAGCGATTTTGCCATTGCGTGGAAAAATCTTGAATACAGAACGTGCCCGTTTAGATAAAATTTTAGGTAATAACGAAGTCAAAGCATTGATTTCAGCATTAGGCACAGGTATTGGCGATAACTTTGATTTAGAAGGTTTGCGCTACGGACGAATTATCATTATGACAGATGCTGATGTTGATGGTAGCCACATCCGCACATTGTTATTGACATTCTTCTTCCGTTATATGCCCAAGTTAATTGAAGAAGGTCATTTATATATTGCTCAACCACCTTTATATCGTATTGCTCATAAGAACACAGTCAAGTATGTGTATAGTGACAAAGAAAAAGATAAAGCCATTAAAGAACTTGGTGAAAAAGCAAACTTACAACGCTACAAAGGTTTAGGTGAAATGAATCCCGAACAATTATGGGATACAACCATGGATCCTCAAAACCGCACATTATTGTTGGTGACTGTGGACGATGCCGCCGAAGCCGATAGAACCTTTGATATGCTGATGGGCGATGCCGTTGACCCACGTAAGAAGTTTATTCAAACCCATGCCAAGAGTGTGAGGAATTTGGACATTTAGTTTTATCCGCAGATTGAATAGATTTCGCAGAAAAAAAGACTCTCGAACATTGAGAGTCTTTTTATTTACCAATTACTTATTACTCGCCACGCATTACGCATTACTTTCACTCCCCCGTCCTCGAAACCCTTTTCATCGCTACAATTTGACGTAAATGGTCAACTTCGTGCGCCAGCAAAAGCAAAACCCATGTGTTGTAATTGCATAAACCAAAGGCTGGGTTTCTTTCAGTCTTTTCCGGGTCATGTGAATTGCGAGTTTGTTCAATGACCGTTTGAATTCGTTCTGTGGCGGCATTCAAACTGACGATTAAATCTTTAACGGGTATTTTTTGTTTCGCCCCTTCGCCAAATCCACGCGCGGCTTCAACGATATGTGGCATTTGGCTGGTTGAAATATCTAACAATTTATTATGATAAAAACCTTGTGTGTAAATCAAATGCGTGATGGATTCGCTAATGCTCCAAAATGGGTGAACAGTTGAGGTGTGCCAAGCATGTTCGTCAGTCAGGTTTTGAAGCGATTCGTGCGTGCGCATGCGCGTTGCGTAAAACGTATCAATAAACTCGTCTAACGAATGACGTGTCGAAGCCTCTAGCCAAGTTAATTCTTTTGTATACGCAGAGAGAATCAATGGGTTAAGAACATCGGAAGGAATCATTGGCTTATATTGTATCTTAGGTTTGTCTTATTGTAAAAATAAGATATGATTCTTACAAAATCCTCACATATTTTCTATGAACCTACCGATATAATATAAATAAAAAATATTTTGAGAGCCTGATTAACGAAAGGAGACTTCAAATGAAAGTTTATGGAAAGGTTATTGTGGTGACAGGTGGCGGAAGTGGCATGGGTCGTGAATTGGTGTTGAACTTGCTTAACAAAGGCGCGAAAGTTTTTACAGTTGATATTAACGAAAAGACCTTGCAAGAGACTGTGCAACTGGCTGGTGATAAGAAAGATAGTCTGGCGACAGCAGTGGTCAACATTGCCGATAAAGCCGCAGTGGAAGCCTTACCTGCCAAAGTGATTGAAAAATTTGGCGTAGCGGATGGCATCATCAACAATGCGGGCATCATTCAACCGTTTGTAAGATTCAAAGATTTAGAATTTAGTGCAATTGAACGCGTGATGAACGTCAACTTGTATGGCGTGTTGTATGTGACCAAAGCCTTTTTGCCACACTTGCTAACTCGTCCAGTGGCACATATTGCAAATACATCCAGCATGGGTGGTTATTTGCCAGTGCCGGGTCAAACCATTTATGGCGCAACCAAAGCCGCTGTGAAGTTGTTCACTGAAGGTTTATATGCCGAATTTTTGGATACCAATGTAAAAGTGACAGTGATTTACCCCGGAGCGATTGGGACGAATATCACTGCTAACTCTGGCGTAGCAGTTCCGGGCGGAGAACGAAGCGCAGAAGAAAGCAAATTCAAAGTTTTACCCGCAGATAAAGCCGCTGAGATGATTGTCAATGCCATTGAGAATGATAGTTACAGCGTCTTCGTTGGTTCAGATGCGAAATTTATGGATTTCATCCGCAGATTGAATCCAAAAATGGCGACAAAGTTTATTTACAACCAAATGAAATCTCTGTTGAAGTAAGAATCTAATAAGAAAGACATCCGAAGTCTTTACCCTAAAGGGTTCTACGCGAAGACTTCGGATGTCTCGTTTTCACAAAGCAATGGCTTACCATGAGAAAACGAATACGACAGATGTTTGCAGAAGCCTAGTAATGAAAGGATTTTACAAACCTTTAGTGCTAGTTTTATATGGAAAACTCAGCGATGCTCATCTTGTAGGGGTCAGACATAGGATGAAGCCTGTGAAATAAATCTAAAAGGACATTAAACATAGCCGAGATAAAAGCCAAGCGCA